>Ga0180009_10006711_pt1 | contig 11981 bp, 11 predicted proteins | sample OS_PC_MetaG_FD_123537 | JGI IMG/M metagenome (GOLD analysis project Ga0180009, IMG submission 123537) | Groundwater microbial communities from the Aspo Hard Rock Laboratory (HRL) deep subsurface site, Sweden - OS_PC_MetaG | ecosystem: Environmental > Aquatic > Deep subsurface > Groundwater...
TGCTTTCTCTACTTCTTTGAATTTTTCTTCCCCTTCTTTGTATTTGCCTTGTTGTGTAAATAAATTGGGCTTAAATTCCTCCTTGCCTTTCCATGGTTCGGAATAAATTGAAGGCATTCCTCAAAATGAGACTTTGCTTTCTCCTCTTCTCCTATCCTTCGATAAATACATCCAAGATGGAAATGTGCACCTCCCAAAAAACTAGTTTTATCGAGTAAAAAATAGGCTTTATCAGTAAATTTGAGCACAGTTTCGAAACTTTCCTTTGCCTCATTTAAAAATCCCTCTTTTTCATAAGTTGAGCCAAGGTTATAGTAGGCTACAGCATAATTCCTTCTTTTCTTTTTATGTTTTGGGACAAGTCCGGTTTCGGAATAGATTAAAATCAAATTCATGCTTGCTTTTTTATGGCCAGGAAGAAATTGAAGACATTCTTCAAAATGGTATTTTGCTTTTTCTTCTTCGCCTATCCTTTGATGAATACATCCAAGATGGAAATGTGCTCCTCCCAAAAAACCATACCTATCCAACAAAGAATAGGCTTTATCAGTAAGTCTGAGTACAGTTTCAAAGCTTTCCTTTGCCTCATTTAAAAATCCCTCTTTTTCATAAGTTGTACCAAGGTTACAATAAGCCAGTATGTAGTTTTTTCTTTTCTTACTACGCCCTGGAATAAAATTATCAGCGTAATAAATTGAAGATAATTCCTGACTTGCTCTTCTATGGTTTGGAATAAACTTGAGACATTCTTCAAAATGATGTTTTGCCAATTGTTTTTTGGCGAAATTTTTATTATAAACGCATCCTAAATGAAAGTTGGCACTACCTAAATACTTTTTCCTATTCTCCGAAAATGGAACTTTATTTGCAAGCTTAATCGCAGCTTCAAAATTCTCTTTTGCCTTCTTTATTAATCCTTCTCTCTCATAATTTGAACCAAAAGTATAGTGGATTAAGATTACTTCATCCTTATCATGTCCTAAAGATAAGAGCCTTTGGAGCTTTTCTTCTGCCTCAGTGAACTTTTGTTGTTTGATGTGGAGTACTGCAGTATTGAGTAAAATCTTTGTCCTTATTTTTATGTTTGCCGGGTTAAGGAAAAGGGCCTTTTCTAATTCTTCTTCTGCCTTTTTGAATTTTCCGTGTTGGGCAAAAACTGAAGCAAGACCGATAAGGATGTTTGCCTTTATATTTCTATTGTTAAGCAGAAATGGATTCAAATATTGGGTAACTTTGACCTTTGGGGAGGCATACAAAAGATTATCTAAAATAGCCAATGCTTCAATAAGGGCTCCCTGATTGAGCAGTAGACCTATTTTCTTGCATAGATAATTTACAGCATTTATTTCAGAAAGTAGATAAAAATTATCTGTCTGAGATTTTAAATTTTTTTGACAATTCGAAAACTGTCTTTCCATTGAGCATAAAGATTCTTCACATGTGTCATATTCTGTCATGAAACGCTTGATTAATCTATTTCCCTCTTTCACGCTTTTGTTATACTCGGGAGAATTTTCTCGATAAATTACCTTTCTCAAAATGTTAGCTTCTTCAATTCTTTCTTCCATTGTATTTAAAAAAAATTTATACCAAAATGATAAATTTTTCATACGGAGAGTTAACCTCCTACCTCCTCCTTGTGGCTTCATTTGAATATCATTTAAACTGAATTTTCTTTGAACCATCATAGCAACCTGAGACAACCAAATATCATCAAACCAAAAAGGGAAAAATTCTGAGAAAATTCGTCCTAAGATGTTTATCCATTCGGCACTTAAAAAGGGGAAGCTTGCTATACCTTTGGGGCCAACTTGGTCAATCGCATGAGCAATTAAGATTCTATCAGAGTAGCGGTTGAAAATTTCCCTAACAATATTATCCCAGAATTTTGTAATAAACAAATAATCGTCAGTACACACCATATAAATGCCAGGGTTCGTTGTACACCTTTCCCATAAGATATTGTACATCCGGCCCTGACTTTTTGTCCTCTCTCCAATTACCCAATTTCTTTTGAAACTATAGATATCTTCCTGAACATTGTCAATAAACTTCCTAGTAATGAAATCATCCTCATCTACATAAAGCCATACATCTATTAAACTTATGTCTTCCGTAACTTCTTCAATGGAATCAAAACAATTCTTTAAATATTGTGGTTTCTCTCTCATAGGAATCAAAATACTAATATGCTGTGGATGTTCAATAGGTTTAATAGTCATAAAATGGTACTCCAGAGTTTTATATTTTTGCCGATTATCTCAATAAATTTCTTCAAATTTCTAAGAGGTCAACCTACTATTCCACCAAGCTTAAATTGACGGATAGAGCTTCCTTAATTTAATGCGAGCATCTTTACGCCAATCAACTTTAACTGACTGAGCGTTTCGGGTGTTTTGCCAGGCGGCAACTTCACGCTTTAAAGTTGCCTGGTCAGGAATCCTTCGATCCAAACACTGGCGAGCAAGAACGCTAAACTCAATTTCAGCCATATTAAGCCAACTTCCATGTTTGGGAGTGTAATGAAAGTCCAGTTTACCGTTAATACGCCTGGCTTTTTCAGGAGCAAAAGCTTCATAAAGAGAAGCAGGTTTATGAGTATTTAAATTGTCTAAGACTACCGTGATTTTCTCTGCCTGAGGGTAATGGACACCTACCAGGTCTTTCATGCAGTAAGCCCAATTAACTTTAGTTCGTTGATCGGTAACTTTAACATGCCTTTTCCCTTCCAGTGGGGCAAACATCATGAAACAGTAAGATGCTTCTTTATTATCGGCAGGATGAGAGATTTTTATTTTGGCATGCTTTTTTCAAAAATCACGAAACTATAGATTTCAAAAAGATAGGATTAATGCATAAGATGTATGCATTTATCACTACTACTCTTCACGAGAGACCTTGCAAAACAACTGGTTTGCTTTAGCGTATCTCTCTGGTGTTCCAATATCAATTAATTCGCCTTCACATACAAAGCCATAGCATTTATTATTATCGAGAATCTTAGGGAAGAAATCATATTCAAGGGAAAAGACTTCATTGTCGGGCATAGAAGAAAATATATCCTTTTTCATTAGATAAATCCCCGCATTTATAAAACTATTGTCTTTGTGTCCCACTTTTTCCTTAAAGCTTTTTATTCTGTAATAATCGTCCATCTCAATAATACCATAATCATGCACCTGCTGAGATTTAGTCAACACCATAGAGAGAATTGCCCTGTGCTTGATATGAGAATCATAAAATTTTGAGAGGTCCGCTTCACAGATCGAATCTCCATTCATAACCAAAAATGTATCAGCTTCTATTAGTGGCTGGGTTCTCCTTATGGCTCCGCCAGTGCCAAGAGGCATCTCTTCCTCAGAGAACTCTATTTTACAGCCTGGATTATAATTATTAAAATGAGCTATAATTTTCTCTTTTAGATAACCAACACTTAAGATTAGATGTTTGAAACCATATTGCAAAAGACTATCAATGAGGATATCTAAAAAGGCCCTTTCCCCTATATTTGCTAAGACCTTTGGTTGATCCCTGGTAACAGGTCTGAGTCTTTTGCCCAATCCCCCACAAAGGATAACAACATCTATGTCTTCTAACTTCTTGTGCATATTTACCTCCTCAGAAATTATCTGTAGGTGCGTAATAAATTATTTGGCTACCTAAATTCTCAAAGCTGAACGGAACATATAATAATTTTCTCAACCTCTCCTTTACTTTAGGCTGATCTTCCGGTCTTACAAAAAACAGCATAAATCCTCCTCCACCAGCACCGAGCAGTTTTCCACCTAAAGCACCATCTCCCACTGCAGCCTCGTAGGTCTCGTCAATAAATGAGGATGAAATTTTTGATGTTAGACTACGTTTAATCATCCATTGCTCATGCAGCAGTCTGCCAAAATCGGCAAGTGTATCCTTGCTATTATTAAGAATGTTAACTGCCTCTTCTACGAGTCCTATCATGGTTTCTAATTCCTTCTTTTTCTCTGGTGTCCTTTTTATCTGTTCACCTGCAATATCCGAGGCTTTTCGAGAAAAGCCGGTAAAAAATAGCATGAGAGAACGCTGAAGCAAATCTAATTTCTCCTTGCAAATAGTCACCGGCTGAACGGTTATTTCTTGTTCGCCACCGAACTCGATTTTATTAAATCCGCCAAAAGCAACCGCTGTCTGATCCTGCGTGCCAACATTTTCCTTAATTCTATTTTGCTCTACATGTATGGCATCGAGTGCTAACTGTCTCTTTGTTATCATTTTGCCCTTTAAAGCACATAACACATTAAGCAAGCCAACAGTAAAAGAGGAGCTCGAGCCAAGCCCCGACATGGCAGGCACATCAGCATTATGTTGTATTTCAACACCACGGTTGTCTAAATTTACAAATTTCAGGCACTCCCGGACGGACGGATGCTTTATCTCAGAAACACTTTGTACTTCCTCGTGCAACGAATATCTTATCCGATAGTTATAGGGGAAGAATGGCGGAAGGTACCGGCAGTTAATGTAACAATATTTATTTATGGTAGTACTTAAAACAATCCCGCCGTTCTCCTCATACCAAACCGGATAATCTGTTCCTCCTCCAAAAAATGAAATGCGAAACGGTGTTCTACTTATAATCATTAGAATCCCCCTTCTTCGTCTCTTCTGGATAGTATAGGATCCTTAATTGGCCACCAGATGTTAAATTTAGGATCATTCCATCTTATCGTAAATTGTCTTGATGGATCATAGTAAGCAGATTGCTTGTAATGAAAAATAGATTTTTCGCTTAAGCACAAGTGTCCATTACCATGCTTGGGTGGAACTAACACCTGGTGCTTATTTACCTCAGACAAAACAAACGATTGCCATTTCTCAAAATCCTTTGATTGTTCATCATAATTTATTACAACAAGATAGAATTTTCCGCGCAAACAAGATATCAACTTCCAGGTTAAAGAATCACCGTGGACACCTTTAATTACACCTCTGGTAGCAATAGAGATATCATCTTCGACAAAATCAAGATCAATCCCCTTTGACTTATATAATTTCTCGTTATACAACTCTAAGTATTCTCCTCTATGATCTTCAAAGGAAGTTGGTTTGATTAATAAGACGCCTTCTAATTTTGTCTTGCATATTTCTATCATCTTTTAAATCTCCTTTTCTTTAAAATAGTTTTTTTATCCTTAATCATACATGCCCCCCATCCACTCTATAGGACCTTCCATATCACCAGGGAATATGCCTCATGAAAAATATTTCCGAAGTGGACTCTCTGAATTTTAAGAATTTTTATTTTGTTGGTCTTTTCAAGGCTTCTGAGCGCGTCTAAATAGCCGTCCAGGTAGTTTCTTTTCCGATGGTATCTGGATGCCAGATAGTCCAGAAGATTGGAGGATTCATCATAAAGCTCGATAAGAGGTTCGGAGTTAATCACCAAAGATGGCCGTTTTTCAAGAATGAAGTCTAAAAACGGCCGGAAACTTCCCCCCAGTTGCTCCATTGAATTGAGCGTAATAAAAACCACGCTATCCGGCGTGTCTAAATCGTAATTCGGGTTAAAATAGTCAAACTTTCGGCCGGTCAAGTTAAACTTATATGCCGAAGCAATAGTCTCCACCAGTTTTACCGAGCTCTCTGCCCAGTCAAGACCCAAAAGTTTTTTTTCAGGAAATAACTGGGCCATGATGACCAAATTATATCCAGTCCCGCAGCCGAATTCATATATGCAGTCATAAGGTTTGAGCCAGGTTTTGAAAAGGTAACGCCTGTAAACATTGTAAAAATGAACTTCAAAATGTTTATCCAGCGGACGGATATATCGAGAAAAGAGCCTTTTGACACCGAATTTATACATGTACCTGGGTATAAGAGCACTTAAATCATAATTGCTTTCCATAAATGCCGTCAGGTTATCATTCCATCCGTTTTCCCAGTCGCTTTTTCGTTTTTTTCCTGAAACCGACAATAATTCACTGTCAATGGTCCGGATAACATCCAGTAAGATTTTTTCAAATTCAGACGATTCTAACGCTGTATAACGAAAATCGTACGATTTAATCAGGTCGCCGCACATCTGCCCAACATCTTTTTCAGTCGTTCCAAACAGTTTGGCAAATCCTGATGTATCCAATATACCGCTCATGATAGTTACCCCTTCTGCTCAATCAAGTTGGATAAAATCAATGTTGTTGTTTCCCTTGTTGTTATCAATAAATTTTTTGCAGTCATACAAATATGCTCCTTTTTTGGTTCCGTACCAAACAACTTCTTTAAACCATTCATCCCATGTTGCCCATTTATTACTTGTCCTGTCAATAGTGTAGTTAAAATCTCCCTTCTCTAATTTAATATCTACTCCATTTAATACTCCTTGGTATATCTCAAAGATATTGTAATCCAAAGAGATGTCCAAATCCGTTTCAATAAACGGTAATTTAATAAGATTTTTATTAAATTTAACTGCCTGATGCAATAGTTTATCAGGAAATTCTATCTTTTTTTGTTTAAGAAAGTCACTAATAGCCAATTCTGCTTCTTCATAAGATACTGTCAACTCTCCTTCAACACAGAGTTTGATAAATATATACTCATCCGCTGGCCACCAGATGTTTAGCCATTCTTTTAAGGCAATATGCCCACAACCACCATTTTGAATCTCTTCTGCTTTTGTAATGAAGAATCTTAGTATCTCTGAAATTTTACTATACCTATCAGAATTTACCAGAAACATCTCTGTCAATTCCCTATAGCTTACAGAACATATTTTATTTACTAATATAAAAGGAATTTGAAGGAGTTTATCGAAATAAAGCAGAGCTATCATCCAACAGAAGACCTTTGTTCTTATCCAAGCTTCCTTGGGCATAGTATTTGTGCCTATTACAATCTTTTGTGTTTCATGTACTTCTGATTCACTATCAAAACTGGTATGATGTGAGATAATTTTTGATTCTTTAATAAGTAAACCATGTCTTTTGAGGTATTCTGGTTCGGACATTTTACTATTCTCAAGTACGGTAAGATTAATAAATTGAATCCTATTGTGCTGACCGCTTTCAATCACTTTAGATACACCATCAACAAAGGTATCATAGGTTTCATTTGGCAGGCCTATAATCATATCGCTAAATGTTGGTATTTTGTTTTGGGTAAATATCCGCTGTAAATCTTTATAAGTCTGGTTGGTTATATTGCTGCGGCTAATACTCTTTAAAGTATCTTCATTTAAAGATTGGAGCGCGAGATTTACTCCCTTTTGTAACCCCGAATCGTTTAAAATTTTTTGTATCATAAATATTTTTTTAGTGGAATTTTTAGTATTTTGGACCGAAAATGTCTCAGGATAGCCGTATTTTTCTTTGTTCTCAGCAACCTTTAGGGCAATATCAATATCTCTTTTAAAAAGACCAAAGTTTGCATCGCAGCAGAAAACAAATTGAATCTTCTGTTGACTAACCCAATCTATCTCTTTGAAAACCCTGTCTATATCATATCGATAAACCTTGTTTCTTTTCTTTTTACCCCAGTAACAAAATGTACATGTATATGGACATCCTCGATTAGTCTCTATTAGTGCTGACCAATTTTCCTGCGGGTTTGCCTCAATTAATGAATCAAAAATCCCTTCCAAATAAGGTGATGGGATTTCGTTAAGATTTTCAATTCTTTCACTTATAGGATTATATATAAAATTATTATCTTTAGTAGTAAAACTTATTGATGGTATATTCTCCCATGACCTTTCTTTCACATTTTCCAAAATATTTAAAAATGGAATTTCACCTTCACCATAACAGCCAATATCTATAAATGGATGATCCCTCAAAAATGTTTTCACTCCGTCAACAGACTCAGGGATTTGTGGTCCACCAAAAACAATAATACAATTATCCTTCCTCTGCTTAACACCTTTGGCTATTTCCAAACTTATTCTATAGTTCCAAACGTAAGTACTAAAAAAAACAATATCAGTGTTCAAAAGATAGTCGATAGCCTTATTTATCTTAATATTCTTATAAATTGGCAATAGAAAGACAAACTCTCCAGGATTATTTAGATTTTTTTGAGCATATGCTTGAAGAAAACCAATTGAGCATGGAAGATAGTATTGATTCCCGAATTTCTCACCGATCTGAACCAAACCTACTTCTATTTGTTTGTTTAGTTGCATATTTATCCCTTTTTTCCTTTATGAGATGAAATAATTCATCTTTTTGTTGTACTCATCTGGATGCCTTATAAACCACTCCCATGTCTTTTTTAAACCATCTTTAAGATTTGTCGAAGGCTCATAATGGATCATCTTTTTTGCCAGTGAAATATCCATAATCCTTTTTGGTGCCCCTTTAGGCTTAGATGGATCAAGCACATAATTAAAGTCTATAAAGCTGCACAGAGTTTCAACCAACTCTCTGATAGAACATGGCTTACCACTGCCTAAATTTACAAAACCTGACTGTGTACCATAATACAAAGCCAATATTATTCCTTCTGCAGTATCTTTACTATAAGCAAAATCCCTTATCGCAGAGCCGTCTCCCCATACAACAAGTGGATTTTCCCTATGGTAAATACGGTACATCAGGGAGGGTATTACAAGTGAATTTTCCGGATTAAAGTTGTCACCTGGACCATAAACATTTGATGGTCTTACAATAGAAAAGTTGTCCAAATCGTATTCAACTTTATAAGCATAAACTTGAGCTTCAGCCATTCTTTTGGCCCATCCAGCAAAATCCATAGGGATACTATCCAACCTGTAGTCAGACTCTCTAAAAACTTCTGCGTGAGCATAAGCACCGACAGAACTTGTGTATACAACCTTTCTAACTTTGTTCAATCTACAAGCCTCTAAAATGTTTGTATTCATCATCAACATGGGAATAAAATGAGTTGCCATTCTTCCTTCTGATGCCTTTACTGATGCTCCAATACCAGCTATATGAAAAACAAAATCCATATCTTTACATATCTCTTTACAAAAATTAAAATCAGTCAAATCACCGAAAATATGTTCTACTTCCTCATTTACTCTTATTTTATCCAGAGAGACTATCTTGATATTTGCACCAGTAGGAACTAAAATATCAACAACCTGTCTTCCAATCAAACCTGTACCACCGGTTATTAAGACATTCTTTGAAGTAAAACTTTTAAAAATTTCCTCTTTAATCATCTCTATCTCCTTTTGTCTGAATATACCATCTAACGGTATCTCGTAATCCTTCTTCTAAAGATATCACGGGCTCAAACCCCAATATCTTCTTTGCTTTTGAGGTATCAACCATTCTGAATGGGATGGTCGTAGGTTTAGACACATCAAATATCGCCTCTGCATCTGTATGCCCTGTTGCTTCGAGTATTATATTAACTATTTCCTTTATGGTAATAACTTTGCCGTAACCAATATTCACAGGATCACAATCGGCACATTTTTCCAGCATAAGCAAACACCCACGAGCAAGGTCCGTAATGTGAAGAAAATCCCGCACTTCATCTCCGGTCCCCCACACTATATATGGATTCTCCTTATTAACGGCCCTTCTAATCAAGGCTGGAATGACATGACTTGTTTTAGGATCAAAATTATCCCAGCGGCCGTACACCGCAGTAGGACGTACAAGAGCAATTTTCATATTGGATTTTGAGGTAACAAACTCACCTAACCTTTCTTTATAACGGTTCATCCAGCCATACCCAAAGTAAGATGGATGTGTCGGCCCACTCCACATCTCATCTTCTTTAACAGGACGATTGAGAGCAGGGTAACCTGTACTGCTGCTAAAAAGTAAAAACCTCTCAACATTCTCCTCCCAGGCAGCCTGGAGCATTTGGGCTGTAAGGATCAGGTTTGTAGTAATGCCTGTCATCGGAGTTCCTGCTGCTGCAGATCCAACCCAGCCCGCGGCATGGAAAACACATTTAATTCCTTTTACTGCTCTCAAACAATCCTCCTGTTTTGTTAAATCTGCATAAACAGTTTCAATGTGTTCATCCTTAATAATTAAGGGGCGATTGTGTATGGGAACACGTACTTTTGCACCATGTTTTAGAAGCTCCTGGACAATATGCGTTCCTACAAACCCTGTTCCGCCGGTAACCAGGACAATTTTCCCTTCATAAGACATTCTTCTTCCTCCTATTCACAACTTTTTTAATTTTTGTCCTACAATTTCTCTGATTGATTTTGGATCCAGACCTATCTTTTTTCTAATATCATTCAATGTTCCGTACCAACCACAAAATTCATCGGGTATGCCATGATAAGATACAGACAGATTGGGAACCTCGTAAATCGTCTCGTATAAACCAAAGGCGTCATGAATGACCAATATCTTGGTGTCTTTAAACTTAGAGATTGTTTCTTTGTCAATCGGCTTTATCGTATGAAAATAAACCAGATTGACATCTAAGTCCTGACAGGCTTCCACAACATTACCAAGTATAGGCCCAGCCGTCATCAGGGTAAGGTGTGCCTGGCAATCTTTAAGAATAACACCCTTGCCAAATTCAACCGGGATATCAATATTGTGCGGGTGATCCGAAAGTCTAAAATAAGTTGTTTTTTCGTTGTTATACTGACTTCTAAGCAAGATGTCCACTTCTTTCCTTGAGCCAGGCTGAATAACTTCTACGCCCGGTAACAGTCTCAGGATGGCTAAATCAGTATAACAATGATGAGTTGCTCCATCCCAGGCATAATCGAAAGAGGCACCACAAGATACAATATTGCCCCCAAATTTATTATAACACATATCAAGTTTGATCTGTTCAAAACTTCTCTCGGTAACAAAGGGAGTAATGGTATGGACAAATGGATAGAACCCTTGAGAACTTAATCCTGCGCCAACACTTATCAGCGTATTTTCGCAAATACCCATATTATAGAATCTATCCGGATATTTCTCTTGAAACTCCTTAAAAAGATAGACGCTGACATCACCAAAGATTAAAACAATCCTGTCATCATCTACAGCCAAATCCATAATAGTCTGTTTAAATTATCTTCTCATTCAGTTCCCTCATAAGCATTTCTAATACGGCATCGCACGGTGACTTTCTATGCCATTCATACTGATTATCAACAAGCGTTCTGCAGCCGGCCCCTTTTTTTGTATTGGCCACGATAACTTTTACCGTGTTTGGTTTTTTGATAATTTCTTCTTTTAGCGCATCAATATCATGTCCATTTACTTCTGAAACTTCACAGTCAAATGCCTTAAACTTTCCGGCGGCATTGAATATCTGCAAACCTCTTAAATGCGATTTATTATTATCGTAAATAATAGTTAAATTTGCAAGCTTTAAATTGGCCGCGACCATAACTGCCTCCCAGACACTTCCTTCGTTTGCTTCACCATCTCCAACCAGCACAAATACTCTTCTGTCACTTTTCTTTATCTTCAGGGCAAGTGCCATGCCCACGGCCAGGCCGATTCCATGCCCCAGAGATCCAGTCGAGGCCTCAATTCCAGGCACTTTAAACCTATCGGCATGACAGCCAAAATCCGACATAAAGGCGCCAAATGAATCTACTTCATTGATATCAAAATATCCGAACTTAGCCAGAACGCAATAGTACCCAAGAGCCGCATGGCCTTTGCTTAAAATAAATATGTCCCGATCTTCCCATGACGGATTTTTAGGATCATGTTTGATGGCACTATAGACAGCATACAGAATTTCTATGATAGAAAAACAGGTCGGTATATGTCCATGCCCGCTTACCTTTGAAATCCTTAATATATTTTTTCTAATCTCGTTACAAGACGGTGTCATTCTATCTCCAAATATGAAATTTTAGAAGTCATTGGAAGTCTTTAAATTCTTATGTTACTCAAACCAAGTGTTTCCTGCAAGGCATTTGTTTCACCAGGAAATATGTCATCGCACAATTCATCAAACACCAGAATGCTTCCTTTAAATAAGTGAGGTCGAATTGCCTCCAGGGCAACTTTTGTTGGGGCATATATATCAAAGTCGAAAACCGCTAA
>Ga0180009_10006712_pt1 | contig 11972 bp, 9 predicted proteins | sample OS_PC_MetaG_FD_123537 | JGI IMG/M metagenome (GOLD analysis project Ga0180009, IMG submission 123537) | Groundwater microbial communities from the Aspo Hard Rock Laboratory (HRL) deep subsurface site, Sweden - OS_PC_MetaG | ecosystem: Environmental > Aquatic > Deep subsurface > Groundwater...
CACCCAGGTCCGGTCCCGTGATCTGAGCGCCGGGCTGAGAGACCACCGGGCGGTGAGCGTCGAGGGGCTGGTGTCCCACGACGATCTGCTGCAGCGCTACGCGAGCGCGGATCTGGCGGTGGACGTCTATGCCTGGAACACGGAGCGCGAGCTGGCCTACACCACCCGCACGGTGGAGTATCTGTGGTGTGGGCTCCCGGTGATCTCGGCCAACTACGGCGAGCTGGCCCAGCTGATCGGGCAGTACGAGGCCGGGTGGCTGGTGGACCCGGGTGACGACGACGCGGTGCGGGCCGCCGTGCGCACCGCGTTGCAGGATCGCGACGAGCTGCGTCGACGCTCGGAGAATGCTCAGCGGCTGGTGCGGGAGCGGCTGACCTGGGACCAGACGGTTGGCCCGCTCGAAGCATTCGTCCGTGACCCGGTGGTGCGGCAGAAAGGGGCGACGATCTTCGGGAAGCTCGCGCTCGAGTTTGATCGCATCGACGGGGAGACCCGGTTGGCGCTGCGGCAGAGCGAGACGCGCATCTCCGACCTGCAGCAGGAGGTCGCCGCCCGGGACCGCCGGATCATCGAGTTGTCCGACGAGCTGTCTCGGCGTGATCGACGCTACACGGAGCTGATGGAGCGCCACGGCAGGGAGAGCGCACTGTGGGACGGTGAGCGCCGCAAGATGGAGCGGGAGATGGAGGAGGTTCGGGGTGATGCGCAACGGACCCACGGCGACCTGCAGGAGGTGAAGCAGCAGCTGCGCTGCGAGCAGGACGACCACACGCAGACCTCGACCAGGCTGGAGACCACCCAAAGCGATGCGACCCTGGCGCAGAGGCGCGTCGAGGAGAAGGAGGCGCAGGTCGCCCAGCTGCGCGCCGACCTGAAGGGCGCCGCCCTGCGCATCGGAAATGACCGGGCCTCGCACGAGGCGCGCGTGGAGAGCCTCGAGTGTCGGCTGCGCGAGGTGAGTCAGCGGGAGCTGACAGTGCGCTCCGACGTCGCGGCAGAGGCGGCTCAGGCCGACACGTTGCGCGAGGAGGTCGGGCAGCTGCGCAAGCAGCTGGAGCAGATGCAGCGACGGTTGCAGCAAGCTCAGCAGATGGCGTCCCGATTGAAGGATCACTGGGTGCAACGCGGCGTGGCCACCGGGCAGCACTCGCTCAGGCGGGTCGCGGCCCAGGTGCCGGCCCTCGCCGGGCTCTTCGTGCGGAACCTGGCGAACAACGCCTACATGACGATCTGGCAGAAACGCCACAACGTGCGCATCTTTCCGGGGCAGTGACCATGCGCATCCTCATGATCCATCCTCATGACATCTACTCCCGCCAGGAGCCATGGACCGTGCGGGGGACCTACCTCGCGCGGGAGTTCGTCAAGCGGGGACACGAGGTCAAGCTGGTCTATCACCTCCTCGATCCGACGATACCGCTGTCCGAGGCCGCCGCGAGGCAGGAGCACCCGTTCGAGTCGATCCCGATGGTGCGGTACTCCTTTTCGCTGGTGAAGAAGATCCAGGAGACGATCAAGCTCGCGGGGTGGGCCGATGTGGTCCACTTCCAAAAGTGCTTCACCTATGTCTCGGTGCCCGCCATCACGGCGGCCTACGTCAACCGCAAGCCGGTGCACTACGACTGGGATGACTGGGAGTTCGAGATCTACAACTACCGGCCCCTGAACCGGCGGGTGGGTGACTTCATCAACCTGACCGAGCGTACGGTCCCCAGGCTGGTCGACACCGTCTCCGTGTCGAGCGAGGCGATCCGCCTGATGGCGCTGGAGCTGGGAGTGCCGTCGGATCGCATCTTCGAGGGCCACGTGGGGGGCGACGTCGGGCGGTTCCGCCCCGATATCGACGGCTCCGACGTCCGTCAGATGCACGACCTGGAGGGCCCGGTCGTGATGTATCTGGGCCAGCTCCACGGCGCGCAGTACTGCGAGCTGTTCCTGCACGCAGCCCGCCGTATCCTCAACGAGCGGGACGACGTTACCTTTGTCGTGGTCGGCACCGGCCACCGATTCGGCGAGTTGCACCGCATCAGCGAGGAGCTCAATATCGGCCACCGACTGGTCTTCACCGGGGCCGTGCCCCACGAGAAGGTGCCCGAGTACCTGGCGGCGGCCGACGTGGTGGTGGCGTGCTTCGCGGACACGCCGCAGGTGCGCTGCAAGAGCCCGCTGAAGATCTGCGAGTACCTGGCTGCCGGCAAGGCGATCGTCGCCAGCGAGGTGGGCGAGGCGGCGACGATGGTGCGCGACGTGGGTCTGCTGACCAAGCCTGGCGATGTCGGCTCCCTGGCCGCAGGGATCCGCAAGCTGCTCGATGATCCCGAGCTGCGGGCCGAGATGCAGCAGAAGGCAAGACGCAGGGCAGAGGAGAAGTACAACTGGGGCGTGACGGCGGAGCACCTGCTTCGGGCCTACCGGCTCGGTGTGGAGGAGTACGGGCGTCTGTGGATCTTCGGTCGCGGCGAGCTGAAGCGCTTCGGACCGGCGGTGGAGTCGCTCGAAGCCCCGCTGCCCCAGGGCCCGAGGGTTCCCAGGGACCTGGTCAAGGACAACATGGATCTGGTGGGGATCCTCGACGGCGAGCACTCGTTCGTCGGTCCCCGCCTGGTTCAGCTGGATGTCACCAACAACTGCAACAACGACTGCGTGGCGTGCTGGTGCAACTCCCCTCTGCTGGCCGAGGAGCGGATGGCGGCCGATGTCAAGCGCCAGACGCTCCCGCTGGACAAGATCCTGGACATCCTGGACGAGCTGTACGGCCTCGGCACGCGCGAGATCTACATGGCGGGGGGCGGAGAGCCATTCATGCACCCGCGGATCGAGGAGATCGTCCGTGCGATCAAGGCCCGAGAGATGTGCCTCTTCGTCAACACCAACTTCACGCTGATCGACGAGGATCGCGCGGACATGCTGGTCCAGTTGCCTGTCGACCACATGACGGTGAGCACGTGGGCCGGCACGCCCTCGGTCTACGCCCGTACCCATCCCAACAAGACCGAGGAGACCTTCGAGCAGATCCGGCAGATGCTGAAGCGGGTGGCGAAGAGCAAGGGGGGCGTCGGCCATCCTCCGTTCATCAAGCTGTACAACGTGATCAGCCACCTGAACTTCAACGATGTCGAGGCGATGATCGACTTCGCGATCGACGTACAGGCAGACTCGGTGGAGTTCACAGTGGTCGACACCAAGCCGGGCTACACCGACTACCTGCTGCTCAACGAAGAGCAGCGCGTCGAGCTCTACCGCAGGTGTCAGCAGATCGGCCGGCGCGTGGAACAGAACAAGGCGCCGCTCGACCTCTTTCGCTGGGACCAGTTCATGCGGCGCATCTCGACCGCCGACAGCACCAGTGGAGACTACGACAAGGACATCATCGACTCGCTGCCCTGCACGGTGGGATGGACCTTCGCCCGGATACTGCCCGATGGGAACGTCAACCCCTGCCTCAAGGGGCACCGCTACCCGATCGGCAACATCTACGACGCCAGCTTCCGTCAGATCTGGGGCTCGCCCAGGCAGTACGAGTTTCGCCGCCAGGCGAACCAGCTGAAGAAGTGCGGTCCGATCTTTCACCTGATCGGCAACGATCTGACGGCCGAGGTGGGGTGTTATCGCGGTTGTGACGACCTGGGACGCAACGAGTTCACGTATGGCCGCCTGAGGGCGCTGAGCGACACCGAACGCGCGGCGCTCCGGGCCGCGTCGACCTATCTGCGACAGCGAGGAAGGTACCTGTGACTCGGTCGAGCGGCAGCCCGGCGGCGGGGGCGGACGGAGCGGAGGCGAGCGCGCACAGCACAAACAGCGCTCCAGGCCGGGTCGAGCTGGGCGTCGGGGACCTGGAGCTGGCCGGCGTGCTGGACGGACGCCGGGCCTTTGTCGGACCCGAGCAGGTGGTGATCGACCTGACCAACCGCTGCAACAACAACTGCATCGGATGCTGGACCCGATCGCCGCTGCTGCGCGATCTCGAACCATCGCCGACCTGGCAGTCGATGGAGATCCCGTTCGACTCGGTGATCCACCTGCTGAACGACCTGTGCGACCTGGGCACGCGGCGGGTCAGGTTCACCGGTGGCGGAGAGCCGCTGATGCACGCGGGGCTCGATGAGATCCTTCGGGCCTGCAAGCAGCGGCAGCTGGTGACGTGCATCACGACCAACGGGAGCCTGCTGAACGAGGAGCGGGTCGAGCTCTACACGCAGCTGCCTGTCGATGAGATCGCGGTCAGCCTGTGGGCGGCGTCGCCTCAGACCTACTCCCGAACGCACCCCAACAAGACCAGCCGGACCTTCGACCGTATCGAGCGCAACCTGGCGGCGCTGGGCCGGAAGAAGAAGCTGCGGCCTCACATCACGCTGTCCAGCGTCCTGATGGCGATGAACTTCCGCGAGGCGGAGCGGATGTACGACTTCGCGCGCCAGGTGTCTGCCGAGGCGGTGTACTACGCCGTGCTCGACCCGGTGGGGGACAGGACAGAGGGGCTGATGCTCCGCCCGGAGCACGTGGACGAGCTCAATGTTCTGCTGGATCGAGTCGAGCGGAGGAACGCTTCGTTGCCCTCACGCCAGCAGCTCGTGCTGGAGAACTGGGCCGGGTTCCGCCGGCGAGTGAGCTCGATCAAGCAGCAGCAGCGGGGCGAGTACGATGCGTCCGTGATCGACGAGATCCCGTGCTACGTCGGCTGGATCTTCTGCCGGATCGTGGCCAACGGAGATGTCGCCCCCTGCTGTCGCGGCGTCAACATGCCGCTGGGCAACATCAACACCGACGGATTCATGAAGGTCTGGCACAGCGAGCGCTATGCCGAGTTCCGCGAGAATGCGCTGACGCTCAGCAAGCGGGACCCCTACTTCGCACCCATCGGCTGTCACATGACCTGCGACAACCTGATGCACAACGAGGTGGTCCACCGGCGACTGGCCAAGCTGGCGCACGAGCGGCGAAGGATGATAGAAGTGTTCGTCACACAACAGGAGGAGACGCGTTGAGAGTACTCGTCACTGGGGGCGCTGGATTCATCGGCAGCCACATGGCTGACCGGCTGCTCTCCGATGGGCACGAGGTCACGGTGCTGGACAACGAGTCCACCGGCTTTGTGGCCAATGTCCCCCGTGGCGCCCGGTATCTCCGGGGCGACGTGGCAAACGACGCCGACGTCGCCCGCGCGTTCGAGGGGGGGCTCGACGCGGTGTTTCACATCGCCGGCCAGGCCTCGACCATCCGCAGCTTCGACGACCCGTCGGACGATCTGCGGACCAACGTGCAGGGCACGATCTGCGTGCTGCGGCGCTGCGTCAGGCACCGGGTCGGGCGGCTGCTCTATGCCTCGAGCATGACCGCCTACGGGCACCCGCAGCAGCTGCCGGTCAGGGAGGACTGCCAGCTCGCCCCGGTGAGCTACTACGGCATCAGCAAGATGGCGGCGGAGCGGTATGTCCACGCCACGGCGGCGCGCAACGATCTGGATTTCGAGTTCCACGCCACATCCTTCCGGATGTTCAACGTCTACGGCCCGCGCCAGAGCCTGACGAACCCCTACCAGGGGGTCGTGGCGATCTTCATCGCCAACATGTTGCGCGGCGAGCCGATCACCATCTTCGGGGATGGGGAGCAGAGCAGGGACTTCGTCTACATCACGGATGTGGTCAATGCCTGGATGGCGGCGCTCCAGGATTCCGCTGCTTCACCCCGCGTGCCGCTGCCGTATCCCGCAGCGCCCCGTCAGGGGCGCGAGGACCGGCACGCCGCCCCGCAGGGGCGCGAGGACCGGAATCCCGGGACGCATGAACAGGTCTACAACCTCGGCACCGGGACGCGACGGTCGGTTCACGCCCTGATCGACGCGGTGCTGGCCTCCAGGGGCCTGAGCCGCTCCGACTACGACATCCGCTACGAGATCGAGCGACCCGGGGACCAGCGCCACATGCAGGCCGACGTTGGCAGGATCGGCGGGCAGCTGGGATGGCAGCCCGCGGTGGAGTTCGGCAAGGGGATGGTCCGGACCGTGCGCTGGGCCGAGGAGGTCGGGGCGAGCTGACCACCCGGTCTTTCAGCGTCCTAGGAGAGCGACATGCGAGTTCTGATCACCGGGGGCGCCGGTTTCATCGGCTGCAACTGTGCGGTGGATTTCCTCTCGCGCGGTCACGATGTCGTGGTGCTGGACAACCTCAGCCGCGCCGGTGCGTCGGATAATCTCGAGTGGGTTCGCTCCAGAGGCGAGGTCGGCTTCATCAGGGCGGACGTGCGGGACGCCGCGGCGATCGAACGCGCGGTGAAGGACCGCGCCCCCGACGCCGTGATCCATCTGGCGGCGCAGGTGGCCGTCACGACGTCCGTTGTCGACCCGCGGACCGACTTCGAGATCAACGCGCTGGGCACACTGAACGTGCTCGAGGCGGCACGCGGCGCAGACAGCCCGCCCGTGGTGCTCTTCTCCTCGACGAACAAGGTCTACGGCGCCCTGGAAGACCTTCGGTGCGAGGTGCGTGATGGACGCCACTCGTGCGAGATCTCCGCGAGCGGGGTGAGCGAGGCGCGCCCGTTGGACTTCCACTCTCCCTACGGCTGCAGCAAAGGCGCGGCGGACCAGTACGTGCGTGACTACGCCCGGATCTACGGCTTGCGGACGGTGGTGCTGCGCCAGTCCTGCATCTATGGCAACCGTCAGTTCGGCATCGAGGAGCAGGGCTGGTTGGCCTGGTTCATCCTCGCCGCGCTGATGGGGCGTCCGATAACGGTGTACGGTGACGGCATGCAGGTGCGGGATGTGCTGGAGGTCAGCGACCTCGTGCGGCTCTATGACCTGTGTATCGACGGCATCGATCGGGTCAGCGGCCGGATCCTGAACGTGGGAGGCGGGCCGCACAATGCGATCTCGATCGGGGAGTCGCTCGACCTGCTGGAGCAGGTCCTGGGGCAGGAGGTCGCGCGCACGTACTCCGACTGGAGACCTGGTGACCAGAAGATCTTCATCTCGGACAACTCCGAGGCAGAACGATCGCTGGGCTGGCGGCCGCAGGTCACGGTGCGCGAAGGCCTGCAGCGGCTCGTCGAGTGGATCCGCCCCAACCTCGACTTGATCGGGGCCAAGGTGTCCTGATGGAGCAGGTCGCCGTGGTGCTGGTCGACCCGGACCCGGCTGGTCTGCACCATGGCTCGTCGCTGGCCGCGATGCTGGGCTGTCGGCTGCTGCTCTACCGCGGTTTGCCGCAGCTCGACCTGCGTGCCGTGGTGCAGGAGCTGAGGGCGGTGGAGCCCCGGGTCGCGCTGCTGGAGACGGCACGGTCCAACCGCTCGCAGGTGCTGAAGGTCTGCCGGCTGCTGCCGCCGGGCACGTTGCGCGTGCTCTTCGGCCAGGCGCTCGCCGACCGCGAGCTGAGGGCGAGCGTGGGACCACAGGACGCCGACGGTCTCTTGCCGGGAGAGCCGCACCTGACGGCCCGGGTCCTGGTACGCCAGGTGACGACGGGTGGGGGCCTCGCCGATCTCCCCGGCCTGGTGCTTCTGAAGCGGAGCGAGCGGTATGTCCCGCGGGAGCCGCTACGGAACCTGGACCTGGTCCCCCCCGGCGACTATCGCGGCTTCGAGCGGGAGGTGGCGCTCCAGCTGCCGATGCACGTCAGCCGCAGCCATCCGCACGCCTGCCCCGGCAGCGCGCGGCGGGCGTGGGAGACGCCGGTTCGGCGCATGACGGTTCAGAGGGTCCTCGCCGACCTGGAGCTGCACGTGAGCCGGCACGATGTGCGCCACATCCTCTTCGCCGATCGCTGTCTCAACACCAGCACCGGGTGGTTGCTCGAGCTGTGCCGCGGCATCGTGGAGCGTGGGCTGGACCAGCTCCGGTGGCACGGTCGCGTCCGGGCCGACCCGCTGCTCGACCGCGACGCCGTGCACCTGCTGCGCTGCAGCGGGTGTCGCGGGCTGCAGATCGACCTGTACACCGGTTCGCCGTGGCTCAACCGGGAGCTGGGCACCGGCGTCGATCCGCACCTGGTGGGACAGCTGGTGCGCGAATGCCACGCGGAGGGAATCGACGCCCGCGTGGATCTCGTTGTGGGCCTGCCCGGCGAGGAGGATCGAGACCGCATCGCGACCATGAGCTGGCTCGAGGGCAACGCGGACAGGCTCCGCGGTCTGTCGTCGCTGGATGTCTGTGTTCTGCGAGACGGTGCGCCGCTTCGCCGCGACCCGCGGGTCCACCTGCAGGGCGAAGACGGCGCCGAGTGGCACGACGGAGGGAGCAACAACGCGAGCCAGCGGGTCACCTGGCGCCGGGAGCTGGCCCACTGGGTCGACCATGTTGGGTTGCGGCGTCCAGCGGGATGCGGCGGCTACTCCGGGTCCCGGGGCCAGGCGGTGATCGGCCGGCTGATGGGCGGTGCGCACTCGGCCCAGGCCAGCGACCCGGCCTGGAGGCGGGAGCATCTGCTCGAGGCGGGCATCCTCCACGGCCGGGAGGCGTTCTGCGGGCCGACGATCCTGGATCTCGAGCTGGATCAGATGGCCACCGACGATGCGCTGCAGATCCTGAAGCAGGTGGCGGCCACCGGGACGCGGCGGGTGGTGCTGGGAGGGGAGGGCGATGTCGTGGGGCACGAGGGCCTGCCGCGCCTCTTGGCGCAGGCCCGACGGCTTGGCCTCCTCGCGACCCTGAGGACCCGGGCCGACGGGTTGAAGGACGCCGACCTCCTGCGGCGTGTGGGCCAGTCGGTCTGGCAGGTGGAGGTCGAGGCGCTGACCAAGGCGGACCTGCAGGCTGCGGCCCGCTGGATACCAGTGCTCACCTCCCGCCGGGCCGAGCTGCAGCTCCCCCTGCCGCAGGTCGTCCTGCGCGTTTGTCTCGAGCGCGATCACGCGGACGCGGATGCGGCCATCTCCTGCGCGCTGGACTGCGGCGTCGACCAGATCTCGCTCGACATCGCCCGGGGGGAGCGACAGCGGATGAGCGAGCAGCAGCGAACGGACGTGCGCGCCGCTGTGCTGCGGTCGCTGGCAGGGGCCCTGCTCGACGATGGTTTCGCTCGCAACCCGGAGCAGTGGCCCGCCCAGGCCGATGCGCACCTGATCCCGGTCGCCGGCTGGCCGGCGGGCTTTTGCCTTGCTCGTGATGCCGAGGCGCCGGTGTTGACCTGTCCCGCCGGAGCGTGCAGCAGCGTGATCCGACGGCCGCGGGCCGACCCCGGCTGCCGTCTTGCCGTCTTCGATCGTCAGATCTGTCGAGCCTGCGACCTGCTGACGGGCTGCCCGGTGGATCGCGTGGGTTTCGTTGTTCGCTTGCCGTTGACCCGGCTCGGTCGACCGGCGTTCCTGCTGTCGGGGCTGGCCAGCTCCGATTCGGGGCTCGGGGAGCGAGCGCGCTGGCTGGAGCAGAGTCCCTGCCTGGTGGGCTGGGACGAGGCGCGCATCGACGGGGCAGGCCGGCTGTTCGTCTGTCCCCGGTGCGGGTCAGAGCCGGTGGGCAACGTGCTGGAGGCCGGGTTCCCGTCATTATGGTACGGCCGGGCGCTCAACGATTTTCGCCACATGGCCCGTGGGGCAGGCAAGTCGCTGCCCCACGTCGAGCGATCGCGGTGCGCCACCGTCTGCGACAGGCTCATGCGCGATGCGCAGCTCGCGTCGGAGCTCGAGGCGCTGGACCCGGCGCGGCGCGAGGCGCTGGCCTCGGTGGGAGCGGCCGAGCGGCTGGGCGCGGTGGGGTCGTAGCCGACTCGGATGCGGAACCTCGCCCGGGCTACTCGAGTCGGAAGAAGGCCGGAGGCAAGCGTTGGACCGAGGGTCAGCCCCTGTCTCACCTGCTCCTGGGAAGCGCAGCCACGATGAGCGCCAGCGGCAGGAACATCGGCAGCAGCCGTGGCGCGAGGGCCGCTCAGCCCATCCCGATCGGCACGCCGATGGCTCGAAGGACAGCCCGCTCGACCTGGGCCATCCGCTGCGGCGACAGAGCGTTTCCCAGCGGCTGATCGACGATCGCATCGATCCGCAGGGTTGTGATCTGTTCACACTTGAGCACCGAGGGTTGACCCACCCCTCCCTCTCTCCTTCGAAGGCGTACGTGCCACGGCCCGCCACGCAGGACGCTGGAGACGGGAACGACGATGACGTCAGCGGCGAGGCGGTTCCGTTCGTCCGGAGAAAGGAGAAGCACGGGCCGTCGCTTGTCACCGGGCAGACGCGCCCAGTAGAGGTGCCCGCGTCTGAGAGTCACCGGGCTACTCGTCACCGAGTCGCGCCAACTCCCCGGTGCTGAAGCGGGCCCATTGATGGTCCTCGGCCCGCTCGGCCTCGGAGAGCTTCTCGTAGTAGGCGATGGTCTCCGACGCGAGCCTCGCGGCAGCGGCTCGTCTGCTGGCGCGCCACAGCCAGGCCTCGATCACCCGGCTGCGGCTCTGGCCAGGTTCCCGGGCCGCTTCGCGGTCAATGCGCTCGATCAGCTCCGCCGAGAGGGAAATACTCACCTTCATCTTGCGCGCCGATGGCATACCTTTCTTACTACCATATTTCCTACCACAGTCAACCCCTGGCCATCGCCTTGCGCTATCACTCATCCTGTTCCGGCGGGCCGACAGGAGGCCAGGGGCCCTGCTTGAGGTGCTCCTGGCGAACATCGATCGGGTCGCCGACGATATCAGCGCGGGTTGCGTCATCGTCTTTGAGGACGCTCGGGTCCGCATCTGCAAGCTGCCAATCTGACCACATGGCCCGTGGGCAGGCAAGTCGCTGCCCCACGTCGAGCGATCGCGGTGCGCCACGGTCTGCGACAGGCTCATGCGCGATGCGCAGCTCGTGTCGGAGATCGAGGCGCTGGACCCGCTGCGCCGTGAGGCGCTGGCCTCGGTGGGAGCGGCCGAGCGGCTGGGCGCGGAGGGGTCGGCCACAGCTTGGAGGCCCGCAAGGCCCCGGGCGAAAGACCGGTGGCACGTCGGCTTCCGCTGGGATGATGGCGGTGCCCACGATGTGGTGGTTACCGACCATCACCGAGGGTGATGAAGGCCAGGCACATTTGTTCTCGAGGTCGGGCAGGTCGGGCAGGTGTCTCACTCATGTTGGCAGAGGCGGGTCTGCCGCGGGAATTGCAGTCCGATGGGGCGGGTGGGCGGAGCAGACAATTGACGGCCTTGGTGCCGGCTCTCTCGTCGAGCTGGCGAACTGGGCTGGTGGGCTGGTGGGCTGGTAGTATTGATTGAGCTGTGTCTCTACACCTGCGACAATCACGTGTGCATACCCTGCGAGGGCCAGGGAGAGCGTCGTGAGCAAGACGAAGCAGATCCAGGATCTCGTTCAGAACGGACTGTACTACCTCACTGAGCACGCAGACATGGAGGCATCGTCGGACAGCTTCGACATCTACGACATCGAAAGCGGCATCATGACGGGCAGCATTCGTCGCACCTGGTCAGGGGAGGGAAAGCACGAAGTGATCGGCACTGCTCTTGATGGCCGGGCCATCGGCATCGTCTGCCGCATCACGCAAGGGCGAAAGGTTCGTGTCATCACGGTCTATGAGGATAGGCCGAAAAAGTAGTGGTGGAGACATGTTGATGAGCTTCTGGGAAAGCGAACATTGTGAGTACTGCAACGGAAGAATCGTCGAGAAGAGAGTGCGACTACACAGGAGAGTCAAGCGAAAGGACATATTCATCAACAAGGTTCCTGCCGGCGTATGCACTGAATGTGGAGCCCGCTACTACTCTGCGAATGTGTTGAAGACTGTTGGAGAGATCGAGCGCGGCCGTCGGAAGGCCGACAGGGAAGTTCGCGTTCCGGTCTATTCACTTTGACGCTTGTCGTCGCCCGCTCACTTGGGTTCGGATAGTCTGGCGCGCGGTCTGCGTGCGCTGTCTTCCGCGGAAAACCCGATTCTCCTCACCATGCCGATGTCGGCGCCAATATTCGGTGTCCCGAGTATTCCCGAGGCGATGCGCTGGCGCCGCCACGGGCCAAGGGTATCCGGCTGCCCCGGCTTCTCCGGC
>Ga0180009_10006713_pt1 | contig 11970 bp, 11 predicted proteins | sample OS_PC_MetaG_FD_123537 | JGI IMG/M metagenome (GOLD analysis project Ga0180009, IMG submission 123537) | Groundwater microbial communities from the Aspo Hard Rock Laboratory (HRL) deep subsurface site, Sweden - OS_PC_MetaG | ecosystem: Environmental > Aquatic > Deep subsurface > Groundwater...
AATTTCATAATACCTCCCTAATGAGTCTCTGGTTTATAGTTAAACAGACTGAAGGTGTTTAGACTGAAGACTATTAGCTAAAAGCCTACAGCCTGCAAACCACTTGACTCGAACCCCCGAATCCCGAAGGTCCGCCAATCTTTGTGGCGGATCGAATCCTATTGTATGAATATATCATGATAACCAGCCGAAATAAACAGGAAAGGTTCTTTCCCTTGACACCATATCCCTATTTGATTATATTTACTCAGTTTTTAGGAGCCGTTACGAAATAAATAGTGCATTTCAGACTATTTCGTTACGGCTCCTTATGCCGTTTTTGACATCCAGATGACTACTTTATTTTTTAAAGCGGCTTAAAAGAAAATTTCATATAATAATCAATCTATGCCATATAAAAATTTACAACAGTTTATCAAAGAACTCGAGGCTTTGGGCGAATTGCACAGAGTAGGCGCCGAAGTCGAACATGAACTGGAAATTACCGAAATAGCAGACCGGGTTTCAAAATCATGCGGCCCAGCGCTCCTTTTTGAAAGAGTCAGAGGATTTTCATATCCTCTTCTAATCAATGCCTTCGGAAGCTATAAACGGATGCAGCTTGCGCTCTCCTGTAAATCTTTTGACGAAATAGCCGCACGGCTTGAGTCGAACATAAAGATGCGCCCTCCTGAAGGATTCATGGATAAGATAAGGATGCTGTTTACTCTGAAAGAGATAGCCGGATTTATCCCCAAAAAGGTAAAAACCGCTCCCTGCCAGGAAATGATTTATACTGACGGCCCCCTTCTCGACAGGCTTCCCGTATTAAAATGCTGGCCGCATGACGGCGGCCCATTTATTACGCTCCCGATCGTTATAACAAAAGATCCCGATACAGGGATTCAGAATGTCGGCATGTACCGCATGCAGAAATATGACAATTTATCGACCGGAATGCACTGGCAGTACAATAAAGACGGAACCCGCCATTTTGATAAATATAAAAACCGCGGCCGGCGAATGGATGTAGCGGTCGCCCTTGGAGGATCACCGGCTGTAACTTACGCTGCAAGCGCACCGCTGCCGCCCGACATAGATGAATTTATTTTTGCCGGCTTTATAGAATCAAGTCCGGTTGAGATTGTAAAAGCAAAAACGGTCGATCTTTTTGTGCCCGCTGAGTCGGATTTTGTAATAGAAGGCTATGTAGATCCGGACGAAGAACGGATAGAAGGTCCATTCGGGGATCATACCGGCTTTTACTCGGCAGCCGATATCTATCCCGTATTTCATGTAACAGCATTGACCTGCAGGAATGACGCGATATATCCCGCAACGGTCGTCGGTAAACCGCCTATGGAAGACTGTTACATGGCAAAGGCAACCGAAAGAGTTTTTCTTCCCATGCTGAAATTTCTCATACCTGAAATAGTTGATATGGAGCTTCCTATCGAAGGGGTTTTTCACAACTGCGCGCTTATCTCCATAGACAAGAAATACCCCGGCCAGGCTAAGAAAGTCATAAATGCGCTATGGGGTCTCGGGCAGATGGCATCGACAAAATTCATAGCAATCTTTGATAAAGATATAAACCTGCGTGATCCGAGCACAGTCGTGTGGAAACTTCTTAACAATGTCGATCCCAAAAGAGATCTGCTCATGTCGGAAGGCCCGCTTGATGCCCTCGATCATTCGGCCCCGTATCCCAATTTCGGCGGGAAAATGGGGATAGACGCCACAAGAAAAACCCGCGAGGAAGGCATGGGAAGAGACTGGCCGGATGAAATAGTCATGTCGCGGGAAATAAAAGAAAAAGTTGTGAAACGCTGGAAAGAATATGGATTTTAAAAAATTTTCAAACCTTATTATGATTGAGCAAACGCTCTTTGCCCTTCCCTTTGCATATCTTGGAGTTCTGTTTGCAGACGGGAAGAACATTTCAACATGGATTTTGGTTACCATAGCCCTAGTTGCCGCACGAACAGCAGGCATGTCCTTTAACAGGGCAATAGATGCTGAAATAGACGCGAAGAATCCGCGCACCAAAGACAGGCTCATCCCAAGGGGAGAAGCAAGCCGCGACCAGGTATGGATAATCGGAATAATCTCTTCCCTGGCGCTGATCGGATCGTCCTATCTATTGAACAGCCTCTGCTTTTATCTCTCATTTGCTGCGGTTTTTCTGTTATTTACATATTCATTTTTCAAGCGGTTTTCTTCATCATCTCATTTTTATCTGGGATTTGTCGAATCCGCCGCGCCCATAGGAGGCTATCTTGCAGTAACCGGTGAGTTTTCTATCGTTCCTTTTGTTCTTGGAATCGCTATCCTGCTCTGGATCGCTGGCCTCGATATTGTCTATGCTCTTCTGGATGTGGATTTCGACACAAAAGAAGGGCTCTATTCGTTCCCCTCTGCGTACGGAGAGAAAAAGGCTCTTGTCGCCTCAGGAATTTGTTATATTTTATCTTTCGGGGCTATGATTGGAGCAGGCATGATCACGGGGAAAAACATGCCATTCTGGGTAGCTCTTGCATGCGTCGCTTTCATCTTTATTTACCAGCAGAAAATAGCGAGAAGCGGGGATATCGGAGTCGCTTTGAAAAAGTTTTTCAAGGCAAACATATATGTCTCACCCCTTCTTTTATTCGGCACCCTCATTGATGTTTTTTTGTAACTACTCGGGTAGATAGACTGTAGGCTGTTAGCTAAAAACCTACAGCCTAAAAAGCTACAGCCTAACCGCTTACAGCCTAAACAACCTGGGGAGTTACGAATAAACAGGAGCAATAAAATAAAGAACATAGGAATAGCGACCGATTCAGATGAAATATTACGATCTTCCGGATACAATTATAAATAAGAAACTCAGGAAAATCGCCGTAAAGGTATTTGAGGAAATACCTGTATCAAAAGCAGACGCCATATATACGCTGTCAACGAACGACATTCTTGATCTCGGTAAAATAAGCAATTTCATAAGGACAAAACTGCATGGTGATACGGCATATTATGGCGTAAACATGAATCTGAATTTTACCAATATATGCGAGCTTCGTTGTCCCCTTTGCGCTTTTTCCCGCGATAAAGGAGACAAAGATGCGTATCTTCTTTCCCTTGATGAAATCGAGAAACGGGTCCGGAAAGCCGTTGCTTCAGGTATAGACGAAGTGCATATAGTAGGCGGTCTTCACCCCGAGCTCAAAATCGATTACTTCGAAAAAATGATAAGGCGGATAAAAAAAATCAAACCCGGCCTTTTTGTCGTTGCCTTTACCGCCGTTGAGATCGACTACTTTGCAAAAAAGAACGGAATCTCAGCAAAAGAAACCCTGAAAATACTGATTGATGCCGGAATAGGAGCGATGCCCGGCGGCGGAGCCGAAATATTTTCTCCCCACATCAGAATCATCATAGCGCCCGCAAAAATTCCGGGCAAGAGGTGGCTTCAGATAATGAGAACCGCTCATGAGATGGGTCTTAAAACAAATGCCACCATGCTTTACAATCATAAAGAGAATACCGGGGATATCGCGGATCATCTTGCAAAAATAAGAAAGCTTCAGGATGAAACAGGCGGATTTAAAACCTTCGTCCCACTCCTGTTCCATGACACGAACACAAGAATAAGAGCAAAACGCAGAACCTCAACAGGATATGATGATATAAGGATATATGCAGCAAGCCGTATTTTCCTGCATAACGTTCCTCACCTGAAAGCCCTCTGGATGTATCTTGGAGACAAAATGGCCCAGGTATTGCTGCGATTCGGGGTTGATGACTTTGCGGCAACCTATTACAATGAAAAAGTTGTTCATGCCGCAGGAGCAAAAACGCCGGATTACGGATCCGAATCTTTTCTCAAAAGGCTGATTGAAAATGCCGGCTTGAAACCTGTCCGGACTACTGCAAATTACTGGATCCAATGAGGCCGGAGATTTATTAATGCAAGTCGGTTATATTGATTATCTGAACTGCTGGCCTTTTTACTACCACATGTTTGAAAAGAAGCCCTTAAAGGGCATAAACGTAATTCCGGGACTTCCTTCCGCGCTGAACAGAATGATGAAAGAAAAGAGGCTCGATTTAAGCCCCGTATCTTCCGCGACTTACGCCGATATAAAAGAGGATGTTCTCCTTCTCCCGGAATTCTGTCTGAGCTCGGTAGGATATGTGGGATCAGTGATTCTGTGCAGCAACTTTCCGATCGAAGCCCTCAATAACAAAGAGGTCGGCCTCTCAGGAGCGTCACATACTTCACGGGTGCTTCTTAAAATCCTGCTTGAAAAATTCTACGGTATTGAACCTTACTATCTGCAGGCAGGGCCTCGTCCGGATTTAACCGCCCACGATGCGGCGCTTCTCATAGGAAACGATGCCATGACGGAGGGGATCAATCAGGCGCCTTATAAATATGACCTGGGAGAACTCTGGCTTCAGAAAACAGGGTTCCCGGTTGTTTTTGCCGTATTCGCCGTAAGGAAAAATGTCATCCGGGATAATCTGCCTTCGCTAAAGGCGGTTATAAATTCATACAGAGCCTCCCTGCAATGCCTCGTTCAGGAAAAGGAAAATGTTGTAATCAGGGCCAGACAAAAGTATCCGGATATATCGTATGATGTGAACGGTTATTATGATACATTGCAGTTTGAATTTACAGATAATCTCAAAAATGCTCTTAAATATTTTCTGTCGGCTGCAGAAGAACTTAATTTGTTACAAAAAGTGGAATCTCTGAATTTTTTAGAAGATATCTAAAAAAAACTGTTCTTCATGGTTCTATGTGGGTAAACAGTTGCTGCAAGTGTTCTCGGCACAAAACATTGATTAAAAATGGTTTTTAGACAGGATTAACAGGATGTACAGGATGTTGCCTGCAGCGAGTAAGGCAATCCGGTGGAGAAAGAAGACTTGTCCCACAAAGTGATCGGTTGCACTTACCAGTCTCCGCTAAGCGGATGTGTGTTTCAGACCGCTCTTCCGGAGCGGCCTGAAAATTATCATGTTAATCCTGTAAATCCTGTCAGATAGAGTTAATGAAAGAATCATCAGACAAAAAGCTTAAACAAAAGATATACGACGGCAGGAGAATCTCTTCTGAGGAAGCTATTGCCCTTTTTTCATGGGACCTGATTGAACTGGGTGAAGCAGGCAACATGAGGCGTGCGCTCATTTTCCCCAGAGAAGAGGTCGGATTTATTCTTGACCGCATCATCAATTTTACCAATATCTGCGAAGCTGCCTGTAATTTCTGCGCCTACCATGCAAGGGCAAATCTGATTAAACCCTTTGAGCTCACGCAGGAGGATATTTTTGCAAAGATTAACGAGCTTGTTTCAGCAGGCGGAACACAGGTAATGCTCCAGGGCGGTCTCCACCCGGATTACACCCTTGATAATTACGTCAACATGGTAAGAAATGTAAAAAAACACTTCCCTCAAATATACCTTCATTCATTTTCTCCCAGCGAAATTGCTCACATGGCAAAAAAAAGTTCTGTTTCCATCGATGAGGCAATATTAAAGCTTAAAAATGCGGGGCTTGATTCGGTGCCGGGAGCATCGGATCTGCTGATTGACAGGATACGCAAAAAGGTGAGCCCGAGAAAGATTGGAAAAGATATCTGGTGCGAAGTAATCTATTCGCTCCATCGCCACGGGATGAAATCTTCGGCGACCATGACATACGGCATGGGGGAAACAGATGAAGAAAAGATTGGGCATCTGAATGTTGTTCGCGACGTACAGGACAAAACGGGGATATTAAGAGCTTTTATTCCATGGTCGTTTTCTCCCGCACGCACCGGTCTTAAAGATATTGAACCCGCGACAGGAATTGATTATCTTAAAATAGTTGCAATCGCCCGCATTTTTCTAGATAACATCATTTATATCCAGGCCGGATGGCTTACCGAAGGACTGAAGCTTGCACAGCTTGCGCTCACCATGGGAGCAAATGACATGGGCGGAGTTCTGATGGAAGAAACGGTAGTAAAGGCAACCGGCATTGAAACAAAGGCGGGTATTGACGAGTTTATCGATATAATAAAAAATGCAGGAAAAAAGCCCGTCCTTAGAGACTCGGAATATAAGGTACTGAAAAAATTTAGGGCCACCTCCAAAAAGTCGGTGGTTCTATGAGGGTTCCAGGATCCAAGGATTCAAGGGTTCAAGTAACACCGGGTAAAGCAAGCGCCCAATGCTGAATAATTATAAAACTTAGAGAAATAAATGACAGACCTTTCGATTGCCTTTTCACCTTGTCCCAACGACACATTTATATTTCACGCCATGCTTCATCATGGCATAGATACAGGCAATTATACTTTTTCGCCGCATATCGACGATGTAGAAGCACTGAATAACGCGGCTTTCAAAAAAACATATCAGATTACCAAACTCTCCTTTTACGCGTATCTTCTCTTAAAGGAAGAATATGAGCTTCTTGATTCTGGTTCCGCGCTCGGCTTCGGATGCGGACCTCTTCTCGTAACCTCGAAAGACAGGATCTTTTCCCCCGATTCCAGGATTGCGATTCCCGGCAACTATACAACCGCTTTTCTTCTATTGAAACTCTGGAATCCTGAAATCAGGAATATAGTTGTGACCAGATTCGACCGGATACTTCCGGGAGTGCAAAACGGCGAGTTCGACGCGGGACTCATCATTCATGAAGGAAGGTTCATCTATTCCGAATACGGCTGCGTAAAGATCATAGACCTCGGCGAATGGTGGGAGAAGGAAACAAATCTGCCCATTCCGCTCGGTTGTATCGCTATCAGAAAAGACCCCGGTACGATCAGCCATAGGAAACAGGTTGAAACACTCATCAGGAATTCCGTTATTTACGCGAAAAAAAACAGGGGTGTTTCACGCCCATTTGTGAAAAAACATGCTCAGGAATTAGATGACAAGGTGATAGACGGCCATATTGATTTGTATGTTAATGATTTTACCGTATCGCTGGGTATAACAGGGGAAAAGGCGGTGCAAACATTAGAGGAGATGGCAAGGTGGAAAAAAATCCTTTAATCTGTCTGGTCATGGCCACTATTCTTGAGGCAAAGCCGTTTATCGGCGGGCTTTCATTGATAAGGCTGGACTCTAAACCCTTTCCCGTTTACAGAAATAAAAATCATATTCTCATTGTGTCAGGAATCGGGAAGGCAAATGTTGCAATGGCCTGCGCCTATTCCTGTTTAAGATTCGGCCCTTTTTGTATCGTAAACCTTGGCGCGGCAGGTGCGACAGGCAACGGACATACTCTTGGCGAACCGTTACATATTAAAAAAGCCTTTGAGTGTGACAGGCCTCAATTCAAATCAAAATCTCCCCACAGACACATGCCGGATATTCTTAAGGGTTTTTCTTATGCAACAATCACAACCTTCGACCGTCCGGTGCTCGATCCAGCCGAAAGGCAAAAACTGTCAAAAACAGCCGATCTCATCGATATGGAAAGCGCCTCCGTAATTCAGGCGTGTAAAAAATTCAAGACTAAGTGCTATATCTTTAAATTCGTAAGCGATACCCCGGAGCATACCAGAGATAACGATATCATTGAAAACATAAAGATTTACAGAAATACCTTTTTCAGCTTTTTCCGGGAATCCGTACTGCCGCTATTGTAAAGCCTTCTTCCCTGCTCGCTGAATCAGGTGAAGCCGGGCACTTGAAATTATTTGTTTCGTTATGAACAGAATGCTGAACAAAATTTGAAGAAAACAACTACAACTAAATGATTCTCAGGTTGGAAATGAATTGAGGATTTGCGTTTGAAATAATTGATCTAAACGCGGCGCAGCCGCCGTGAACGTACTGCTCACTTGACGCAGACGCTATCCGAAAAACTATCAAAAAGGTGATAAGCTGCCGCAAAACTACAAATGTTCTAAATCGGCTCGGCTTCTGCGGTCAAGTGCAGCAGATGGTTAAGCAAACATGCTGAATTTACAAGCAAACAATCCCTGTTCACTATTCAAGATTTTGACACCGATCTCTGATCTTGCTTTGAGGCTATCGCAGGTCCTTATACGTGAAACCTCTTCCTCTTATTATAGCTTTATTAAACGCTTTGTTTTCAAACGCCATTTTCTGAAAAACCGTGCTCTCACCAAACGATCGTACGCTATCATTTTTATACTCATCAAACGAATCGCTTACATACGTACAGATAAAGAAACCGACCTTGTTTGACATAGTCATTCCGGGAGGCCACCCCGAATTATAATCCATGCCATATTTCAAGGCGGCTTTCTGTTCTTCTGGATTCGCTTCTATCTCTTTTTTGAGTTTCTCAGCAAAGAATTCTATTGGAGTATTGAGCAGCGGCAGACGAAGCTTAATCTTGCCAATATAAGTGAATTTACCAGGTTGAATCAGAATTTGAGATTGAGGAAATGGATCTTCAATAATAGCTTTATCTTTTTCAGATGATTGTAGCTGAGAATTGATTGTAAAATCAGGCCAGTTATTAAACTGAGTAACTGTGGTTTTATCCTTTACATAAAAAAAATTGCATTGCCAATGCAAGGGTAAGTAGTTGCCAGGAGGTAATGGAATAGAGAACGTATTATAATTACCAGTTAATGATAGTGTTATTTGGTTTTTTTCAGCCTCACCTTGGTTCGCAATTGGGCCTAATTTCTGAAGGGTAAGAAAAAAAGTGTATCTTACATTCGTCTCTTCTTCTCCGATAAAAAATGAATCCACTTGGCCACACAAGATGCCTTTTTCGTAGTCATGCATGGTCTTTTCAAATTCCTGTGGACCCCTCATTGGATAAAACCCTGGTCGGGAACCACACGATAATATAAAACAGCAACATAGAAGAGTTAAAAATTTGAAAAATCGGCTATGCATCTTACTCTCTCCTTTCAAATGATAAGGTGATAAGACATCGCTTTTTACAGGTGCCTTAACCAATGTTTATCTGGTTTCCTCATAATACCGCAATTCCTTTGCTCACAGAACATCCATAGAATTAAACCTGACCTCTTTGCTCGTTGAGACTCCCATTTCAAGGGGCCTGCTTGAAAATATCGATAAAAACCTCATTGATCGCTATTTCAAACGATGCCCTTGCGGCATTCATCAGATTGGCATACTCAGGGGGTTCGTCCCATTCCCCATTGACCGGTTCGACCACGGATGAGGAACGCTGGCTGATCACCTCCTCGGTCCTGCCGTTGATGAGATATGAGACCAGCGCGGTGTAGCCTTTGGGCGGAGAGGTGGGAAGCATCCCGTAATAGGACCTGCCCGTACCGTGCATGGAAAGCTCGATCACGAGCAGGTAGTCGACACCGAGGTCCTCGATAACGGGCTTGTAGTCGTAGACAAAACCTCTGGTCGGCGACTTGGTGAGATCCAGAGAATTGGTGCAATATTCATTATACGTGCCAAACCTGTGGTTTTTTTGACAGTAGGGATCGGGGTTGATCTTGACATTGAAGTTGTTGTTTTCAAACGCTCGTTGAAAGACGTTGAAATAATGCTCCTTCATCAAATCCTTCAATTTTATCTCGCTAAGCGCTTTGCTAAGCTTGTCGGAAAAGGACCGGGCCACAGCTATATCAAGAAGCCCTTGTTGGCCCAGCATATAATGTTTCGCGGTGTATTCCGGCCCTTCAGGGTATTGTATATTGGCATTGCTTGTCCAGATGAGACCGATACTGGCATTCTTTTTTTGCAGGAAATCATCAGGCGGTAATATGTTGTTGAACTTCGAGGCGCAGCCACCCAAGAAACCAATTATTACCACAGCAAGCACAAACCAAGAATACAATTTTACCCATTCCTTCATCTCGATGTCCCTTTCCTGATAGTATTTTAACTGATTGAATTGAATTGAATTGATAAGGAATTGATTTTTCTCGGTAGGAGTTATATGAAGACGGATCTGTGTGTCAAGAGGATTTTGACAATAAAATATAGGGTTTATTGCTGATCATTGTGTGAGAGCGGTACCGCACCGGTTGATTTTTTGATAGATCATCTCATTTTCTGGCCTGCTCACCCATAAAGAATGCATTATTGAGTGCTATTAAAATAGACCTCTTCTGCAAGACTCAAATTCTCAAAGAGTTATACCTGGATGTATTGATCGCAGGAGTATTCAGAGTTCCAATGGAGGGAGTCGTCATTTATTTCCGACTGTAATGATGTAGCCCTATCAAAATATCAAGATGCTTGACTTCAGGAAGAACGGAACAGAATTTCACTCCATTATTATTCAACTGGAGGGGAAAGGAATTATTATTGGGAAGTTTCCTTGTCCTGTAATCCTCTCTGCTTTCCGATTCTATAGGCATCTATAATAGCAAATATCCAAATGCAAACAATAAAGTAGAAAACAAAATTATTATGGGAATCTGTAGTTAATAATTTTGATCTGACAATGTCTGAAAGCTCTTGCAGGTTCATGGTACCGCCCTGCATCTTAACCATAACGTCGTCAAGGTGATTGATTGCAGATCCCGCGGACGACCAGATAATGTAGCCTAATCCGATACAAGACAAAAACATGGTGACCAGCCCCCTCAAATACTTTTTTAAATAGAGCTGGCCAACACCAGGAAAAACGAATGTGGATAGAAGTGCGGCTTTAGATGATATTTTCATTATGATGCTCGTTACCGTAGTCTTTGCATTTTATACGGGCAAAAGCTGTTGTGCAGATCTTCGCACCTTAATTTCTATCAAGGCTTTCTTTTGGGCTGCTTATCAAGTTTATTTTTTGTCTTTTGTTTCTGTTTTCCGGCGTTTTGTTTCTGCCCCTTTTCCTTATTTTTCTTTCCGCCCTTGTCTCCCATTACTTCTCTCCTTTTTCTGTTGTCTGAAACATCTTCTTACAGTGTTGATTCTGTTCTAACCACAGTAGCCCCATCATTATTAATTGTAATCTTGCATACTTTTTGAAATTCGTCAATTAACGCTTTCAGGAAGAAGGATGGCTGCAAACTTCTTGAACAAGAGCAGCTTATCACTTTAAAAACCATTTTACTGTTCAAACAATTCCGAGCACCGCTCATTTCAGATTAATTGATTCAATCAGCGTTACTCAAAAATCCACTTTCACGGTTTTAAAATATTTCAAAAATTGTCATCTTCTTGGCAATAAATCATGCTTTCCTTCACCCAATATTGTAAAAAGGATTGACATGATCATGCTGTTCTGTTGGTACATTGAAGATCACTTCTACAACACCTTCAATTTGCATGGCAATTGATTTAAATAGATCCTTGTCCTTGCTTTCTGCATTGTTGCCTATGTTGTTGATATAAATCTTGCCGTCATCTGCTGCAACTTGAATTTTTGGTGCAATTTTAACCAAAGCTGCTTTAACCCTTGCTGATAGTGCAAGATCCTCAACCAGTTTCTTGGATTCAGTTGTTGTTTTGAAATTTGGTTTTTGGACCATATCAAAAAGTATATCTACTGCATCGTCAACAGTCAATCTGCCAATATGCAAGACAATATCGTAAAGTCTGCTATCCCATGTATCTACGCCGTATACCTGTATCGCCCATTTTCGGCGTTCTTCATCGTCTTTTTGTAAAACATAAAGCGCTTCATCGGCTGAAATATTTTCGCGCTTCATTTCTTCATCTACCCGATCTCGCATATCGGCGATTACTCTGACTTTCAAAACGTGCGAAATATCGCGAAGAAAAAAATGACCAGCCAGGCCGTGATATACTATATTGTCTTTGCGAACATGTTGGAGAAGTGCGGTACAAAGATAGTTTAAGTATTTTTCTTTGCCGTGCGAAAAACGATCGAGTACCGATGCTGGATCATGAAGGGCTCTGATGAGTTTTATTTCTGGAATATTGAATTCATCGGAAGCTTCAAGCAGAATATCTCGTGAAATGCATTCATATCCCAATTTCAGGGCCAGCTTTTCAGCCACCTGTTTGCCTCGACTGTAAGAACCTCTGCTAATGGTAATTATAGACATCGGTAAACCCCTTTTGTCATTTATAA
>Ga0180009_10006714_pt1 | contig 11969 bp, 5 predicted proteins | sample OS_PC_MetaG_FD_123537 | JGI IMG/M metagenome (GOLD analysis project Ga0180009, IMG submission 123537) | Groundwater microbial communities from the Aspo Hard Rock Laboratory (HRL) deep subsurface site, Sweden - OS_PC_MetaG | ecosystem: Environmental > Aquatic > Deep subsurface > Groundwater...
CTTCTGCAATCTCAAGCAATACCGCGCCATCTCAACGCGCTACGACAAGCTCGCCAACACTTTCCTTGCCGCCGTCGCGCTGGTTTGCGTACTGTTCTGGCTCAACTGACGACAGGCCCTAGTGTTCCGGGCTGACATTCAGGTTCCCGGCAGGGAACCATATGTCAGAGTCGGAACACTAGCACTCGCTGTCACGATGTCACGCTGTCAGGCTGCCTCCGGCCACCCGCTTACACGCCATCGTTGGGCTCCGCGCCGGTCTCTGTCGGCGCTGGCGCGAATTCGGCGGTCTGCGGCGTCGACGCGCGCGCTGGCGGCTGAACAACGAAACCTGCCTTTTCCTGAAGCGGGACAGGGCTGCGCACGCTGACCCGCCACAAAGAGTAAAGCGCGATGGCCGCGTGCGCGCCGGCGGTGGTCGCAAACAACCCCCAATGGCCGATTGCCTCCATGGCCGCGCCGGCGATCAGCGGCCCGAAGATAGCTCCGACCCCGAAAACGAGCAGCAGGCTTCCGCTGGTCAGTACGTACTGGTCTGGCGAGGCATGGTCGTTGGCATGGGCGAGCAGCAGCGGATACATCGTGAAGATTGCCGCGCCGAGGATGCTGACGGCGAAAAGCGCGGTCCCCGCATCCTCTGGCCGCGAAAGTATGAACGCCAGATCGGCGGCCAGCGCCACCAGCGCGGTGATCAACAGGACCAGACGGCGGTCCATCCTGTCCGAGACGATTCCGATAGGCAGCTGGGCGGCGGCCCCGGCCAATATCGGCAGGCTGGCGAACAGTGCCACCGTCTTGAGTTCGAACCCGATACCCGTCGCATAGACGGCCGCCAGCGTGCCGAATGAACCGTTCGAGATGCCGACAAAAAAAGCCGCGACAACCGCAACCGGAGAGTTGCGGTAAAGTTCACGCAGATTGAGCCGCGCCTGGAACAGCGGTTTCGGTGACGCCGAGGAAGATACCGCGGTCGGGATCAGCGCCAGCATGTAGAACATTGCGGCGAGAACGAAGAAGACGTGTCCCATCGGGTTGCCCGCCGTCAGAGCCATCTGCCCGGCGGTTGTCGCAACGAGGTTGATCGTCATGTAGATGCCAAAGATCGTGCCGCGCGATTGCGCGTCGCTTCTCTCGCTGAGCCAGCCCTCGACGATCATCGCCGCGCCGGCAAAGCAGAACCCAGACAGTGCGCGCAGCGGGATCCAAGCCCAAGGTGTTATCAGTAACAGTGAGAGCAGCACCGCCAGCCCTGCCACCGCCGACATCACGCTGAACGAGCGGATATGGCCGACGCGCGCCACAAGAGCCGGTGTCAGCACGCAGCCCGCCACGTATCCGACCGCCCAGCCGGTTCCGATGAGACCAAGTGAGACAGCGCTGAACCCCTCGCCGGCTCCCCGCACCGGCAGGATCAGCGCGTTGATGCCGCCCGCGAAGAGCAGGAAGGCCGAACCGAGCAGCAGAGCTGCGATGGGAAGTATATGCCTGGCCATGAGGTATCCGGCGCTGTTGGCCGAGGGCCAAGTTTAGCGGAATTGGCAAATAAGCGAAGAAGCCTGCAATCACATGGCTAATCACAGGTTTTCATCGATCTGACACGAAACGCCGCAGCTTCGACCTTAACCGCGATCCGTGTTCGCTGTATCATCTCACTGATTTATTCGCAGTGATTGGTTAGGTTTCCGCTCATCACTTCGCCCAAGTACCATGCCAGGTCTATGATGGATTATTCGATTGACGATAAATGGGTCGGTCGGCTCGGCCTCCTGATTCTCGGCGTTCTGGTGGCTCGCACTCTGCTTGTGTACCGTGCAACCGGGCGATTCCCCGTCCGTTTCAACGACACCTCGACCGCGCACGGGTTCAACCACGCCGTCCTTTTCGCGGTGATCGTGGCGTTCGCAGCCAATCTCATATTGATGCGTCTGCCCCGATGGCTGTCGCGCGAGCCCGTCGGCGACTTTGGCAACCTCTATGACATTACCGGTCCGCTGATCTCCTTGCAGTTGGACGCAGTCCGCCTTGCAGGCCTCATCCTGAGTACTCTGGCGCTTTGCCTGGCAGGCTTCGCCCAACATCAGATGGGCAGCTCCTGGCGGATTGGTCTCGACACCGGCCATAAGACAGATCTCGTGACAAGCGGCCTGTTTCGAAGTGCGCGCCACCCGATCTATTTCGCTTTAATTCTGCTGGGGTTGGGCCTGTTCCTGGCCATGCCGAGCGCGCTGACGGGCGCCGCCCTGGCCGTTCTTGTCGTCGTCCTGTCCATTCAAACGCGACTGGAAGAAGAATTCCTGCGCGCGAGCCATGGCGAGTCCTATAAGGCCTATTACGCGCGGACCCGGCGCTGGATCTGATCCGCGGGGGGTGGGGGGCGGCAATATCCCTGATCTGCTGGTAGCGAATGTGGCGGCGGGCCACCTCCTGCGTACAGACCTTTGAGGGATTGGTGTAGCATTGTCTGTCGCATAATCTCCGGCCTGGAAAGCGGCCAGGCGAAACTGCCGGGCGGAAAAAAAGGGAACCCCAGGATGACTTCTTCCGAGATAGAATGGCCGGTCAAGACCCGCGAGTTTCACGACCATCACACCGATTCGACGATCTGGAACGATTTCAAGTTTCGCGACGATGACATCATCATCAGCACCTACGCCAAGTCCGGCACGACCTGGACCCAGCAAATCGTCAGCCAGCTCCTTTTCGATGGCGCCGCAGGCGTACCCGCAGCTGAAATGTCGCCATGGGTCGACATGCGCATTCCGCCGAAGGAAGTCAAACTACCTGAACTCGAAAAGCAGACGCACCGCCGCTTCCTCAAGACCCATCTTCCCGTCGATGCAATCGTCTTTTCGCCGAAGGCGAAATACATCTACATCGCTCGCGATGGCCGCGACGTCGCCTGGAGTTTCTACAATCACCACGCCAACGCCAACGAAGCCTACTACGACGCTGTCAACAACTCCCCCGGCCGCGTCGGTCCTCCATTTGAAAGGCCCGCCGATAACGCCGTCGACTATTTCCGCGGCTGGCTTGAAAACGACGGCCACCCCTATTGGCCTTTCTGGGTCAACATCCGCACCTGGTGGGAAATCCGCGATCTGCCGAACGTCCTGCTTCTGCACTTCGCCGATATGAAAGCCGATATGCCCGGCGCGATCCGCAAAATTGCCGAGTTTCTCGAAATCCCGATCAAGGAAGATAAGTGGCCGGCGATCCTCGAGCATTGCAGCTTCGAGTACATGAAGGCGAATGCAGAGCCCACCGTTCCACTCAACGGTGCGTTATGGGACGGCGGTGCGCAGACGTTCATCCACAAGGGAACCAATGGCCGCTGGAAGGATATGCTGACCGAAGAAGACAATCGGCGCTACGAGGCAAAGGCCATCGAGGAACTCGGACCCGAATGTGCCGAATGGCTGGCCTACGGCAACCAGGGCAGGAAGCCATAACGATTGCCGGTATTGAGTCGCCGGTATTGAGTCGAATGCGGGCGACGCGGTGATCCTGCCACGTCGCCCCTTCCCGTCTTCGGCGCCTCGCCGCCCTGCTCCGCAGAGTATGGCCGGCCCTGGTGCAATGACGGCCGCACACCCTGTGGGAAAGGCGGGACCACCTCAGTTCACCGAATTCGCCGCGCGAGATCCCTTGCTGAACTGGACCGCTTCCCAATGTGAGCTAATTCGGTTCAATCGAGATGTGATGATGGATCTCGTCGTTCATGACTCCGAGTGCCATCGGCCGTCGCACACCGGGAATGATCTGGACTTCAAAAAGTTCCCTCACGCCATCGGAAAATTCGAGCCATTGAACGATGTCGCCTGTCGACAGGTCGATGATGTGGATTCCACATCTGGGTTCGGCATCGCGCTGTTTGAGTTCCTCGTCGAGACGTAGACCCGAAAAGGCATTATCCCTTGGCTTGGACAGACCAACGATAGCGAAACCGTTGTGGAATGCCAAGCCACGTAAGAACCCCGGGCAGAATACGCGCGGTTCGAATTTGCCAGTAACGGTATCAATGACGCCGAGATGACCGCTTCCTGAGTTCAGCAGCCAAAGACGGTCATCGTGCCATCGCGGACTGTGTGGCATTGAAAGGTTCTCAGTGAGTACCCGGTTGCTGCCGATATCGATGACGCACCCGCCTTCACCACGCCGATCTCGCCAGCCCGACAGAACATCGGACTTGGAAGTTGCGGTGACGTGGGTTGGCTTTCCATCGCGCATGGCCATGCCGTTGAGGTGGCACCGGTCTTCAGCGGCAAGCTTGGAAATGAATGGGGGCTGCCAAAAAGGTTTGAACGAGTGTGTGGCAGAAGGCGTTGCCAGACATGAATACAGAGTATTTACGAAAATCACTGTTCCATCACTGAGAATTCCCACGTCATGAATGTCCAGATCGCCGGTGGTCGTGGCGATGCGCGGAACATAAAGCCGATCGTGCCCTTCATGTAGCGTTCCCGGAGCTAAGCAGTTCTCCATCTGCCAGATCTGGAACACGGATCCCAGAACCATCTTTTGGGAGTCGGCGTAAAGGCCCATCGCGCGGGAAAACTGACGCTCGTGGATAGCAATTTTCTCTTCCTCGCTGATCCCAACCATGTACAGCCGGCCGGTCTGGTAGGACGTAAAGGCCAGCGACAACTGATTGCGACGCAGCCAGCTTGGCAGGCCGCGAGAGCACGCGACTTTTGTTCGCCTTTCCCCTGGTTTCGTACGCTTTCCCCCAGGTGGATCTTCAGGCATCTCTGTCATTGCCTGAACGGGCAGATGAGACTTCGGCTCGTCGACTGCGCGCGAAAGCTCTGCGCCTCTGGAACCGTTCATAAAGGGCTGTTTGACCAGTGCTTGCATCGATAGAGCTGAAGTTTTCTCATCAGTGATGGTTGTGACGTGAAGAGTTTTTCTCGGGCCTTGTATCGCTCTAGTCACCACACTTTTGCGAGGTCGTCGAGGATACGGTTGATATGGCCGCCAAAGAGCGTATAGATAAATACTATTGCAGAACCCGCAGCAAAGGAGCTTGGCTCCGCCGCTCGGGCGCAAAGCCTTATTTTGTTTGTACAATTGAAATGGGGTGCGGCGGGTATGTTCTTCAAAAGTAAGAAAGAGTCTGCGCCGGATAGGCCGTCGACCTCCTCCCTGGAGAGCCCGATTGGGACTCCCGCGCCGTCGCCGTCCACCTCCCAGCCGGCAGTCGATCCCCTCTCAACCGATGCATCCGGGCCGACGCCGGTGGCGCGGTCAAAGCGACGGAATGTGAGGCGCGATCCTGCTGCGGTTTTCGGCGAGGTGGTAGGGCTGCTCATGCGCAACAAGCGATATCGCGAATTGTCGATTGCGGACTTGGAGTGGCTTGTCGTGCCCGCGCTGAAGAGCAACCAATTCGCACTGGCATACTCCAAAGCCTCGGAAGCCAAACAGGCAAGGACAGTCGGCGTGGCACTTTGGGCCTGCGTTGACGAAGCGACGGACCGGCAGCTGATGCAGTCTCGGGACAATCCCATTCGGCTCAAACCTGAGCAGTGGAATTCTGGAAAAATTGTCTGGCTTATAGATGCCGTTGGACCACAGGATGTGATTAGAGGAACGCTTGCCCGTCTTCTGAAGAACGAGTTCGCGGGTCGCGAAGTGCGCATGGCCAGTATTGATACCGAAGGTGTGCGGTCCGTTCGCAATTTGACGGCGGCATAGAGAAAAAAGTGGCGGAGTTTCAATGGTTTTGGGTGGGGAGGTAGTTCAGGGTAGCGGGCTTCATTTTTGACTTGAGCGTGGATGGATGTCGTTATCGTTGCGGTTTTCCAACCGCAGCGTCGTGACGACTAATCGTCTCTGCGCGTCTCCCCTGAGCGAATTCTCCAGCCGGATCATACTAATCCATGTGGGTAACCCTTCCTCTGAGGGGGGACTAATCGCATGAGACGAGGTTCAACCGTTTGATGATGCGCGCCCGCTGCGTGGCGGAGCCGGTCCCTGGGGGAATTAGCGATGGCAATAATTATTTCGAACGACGTCGTTAGCGAAAGCTCGCTGCTGGGTACCGTTGTCGGGATACTTTCTTCAGACGTTCTAGGCGCTGCTATTACCTGGCAGATCTTGAACGATCCGACCGGTGGCGGGTTTGCAATCGACGGCGACAGGCTGGTGGTGCTCGACGGCTCGCTGATCGATTTCGAAACGCTTGCCGCGATCAACCTGCAAATCGAAGGCACCGATGCGTCGACGGCGACCGATACCTCGACCCTTTCGATTCTCGTGACGGATCTCAACGAGATCCTCGGCACCGCCCTGGACGATGTCATCACCGGCACGCTCGGCGCCGACCTGATCCAGGCGGGCGACGGCAACGATACGGTTGATGGCTCATTCGGCGACGATGTGATCGAGGGTGGGATCGGGAACGATTTCATCAACGACCATCAGGGGTCGAATTCGGTCGACGGGGGCGATGGCGACGACTTTATTTCCGTCGCGGGGGGAGCGAATATCGTAGATGGCGGCTTGGGCAGTGATTTCATCGAGAACTTTGGCGAAGCTTCGATTCTTCGCGGCGGCGACGGTGACGACGTCATCAGCTCCTTCGGTTCGACGCTCACCTACGCTTCGGGCTACCCCAATTACACCTATACCTATGTGGGTGACGTCGTGGACGCCGGTGCGGGTAATGACATCGTCAATGCCGGCATCAACACCACTGTCACTCTTGGCGCGGGCAATGATTTAGTTCGTGTCGGTGATGGACTTGTTGTGACTGACTTCTCGATTACGGACGACAAGATCGGTATCGAGGCGCTGCTCCAGCGCCTCACCGATTACTTCGGCCGTGCACCCTGGGATCAGCAGAGCAATCCCTTCGGAGAGTTCCTCCAGATCATCCAGAACGGTGCCGATGCCGAACTGCAGATCCTGCACGAAACCGAGGGGTTCGATCCCGTTACCTTCGATCCGGTTTTCACCTACGAGTTCCGCACGGTCACGACCCTGCAAAATGTGGATGCGTCCCTTCTGACCGGGAACAACATCGAACCGAATTTCGCCCCGGACGGCACCGCTCCTGTTGGTCAGACGATAACCGGCACGGCAGCATTCGAGACTCTCAACGGCACGGCGGGCAACGACACCATCGACGGCCAGGGCGGTGACGACTTTATCAATGGCTCCTATGGCGATGACATTCTGCTCGGTGGCGACGGTCACGATTTCATCGCCGATGAGCGAGGCTCGAACACCGTCGATGGCGGGGATGGCGACGACTTCATTCAGATAAGCGGCGGCGTTGCAAACATCGACGGCGGCCTCGGCAACGACATCATTTCCAACAGCGGCGAGGCATCGATCATCGTTGGCGGAGACGGCGACGACAGCATCAGCGCCTTCGGCTCAACGCTTACCTACGCATCAGGCTACCCCAACTATACCTATACATATGCCGGTGACACCGTTGACGCGGGTGCGGGCAACGACACGGTCAACGCGGGTTCCGGGGCGACAGTGACGCTGGGCACCGGGGCAGACACCATCGGGATCTCCAGCGGGTCGAATGACCCCATCGTCGTAACCGACTTCTCGGTGGTTGAAGACAAAGTCGATCTGAGCGACCTCTTTGGACAGATCTCCAACGGTGCCTTCTTAACTCTCGGCGATTGGGACCAGGACTCCAATCCATTTGGCGCCTACCTCCAAATCGTTCAGAATGGAGCGGACACAGAGATTCAGCGGATTTTCGAAATTGAGACATTCGATCCCGTTACCGGAGATCCGGTTTACACCACCGAGTTCCGGACCGTCGCGGTCCTTCAGAACGTCGATTCATCGCTCCTGACGGATGCCAACTTCACGCCGAATTTCCCGCCCGACGGCAGCCCGGCCATTGGTCAGACCATCACCGGCACCAATCTGCTGGACGACATCACCGGCACAGCCGGCGACGATATCATCGACGGCCTCGATGGCGACGACAATATCGACGGCTCGTATGGTGACGACAATATCCAGGGCGGCGCCGGCAACGACTTCATCAGTGACTCGTTCGGTTCGAATACCGTCGATGGCGGTGAGGGTGACGATTTTATTTTCGTCAGCGGCGGTGTCGCAACGGTCGACGGTGGCCTCGGCAACGATGAAATCCACAATTTCGGGGAAGCCTCTGTCATCCGAGGTGGAGACGGTGACGACATCATAGGTGCCTTCGGTTCGTCGCTCACTTATTCATCGGGTTACCCTAACTACACTTATACGTACGCCGGCGACAGCGTCGATGCGGGTGCAGGCAACGACGAAGTCCGGGCTGGCGCCGGGGCGATCGTCACGCTTGGCGCGGGCCTTGACACGATCAGGATTTCTACAGGCTCGTCAAACGATCCTGTCATCGTCACGGATTTTAGTCCGACCGACGACCGGGTCGATCTGGAAGTTCTTCTGAACCTCTATACGAACGGCTTCTTCTTCGGACCGCAGTCCGATTGGGACCAGGTTTCCAATCCTTTCGGCACCTACCTTCAGCTGGCGCAAAACGGGCCGGACACCGAAGTGCAGGCCCTGTTCGAGACCGAATTCGAAGATCCCGTCACGTTTGACTTCTTCTACACTTATGAATTCCGCACCGTCGGGATTCTGCAGAATGTCGATGCGTCCCTGCTGACGGACGCCAACTTCACACCGGCTCTCACGCCCGTCGTGGCCAGCAACCTCAATGTCATCGACGGCACGCCCGGCAATGACAGCCTTGTCGGCACGGCCGGTGATGACCTCATTCAGGGTTTCGAAGGTGACGACAGCCTGCAAGGCCTCGAGGGTAATGACGTGCTGGCGGGAGGACCTGGCCAGAATATCTACGATCCCGGTTCGGGAGACGACAATATCCAAGGAGGCGCGCAGGTCAGCTTCAACGATTTCGACACGCTCGACTACCGCAATGCAACCGCGCCGATCAACCTCAACGTCGATCAGTTCGGCAACGGCACAGTCACCGGCGACGCTTCGGTCGGCACCGACACTTTCGACAATATCGACCGCGTTCTTGGCACATCAGGGGCCGACACGTTCGTGATCGGCTCGGGCTGGTCAGGCAAGTTCGGCGACGACTTCTTCGAAGTACGCGGCGGTGGCGGCGACGACACGATCACCGGCAACGGCACGCTTCGCGTCAGTTTCCTCGGCGCCAGCGAAGGCGTGACGGTCGATCTGGGCCTCGGCACCGGGTCCTCCACCAGTGGCAACGATGCCGGCGTCGGCACCGACACCTTCACGGGAGCCTTCGCGGTTCGCGGATCCGACCATGACGACCACCTGATCGGTTCGGACGGTAGCCAGTCGTCGCGCGGATATGAGTCGTTCCGCGGCCAGGCCGGCAACGACCTCATCGAAGGCGGCGACGGCATCGACCAGGTCGACTATGTAAATGACCCCGGCCGGGTCGTGGTCGATTTGTCGGGGGGGATCATCGGCTCGGGCACTGGCCTTGACGCTTACGGTGGCACAGACACGCTCACGGGAATTGAGAATATCCGAGGCAGCCGCACCGGCGACGACGATTTGATCGGTGATGACGGCGCCAACGAGATACGCGGCGAGGGCGGTGACGATCTGATCGTCGGCAACGGTGGTGACGATCTCCTCATCGGCGGCGCCGGTAACGACGATATCCAGGGTGGGGATGGAACCGACACGGCGGGCTACAACCAGAGCATCGCGGCTGGCTACCGGCTTACTTTCGATGGCACGGCTGTCCATGTCTTCGACGAATTCGTAGCCGCCGACCCCTTGGGCGATGACACGCTCACCGGCATCGAATTTGTTTCGTTTGCAAGCGGGGCCGAACTCTTCAGGCTGCAGACCGGTACGGCCGCCGGCGAAACCATCACGGGTGATGCCGCCTTCTGGAACATCATCTTCGGGGGAGAGGGTGCCGATCAGCTGAATGCCGCTGACACAGCGATCAACATCCTCGTCGGAGATGGTGGTGGCGACACCCTTACAGGCGGCGCGGGTTTCAACGACTTGTGTGGCCTGGAAGGGGACGATGTAATCGTCGGCGGTGCCCAGGACCAGGCCCAGTATCTGGGCTCCTGGTATTCGTTCAGCTTTGCATTCGACAACACGACCCTGACCGTCACAGACAACTTCTCGACGGTGGCTCCATCCTTCCCCGCCGAGCTCAACGGTTTCGATGAAGGCAGCGATACGCTGACCGGCATCGAAGTGATTGGCTTCGACTGGGGGCAAGACCTTTATGGGCTGTTTACCGGTGGGGCAGGCGATGACATTCTCAATGGCACCTCGGATGCCGATCTGCTGTTCGGCGGCACAGGCGCCGATCAGCTTTTCGGCGGCACCGGACAAAACAGATACTACGGAGGCTCGGGCGACGACTATATCGAAGGTGGAAGTCGTGCGATTCTCACTGCCGACTACGACCGCGTCATCTATTCGGATGCGAGCGGGCCGATCAACGTTTCGATCGACTCACTGGGCTTCACGACGGTCGTAGGCGACCTGTCCGTCGGCACGGATACGCTGTTCCTGGTAGACAGCGTCATAGGCACCGATTTTGCCGACACCTATACCGCAGCCGGCAGCTTCACCAGCAAATTCGGCGGTGACAACAGCGAATTCGAAGGCGGCGGTGGCGACGATATCATCACCGGCAACGGAAATACTCGGATTGCCTACACGCAGGCGAGCGAAGCAGTGCGCGTCGACCTGGAGTTGGGGACAGCGTCAACCGTCAGCGGGCTTGTCGCGAACGTCGGAAGCGATAGCTTTATCGGAATCAATGCCGCGCGCGGTTCGGCATTCGCTGACGAATTGCTCGGCTCGTCCGGAAACGACCGCCTGCGCGGGCAAGGCGGCAATGACTTCATCGACGGCCGCGGCGGCATCGACCGCGTCGAGTACCTGAATGACGGCGCCGATGTGATCGTTGACCTTCGCGCCGGTGCCATTGGCGAAGGCACGGCGCAGGACGGCTACGGGACGACGGATACGCTGGTCGGCATCGAAAACATCCTGGGTGCGGTTGCCGGCAACGACCAGTTGTTCGGCGACGCGGGCAACAACGAGATCCGCGGCGAAGGCGGCAACGACCTGATCGACGGCGGCGCGGGCGACGACCGGCTGCTAGGTGGGTTCGGCGACGACGAGCAGACCGGCGGTGCCGGCTTCGACCAGTTCGAATACTTCGGCGGCGACGGCAACGATACGATCACGGATTTCACTGTCGGCGAGGATGTCGTCCGGCTGCGTGGCGGCACAGGTGTGACCGATTTCTCCGACCTCGTCGTCAGTGACGATGGCAACGGCAACGCTCACGTTACGTTGCTCGACGGCAGCACGATCACGCTTCTCGGGCATGCTCCTGGCGCTGTCGATGCCAGCTATTTCCAGATCGACAACCAGGTTTCGACGGACATAATTGGTACAGATAATCCTGAAGTAATTACGTGTACCGAATCCGGCGAGTTCATCGATGGGTTCGCTGGTAACGACACCATCGACGCTTTAGGCGGCGATGACTTCATCGTCGGCGGCTTCGATGACGACATCATTACTGGCGGGTCCGGCTCCGACGTCTTCTATTTCATGTTTGGAGACGGCAACGACACGATCACCGACTTCGTCACCGGCGAGGACTTCCTCCAGTTCGACGGATCGACTGGCATTTTCGAATTCGCCGATTTGATCATCGCCAACGACATCAACGGCGATGCGGTGGTCGATTACGGGTCTGGCACGATCACTCTCCAGGGCATCGATTCCAGCCTGTTGACCATTGGCGATATCATCGTCGAAGGGAATAATGACCCGGTCGCCAATCCGGATAACGTGCCGGACGCCACATTTATCCGCTATTTCTTCGAGCGGACCGGCTCCGGGGCGAACGGGACGGAGTATACGCTCTATCAATTCGATGGTGTGAATGCGCCGACGGCGGTCTCGGGCGATACGTTCACGGCACTTGGAGATGCGCA
>Ga0180009_10006715_pt1 | contig 11968 bp, 13 predicted proteins | sample OS_PC_MetaG_FD_123537 | JGI IMG/M metagenome (GOLD analysis project Ga0180009, IMG submission 123537) | Groundwater microbial communities from the Aspo Hard Rock Laboratory (HRL) deep subsurface site, Sweden - OS_PC_MetaG | ecosystem: Environmental > Aquatic > Deep subsurface > Groundwater...
AAAAAATATGAATGAGGGATATTATGTTGAGAAAAGGTCTAAATAGGGCTTTGACTTATCTACCCTCTTGTAAATTTTGGTATGTCCATTGATATAATTTCTGCATTCCTTCTTGAAGTTGAACAGTCGGTTGCCAACCGGTAATTTCTTTTAATAATGAAATATCTAATACTTTCTCTTTATGACCTGTTGGAACAGTGGCATTTTTTCTTATATCAAATTTATAATTAACATAACCTCTTACAATTTGAATTAAATCCTGTACCGAATTACCTTTTCCGGAACCTAAATTAATTGGTTCAAAAAAATTACTATCAACTATTTTTAGAATGCCTTCAACACAATCATCTACAAAAAGGAAATCTCTTATTTGATTTCCATCTCCGTAGATTTCCATCTCTCCACTCTCTTTTGCTAGAATGGTTTTTCGACATAAATCTAATGGCAAATGTGATCTCTCTTCTACCCAAGTCATATGTGGGCCATATACATTAGAAAATCTTGCAATTCTTGTTTGAAGATTCTCTTTTACAGATTGTAGTAAAAGTTCTGAATATCTTTTCTCTTGACCATATCCTAATTGAGGGCTACTCAAGGTAATATCTTCCTCGGCAAAAGGAGAATTTCCTGAATAAACGCTTGAAGAAGATGCAAAAAAATATTTTTCAACACCATGTTTTAATGCGGAATCAATAAGATTTATGTTTATTGATGCAGAGCGTAAACTTTCAGTTACAGTTCTATCTGTATACATTGCTCCCCCAACAATAGCTGCCAAATTAAATACTTGGTTTGCTCCTTTACAACTTCTTTCTGATTTTTCGGAATCTCTTAGATCAACCACTAAGTTTTTTGCATCATCAAATCTTTGATGCCATTCGGTTAATGGTTTTACATCTATGGCTCTAACCTCATAACCCTCCGTTAACAATCGATGAACCAAATGTCCCCCAATAAATCCTCCTGCTCCTGCAACTAATTTCAAATCATTCATAATTTAGTCGAACTAGACTTTATTTATAAAGATTTATATTAAATGAAAGATTTAAAATCCTTGAAAACTATAAAAAAAAATGACTAAAAAAGAACTTCTTTATTTGAAAGAACAAATAAAAAAAACATTTTTATATGACGTGTATAAATCTTTAAGAAAAAAGATAATAAAAGAAAAAATAAATGAACTAAAAAAAGGATATATAAAAAGTTTAATAAAAATAGAATCTCCAATAATCTTGGAGATTGGTTCTAATGACGGAAGAGATAGCCAGGAATTTTTAAATGAATTTAAAAATATTAAACTATATTGTTTTGAACCAGATCCAAGACAAATAAAGAGATTTAAAGACAGGATTGAAGATTCAAGGTGTAAATTATACAAGATTGCTATTTCAAACAAAGAAGGAATAATTGATTTTTATCTTAGCGAAAGTATAGACCCGAATACAACTGCAGAAGATTCATCCTCAATAAAAAAACCTAAGAAGCATTTAAGAAGGTTCCCATGGATAAAGTTTCAGAAAAAAATACAAGTAAAAACAATGCCCTTGGATAGCTGGGCAAAAAAGAAGAAAATAAATAAAATAGATTTTATCTGGGCAGATGTTCAAGGAGCAGAAAAAGAATTAATAGAAGGGGGGTTAAAAACCTTAAATGAAAAAACAAGATATTTTTATACTGAATTTTATAATGAAGAACTTTATGAGGGGCAGATTAATTTAAAGGATATCTTAAAAAAATTGCCTAATTTTAGAATCCTAAATATCTATGGAGACAATGTCCTCTTAGAAAATAAATTCTTAAAATGACTAACTTTGTAATTTCAACATCTCAAGGAGGGCTCTCCAATAGAATAAAATGTTTAATAAGTTCTATGAAAATTGCTGATAAAACAAATAGGAAGTTGTTATTATTTTGGTCAAAAGATAAATCTTGCAACTGTAACTTCAAAGACTTATTTGAAAATAAGATTAAAGAAATTTCCAAAGAAGATCTAAAAAAAATAATAATCACAAAAAAGTATGAAATCTATCAAAATTCCTTAAAAAATTTCAAAAATAAAAAAAGGTTTATTTTAATTGATAATGCTAAACTCCTTGGCTTTTTAGAAAAAGATATTTGTATTGGGTTTAATGAAATACCTAAAGAAATAAAAGAAGATGTTTTAAAGTATTTTAAAAAACTAAAGATAAAAAAGGATATTTTAAAAAAAGTTCAAAATCTTTCAAAGAGATTTAATAAAAACACTGTGGGAATTCATATTCGTAAAGGGGATTTTAAAACCTTAAAAAATGGAGTAGGAAAAATATCAAAGGAGGATTTGTTTATTGAAAAAATGAAAAAGGAATTAAAAGAGAACCCAAAAATAAATTTTCTCTTGGCTACAGAAGATGAAGAAACTGAAAATAAATTTAAAAAGATCTTCAAGAACAAATTAAGCACATACTCAAAAAAAACAAAAGAAAGAGAAGAAGAGGGTGCTGTTAAAGAAGCTTTTATAGATCTCTTATTACTCTCAAAAACAAAAGAGATTCTTGGAACCTACGGAAGTACTTTCTCTGAAACTGCTTGGTGGTTGAATAATTGTAAACCAAAAATAAATATAGTCTATGATAAGGAGAATCTAAGAAAACATATAAAAATAAAAAATAAAGAAAAAAATCTTAAAAATAAATTTAAAAGATTCCTTTATGAATTAATTACCCCTAAAAGTAGGAGGTTTTTCAGAGTTGTTGTTAAATAATCTTACTCCTCAATCCTTTTAACTATATCTGTAAATGCGGGCCTTGCTATTAAAATAATTATTAATAAAAAAAGTATTAAAAGAACATTTACTTAGAAAACAGAAAGAAAATGAAAAGAAATAAAGAAGATTTATTTAAAAATGTAAAAGTTTTTATTGAAAATATAGAATTAAGTAATAAAGAGAAAACAGACTTATTAAAAAGTGTTTATTTTAATAAGGGAAATAGTGAAATAAAGAATATCACAATATTATTATTAAAGGGATATTTTTTAAAGGTCTTTCTTGCTTTTTACAGAAAATTATTTCATTTAGAACAAAATGAGAAATGGTTTAAGATTTGTAAAGAATTAGGAGACGATTTTATGGATAAGAAGTTAATTAAATTAAATATATACAAGAAAAAGATAATTAGATTACAAGATAGAAAGATAGTTTTAGAATTAGAAAAAAAAGAAGGATTAAGTTTTGGTGATTATATGGATATTTTAAGCAGTTATTATCAATCTATTCTTTCTAATCAGTATAATATATCTTCAAAAAATATTAATGGGAAAATAGTAGTTGATTGTGGTTCAAGTCATGGAGAGTTTGGGATATTTTGCATGAAACTTGGTGCAAAGAAAGTTTATTCATTTGAACCTGTAACTGGAACATATAAAATATTAGTTAATAATATTAAGTTGAATAATTTAAATTCAAAAGTAGTTCCTATAAAAAAGGCTTTAGGAGATAAGAATGAAAAATTAAGAATTTATTTTAATAGGGCTGGAGATACAGGAGCATATATTCCAGAGGATAAGGTTGATAAAAAACAGAATGTTAACACAGAAATAGTTGAGGTAATAAAGCTTGATGATTTTATCAAAGATTCGGAGAAGATTGGATTTATTAAAATAGATTCAGAAGGTTATGAAGAAAAGGTCTTGAAGGGAGCATCAGGAATTATTAAAAGAGATAAACCTATTTTATCTTTCTCAGCATATCACAAACCTACTGATAAAATAAAATTGCCTGCACTTATTCATTCTATAAGGCAAGATTATAAAATTAAGCTTCTAAAAAGAGATGAAGAAGATTTTTATTGTGAATGACAAAAGAGAATAAAAAAGTTTCAAACAAAAATAATTAAAAGGGCTGTTTCTTTATTATTTTTATGGTGAAAAAAGCTTTAATTACAGGAATAAATGGTCAAGATGGCTCTTATTTAACCGAATTACTTTTAGAAAAAGGATATGAAGTTCATGGGTTAATTAGAAGATCATCCTCAATTAATACCTGGCGGTTAGATCACTTATATAACAACAAAAAAATTATGGATAAAAGCTTATTTCTTCATTATGGTGATTTAACTGATATGGCCTCAATAATAAACTTAATTAAAAAAATTGATCCTGATGAAATCTATAATTTGGCTGCACAAAGCCATGTGAAAATTTCTTTTGAAATTCCAGAAATAACTGCTAATATTGATGCTTTAGGAACATTAAGAATGCTTGAAGCAATTAAAATTTTAAATTTAGTTAAAAAAGTGAAATTTTATCAAGCTTCCACATCTGAATTGTATGGAAAAGTAAAAGAAACGCCTCAAACAGAAGAAACCTCTTTTTATCCAAGAAGCCCATATGGTGTTGCAAAGCTTTATGCTTATTGGATTTTGAAAAATTATAGAGAATCTTATGGTATGTTTGCATGTAATGGTATTTTATTTAATCATGAGAGTGAAAGAAGGGGATTTAATTTTGTAACAAGAAAGATTACAATAGGATTATTAAAGATAAAACTCGGGCAAGAAGATCCAAAATTTAAGGAGATTCTCAAATTGGGAAATCTAGATGCAAAACGAGATTGGGGATATGCTAAAGAATATGTTGAGTCAATGTGGTTAATGCTACAACAAGAGAAGCCTGATGATTATGTTATAGCAACAGGGGAGACCCATAGTATAAGAGAATTTGTTGAGGCTTGTTGTAAAGAGCTCGATATAAATCTTAAATGGCAGGGTGAGGGAATTAATGAAGTCGGAATCGATAAAGACAGGGAAAGGACAATAATTGCCATCGATTCAAAATATTTTAGGCCTGCAGAAGTAGAATTACTTTTGGGAGATCCTTCAAAAGCAAAAGAAAAACTAGGCTGGCAAGCAAAAACTAAATTCCTTGATTTAGTAAAATTAATGATAAAATCAGATTATGAATTATTAAAATCTGGTGGAAAGATTTTATATTAAAATGGAAAAAGATTCAAAAATAATTGTTTTTGGGGGAAGTGGATTAGTCGGAAGTGCTGTCGTTAGGGTTCTTAGAAAACAGGGTTTTGAGAATATTAAAACTCCGCGAAGTGCTAAAGTTAATTTGCTTGAAAAGGGTGAGATTGAAGAATATATTAAAAATGAGCAGCCCGAATATGTTTTTATGATAGCTGGATTGGTTGGAGGGATTCTTGGGAACAAAACTCGACCGGCTGATTTTTTATATGAAAACTCTATGATGATTTTGAATTTACTTGAGAGTTTGAAGAAATTTTCTCTGAAAACCAAGCTTTTGTATACTGGCTCAACTTGTATTTATCCAAGGGAAAATCCTCAGCCTATAAACGAAGATAGATTTATGAAGGGTGCCTTGGAAGAAACTAATAAGGGTTATGCTGTTGCGAAGGGAGTTGGAGTTGTTGGATGTCAATTATATAGACAACAATATGGTATTGATACGATTTGTGCTATGCCAACTAATATGTATGGAATTAATGATAACTATAATTTAGAAAAGGGGCATATGATTCCAGGTTTGATTAAGAAGTTTTTAGTTGCAAGCAAGATTGGCGGCACCGTTAGTTTATGGGGTTCTGGTACATCTAGACGAGAAGCTTTGTATAGTGAGGATTGTGCTGATGCTTTAGTTTATTTGATGAACAATTATTCGTCTGATGAAATTATCAATATTGGAACTGGGTTTGATTATTCGATTAAGGAATTTGCTGAAATCATTAGTAATGAAACTGGTGGAAAGTGTAAGGTTGAATGGGATAGTTCTAAGCCAGATGGAACTTTTGAGAAAAGAACTGACATTACTAGACTTAAAAGAATTTATCCTGAATTCAACCCTAAGAGTTTGAAGGAAGGGGTTCGAGCTGTTTTGAGTGATGAGAAAGAAGTTGAGAGAATTTTAAGATAATTTCAATTTCTTAAACTTTAAAAAATCCCAAATTATTGAAATTCTATCTAATCTATCGTGAATCTTTCTTTGATAAATTATATCTAAAAATAAATGAAAGGTGGCTCCTATTAAAAGGAAATAGAAATATTTTGAAACATAAACTCCTAAAACAAATAAAATCAATAAAGGTTCTATTCCATGAAAAAAATGGGCTTCTGTATAAATCTCATTTCTCTTTTTTCTTGATAAAGTTAAATATTTTTTTCTTTTTTGAATAAACCAACTATAAGCATTTTTTAAACTTAAATCTCTCTTCTTAAAAACATAATAAACATAATGATCAGCATCCATTAACACAGCTGAAGCTATTATTAATAAAAACCCAATTAAACCTATCTTGGGAAAAATTAAAAACAATGCTGCAGCAAAAATAGTTCCTAAAAAAATGTGGTGTTTTGGAAACATCTTATTCCTCAATTCTCTTAATCATTTCTGTGAATGCTGGTCTTGTAATTAATATCCCTGCTGTTATCCCGATTATTGTTGTTATTGCAAACCCTTTTAATAATCCTGCTCCTGCCCATAAAAGAGGTATTAACGCTACAACTGCAGTGAAATAAGCTCCTAAAATAATTGAGTAAGCCCTTTTTAGTTTTTGTTTTAAACTTAAAACAACTTTTTGCTTTGCTTCATCTAAAATAATAATTTGCTGGTCAATTCCAATACCAATTGTTGCAAGAATTCCTGCTATACTTGGAAGATCTAGATTCCATTCAATAAATGAAGCTATACCAAGAATAATTATTATTTCAGACATGCTTGTGAATAATAAAGCTATTGAAGATTTGAAAGTTTTATATCTTATGAAAATTATTATTGACACTGCAAGAAGTGCTGCAAGTGCTGCAAGTAAAATTGACTTTATAAATTGTTTTCCTAATACTGGTGAAATTGTATCTAGTTTTACAATCTCTAACTTATATGGAAGACTTCCTGTAATCAAAATTGTTTGTAGCTTATGCATTGATTTTTGTGCTTCGTCATAAGCAAGATCCTGGGTCTCTCCTGATTCAGAACCAGAAATTGAAATTTGAGTTGTTACTCTTCCTTTAAGGCTTTCACCTATTAAAAGACTGTCTAAAAGATTATCATCCACATATAAATCAAGTTTTTCAGATAAATAATTCCCTTGGGTTGTTGAATTTACTTCTAAATCTTTTGTTATTTCTGCATGTCTTTCTGCTGCTGCCTCACTTAAATAAACTGTAAATCTAAAATTACAATAATAATTTCCATCTTGAGATTGTTTAGGATTTTCTATAACTGCGCAAGTTGCATCATTTCTACAAACAGATGTTATATCTCTTTCTCCTCCAATAAATACAGTCTCATTTACTATTTTTGCTTCAAACTTTCCTTGTTTAGAAATCATCTCTTCTAAATCACCTGGAGTTGCTCCTGCAATTTCTATTAACATAAAATGGTTTCCTTCTAAGTCTGAAACAGGCATAACTTTTAGATCTGTTAATCCAAACTCATTAAGTCTGTTTCTCGTTATATCTACTAAATCATTTATCTCTGCTGAAGTTAGTTTCTTATCTTCTGCTTTTATTAATGCTCTAGAACCTCCTGCTAAATCTAAACCTAATTTTATGTTTGTTTTTGAAACTTCTGAAACAGTTATCTCTGGCGCTTGTTTTGAAAATAAAATTACTTCTAAATTCTTTGTGGTGATTGTTGTTTTGACACTCTCGTTAGAATTATATTTTCCTTGAAGAGCCTGTGTAAAATCCTCTAAGCTGGTTATTTCTTTTTTGTCTATTGCAGTAATTATTTGTCCTTGCCTTAATCCCTGTTCAAAAGCAGTGGAGTTGGAATCTACACTAACTATTAAAACCCCATCTTGAAGAAAGTTAGGAGTAATAAATATTGAGATTAAAGATAAGATTAAAATTATTATAAGCAACCAAATCCTAAAACCTAGTTTCATTTTCATTTTATTTAAACACAATATTGTGATGCATTATAGCGTAGGTGTTTAATTGCTTGAAAATCTATGATTTTCATTGTTTCTTTTCAATATACCATTTAAGTATTGAAACATTGGTTATCCACGTGTTAAAAATATCAAATCCTAATCCAATCACAATTATTGTAAAAATTTGTGTTAAGACGACTGAAAAAGAACTTACAACTATTAATGCTAAACCCATTGCAAATAATGACGTAAGGGTCATTGTTATTCCTGTTTTAAATGCTCCAAAAATTCTTTGATTAACAGATCCTTCGCTTCTCTTTAAAAGTCTGGTGGTTAGCAAGATGTCTGTATCAACAGAATAACCAATTAACATCAAGAAAGCAATTATCCCCCCCAAGGACATTTTTAATCCCAAAATATTCACTAATACCAAAGTCATTAAAATATCTGCAAAAGCAGAAATAATAACAGCCATTGAAGGAACAAAAGTCCTAAAAATAATAAAAACAACAATTGCCATAAAAATAAACGCTATTAAAATTGCTATTAAAAGTTGTTTGTAAAAATTCTCACTAAAAATAGATCCTGTAAACTCTACACTGCTATTTTCTTCTGTAAGTTCATAACCTAAATAATCCTCTAAAACTTCTTTGGTTTCTGCTGCTCCTGTTTTAGTTTCTATGATTATTGATTTTTGCTCTCCTGTAATAAGATCATAAATTTCTCTTGTGTTTAAATCATTTAATTCTCCTGATAATTCTCTTTCTAATTTATCAATATCTATTTTCTCATAAATTGTGATAGTTGTTCCTCCTGTAAGAGAAATATCTTTGTAGAAAATATCGCCGTTTGTCTGATAAAAAACAGCCATATAAACAAGTGAAAACATTAAAAGAATCGCTGGAATCAAAAGCAATAATTTGTAGTATTTATCATGCCAGTGCTTTTTTCTTTGTTCTGTTTCTTGTTCCATTTTTAATTATGAAATGCGCGGGCCGGGATTCGAACCCGGGTCAATTGGTCTCTTCAAAAATACTTCAAAAAGCAAGATTGTGGAAGCCAATGATACTGCCACTATACTACCCACGCATATAATAAATATTGAGAAACAGGTTTTAAAGTTTACTGAACGCGCCTGATAGGATTCGAACCTATGACTTCCATCTTAGGAGGATGGCACTCTATCCAACTGAGTTACAGGCGCTTATGTGGAAGAAAAGACAAAACTTTTCATGCGCACTTTTCGTTTCACTTAAAAATGCGGAAGAAAGGATTCGAACCCTCGCAAGCACTAAGCTACTGGAGCCTTAGTCCAGCCCGTTTGACCACTCCGGCACTTCCGCTTTATTTTAGAACAAATTTCTTATATAAAAAGCTTTATAAATAAGGTTTTTCTTAAAAAATTGAGACGGCCATAATAGGTTGGTCCTACCTAATCTCATTCCGAACTTAGAAGTCAAGCTTCCTATGCCGTATGTGTTAGTGGCAGACAAGCTGCGAAGCATTGGTGCTGTCTCTTCATTTTATTAAATGCTCTTTTAACACATCTAATTTCTTTCTTCCTAGATTATACCCATGAGTTACTATGGCTTTTTCAAATAAGCCAAGATTATAAAACTTCTTTAAATTTTCCTGTTTCTTAGGCAAATATATCTTATACATATAACCAGTATATTGGTCATACCTACATAGCCTAAATTCTAAACCAAATTCTTTTAACAATCCAACTATTTGTTTAATAATCTTCTCACTCTTTAAATCCCCCATAATCCTTCCTTTAAAGGAAATAGATCCTTCATCTTCAAAGAATGCTTTGAGAAATTCTAACTTTATTCTTTTATCTGCCTTTATTATCTTTTGGGGAATAAAGATATTCTCATTAGAAGTAGAATAAGAGGCAAAATATTTTTGTAAATCTTCAAAAATTAGTTTAGATTTAAAAGTAATTTTATAACAATTACAACCTTTTTTGTTCTTAGAAATCTCTAGAGAAGTTGGAAGAACCCCATAAGTTTTTTTTACGTCTAAGGCAAATTGATCAATTAAATCTTTAGAAGAATTAATGTATCTTATAAAATAATGATATCCTGATTTATACAAAGTTCCATCAAATAATAAATGCGCAATAATCCTAACTTTTACCAAGGTAAGACAAAATAGTTGATTTTTTATTCTCTTTGTAATTCCTTTTACTTCTTTATGGTACCTTCTCTCTCCTTCCTTATCAAATTTAATTCCTCTTACTTTTGAGTAGACAAATTTTGTTGATTTATTTATGATTTTAGAAATTTCTCTATAAGAATGTCCTTTTCTCCTTAACTCTTTTGCTTTCTCGATAGTCATAATTATATTAGGCTCCTAAACTATATAAACCTTTCGGCTCCTAAAAACTTATAAAGATTTGAATCTTATATAATTTATGAAACTTCAGAAAAGATTGTCTAGAAAATATAAAAACAAGGAATACCATAAATACATTTTAGTTATTCCAAATAAGGAAATTAAAAAAAGCGAGTTTAAAGAAGGGCAAGAATTAAAAATTGAAACTAAAAAGGATGAAATAAAAATAAAGAAATGAAAAAAGCAACATCAAAAGCAGATGCTAAAAAGCAAATTCAAGAATTCTTTAAAAATATTAAAAATAAATCTCCTAAAGATGTTAAGAAAATAAAAAAACTTGCAATGAATTATAAAATTCCTTTGAAAAACAAAAGAAAATTGTTTTGTGGGAAATGTTTTACTCCTTACATAAATCTAAAAATCAGAATTAAGAATAAAAAGAAAATAATTACTTGCAAAGAATGCGAATATGTTAGTAGGTGGAAGATTAAGTAAATTTATTTATTACTTCTATGTATTTTTTATTAATTCCTTCTAATCTAAAAATAATTACTTTATCAAAACCAGCTTTCTTTACAAATTCCAAATCTTTTTCTAGATTTTTTGGAGAAAGGATTGGTTCATTGCCTAAAATTCCTATAGCCAAAGTTCCTAAACTTATTGAATAATTCTCCTTATTTTTTATGTCTTTTAGATTCTTTTTTATTTTTTCGTTAAGCTTCTTTGGCCTCACACTCGTATAAAACATAATGCTTTTTTCACAATCTACATTATAACTTAAACCTAAAATTTTCCTTATTTTAGATGAAACATGAGAATATTCAGCAGTAGTGATTCTTTTTTTATTTTTCTCTATAAATTTCTTTATTATTTTTTTGTTTTTTCTGAAATGAAAAATATTTTTGAGATACATTTTCCATCTTTTTGATAAAGGCAACTCAAGATCAATTAATAAATGATTTTTTATTTTTTCTAATTCATTAAATAATTCAATTAAATCTTTTGTATTTGAAAAAGGAGAAACCCAATATGAATTTTTAACAATGGGCCAATATGCTACTCCTAAGTTTCTTTTTGCTTTCTTTGCTTGTTTTTCAAATTCTTGAAATTCTTTAAGAGATTTAGCTGCTATAAACAATCTTGTTTTAAATTTAATTAATTTCAGCTTTTCTAAATTCTTTTTATTTGGAAATTCTTCATAAAATTCTACTTTCATATTTAAAATAAAACTAACAACTATTTAACTTTTCTTAAATTTCCCTACTAATTCAATAAAATCTTCTTGTCCTAAGAAAACAGATCTGCAGCAATACCTCTCTAATCCCAAATCATCTAAAACTTTTTTTGGGGCTTCACCTGCAGCTACTCTTTTTTTATATTTTTCCCAGAGATGCCCAATCGGGCGCCCGCAACTAAAGCAACGTACCGGTATAATAATTTTAGACTCCTGAAATTATTTTTTCATTATTTAATTTAAATCTTAAAGGATATTTTTCTGAAATAATAAAGTTAAATTCCTTTAATAAGCTTAACTCAGAATAAACTTTAGACTTTTTTAAAGCTTTTGCTATTTCTTTTGCAGTTTTATTACTATTCTTTTTTATATAATTAAGAATAACCCCGTAGTTTTCAGGAAAAACTTGCGATTAGATAGATTTAAATATCTTTTTTTACCCCTAATTTTGAGGTGTTGGCCGTTTGCTCAGAGACTCGGAACAATCTCAATTTGTCTCGGCTCTAAGCTCAACCTCAGAA
>Ga0180009_10006716_pt1 | contig 11967 bp, 18 predicted proteins | sample OS_PC_MetaG_FD_123537 | JGI IMG/M metagenome (GOLD analysis project Ga0180009, IMG submission 123537) | Groundwater microbial communities from the Aspo Hard Rock Laboratory (HRL) deep subsurface site, Sweden - OS_PC_MetaG | ecosystem: Environmental > Aquatic > Deep subsurface > Groundwater...
AGCTGGTCCAGGGTGCGTGTTCTTGCTATGCATCAAGTAGCAGTTCTGCCGGAACGGGCAAGGTACACCATCGACGATACAGAACTCATTCACTAATAGCTCTACCTTATCATGCATACCATAGCTTTTCAGCGTAGCTAGAAGGAGCGCATCTCTGTTTGAGTAGATGTCTAAGCAGACCTTCTCGACTACGGTTTTTTCGAGAAGCCATCTGATCTGCGAAGGCATCCACACTTGGCAGATGGTGCTGAGCTCTACCTTAAAGCGCAGACCAGAGATTTCCTTGAAGGATAGCTCCTTGATCTTGGTGAGCAGCTCAAAGTTAGCTATCGTGACCCACTCCACAGCTCCTCGACAGCGCGAGTGCAACCACCGTAGAGTGTTCAGTAGCGCCTCTACGTCATTATACTCAAGCGCATTAGCTGTGAGATTTACCTTGATGCCATGCTCGCTGAGCCAGTTGCAACGCGCAGCAAACGTCGTATCATCTATGTTCGGCACTCTCGAATCAGGTCTAGCGCTGTTTATGCCCTTGAGGCCTTGGACAGTGCCATAGACCTGTGATATTCGGGCGCCACTTGATTTGTACTTCTCATTCAGCGCTACGAGTCCTTCACAGCACTCCAAACTAAAGTTACAACCACAGTTTAACTCGATCATAGCTATGCTCCTATGCTCCAGACGAGCCAAGGCCCTTCTCTCCGCGATGAGTATCGCCCAACTGCTCCTTGGTCAGATCAGTCATGATGATATTCGAGCGTGCCTGGATGAGTATCCCCTGGCAAATCTTCTCTCCTGCCATGATAGTTGTGATCTCCGTGAGCATAGCATTCTGCACTATCGCGTGAATTTCTCCACGATAGCCAGGATCTATCGTTCCTGCATGTACGGTAATACCTTTCTTGAGTACTGTACCACTCTTGTCACAGAGCCACAAGAAGTGATTCCTGGGTACTGCTACCTTAAAACCGAGCGGCACCGCCTTGATTTCTCCGGGCTGCAGCTCTACCTGTTCGGGATTGTAGAAGTCAATACCTACGTCATCTTCGTACGCCTGCGTAGGTCTCTCCACGCCGTCTCGTATCTTGCATATACCGAGTGTCATACTAACTCCTCTCCTGAAAAAAGACAATGGATCTAAAGTGTTGCCATTATAGCACTTAGGACTTCTTCTTGGAACTTGCCTTGGTCTCGCCAGCTTTCTTAGGTTCGAGGAACTTATTCCATCTTCATTAGCCGGGAAAGAAGGGGCACCAGCCACAGCCTTGGGTTTCTTCCACTTTGGTGGATGCGGATATAACCCGTTTTGCAACCCAGTGCCCCATCCCTTACCCGGATCTACCCACTAGGGCAGTATTCCCTCATCCCGCATCTTGGCGCGATAGAAGCCCACGTGAGCTGCATTTACTGCACTCTTCGGGAACTGCTTCTGGATCATCGAGATAACCTTTGCGGTCTCAATCTCATGATCCTTTGCGAAGATCTCACGCACCAACGCTATGATGGTACCTGACCTCTTCTTGCCCTTGCTCTCGGTTTTGGCCTTGGCCTTGACCAGCTTCTTGGCTTTCTTAGCCATCCTCAGATCCTCCTCATACACAACCTTGACTGTGCCGGCGCGCTTAGACACTGTGCCTTTCGCTACGCTACGGCTTCCAATGTATCGATCCGTTACTAAGCTATACGGGCAAATCCACCGGTGCCTGCAATCAGTGCAGAAGACTGGACGAGACTGCTCCTCATCATCCTCGCCCCGCACAAGCACGAAGCATCCAGTAGGCGTAGTCCTTCCAGCTACTTTGGATTTCGGCCTGTTAGCTAGTGCTAGCACCCACATGAACTGCATTCCTTCTTTGCGCGTCTTAGAGGAACGTCCTCCATATACCTGCGCGCGTATTACTGGACCTTCTCGGCCGGTTACGGAAGCGGTTTTCTCGCCGCTTCTCAACAGTTTAGCCATGGCATCTCCTTTCGGTTACCACTTTCGGTCAAAGTATATGATGCGGTCTTTGAGCTTGGACCACTCAACCTCCCCGCCTAAATGCTGATACATCAACGCCAGAGCAGACAACGCTATTTCATGGTCCATCTCGTTCATGTCTTGGAACCAAAGATAGAACGAACGAACTACTACCATAGAGCCTATAACAAGCCCCATGCGCTCTTCATCTACTTTTCCCCCAATTGCTTGCCGCAGCCCTTCGCTGAGCTCCGGATCCCCCGGCTCGCCGGTGAGCATTTCGTCTGACAGCTGCTCTATATGCCCAACGTGGCCAGTGATCACTGCTGTAGCGAACAGTAAGGTCTTGTTGATCTTCAATGATGACCTTTCTAGGCAGAGTGCGCGTCCTGCCCAACGACGCCAAGCTTCTTCAGATGCATCCTGTACCAGTAATAGTGCGACTTCTGAAACTTCGTGTCAGGATTCACTGTTCTGGCTACCTCTAATGTGTAATCGTACGATGGGAACATCTTCCCGAACTTGTAGTACATGCCGAACAGCGCTACCATAGCCTTCATGATCGACTTGAACCCGTGCAGCTCCTTGGCGCTGAAACGTGGACCACTCACCGCTTTCTTCACAGGTTTCCGTGGCCTGGACTTCGGTGGGCCCTTCTTTTCGCTCTTGACCTTGAGCGCCTTTTTCAGCAGCTTCTTAGTCACGGTACCGTCCTCCTATTTTTGCTGCACACCTCATGAGGAAAAGCCATCTGTTACAGAGTAGGATGTGAACACTCTTCCTCTATAGATGATGTGCATGTTCTCCTCCAGGTAAGGTTGGCCGGAATGCCTAACTCCATCGTTAGGCACCCCAGCCTGACCGAAAGGAGCCCGCCGTTAGGCGAGTCTCTTAGCTATCGCTACCAGTCCCCGTCCCAAGCGCTTGTGGCCAGCCTTCGTGTACCACTTCTGCCACCACTGGGCGACCTGCTTGCCGTCCATCTTGCTCATGCTCTTTTCGAACTCGGCGAGCGCGAGCTTTCCGTCCTTGTCCATCTGCTGCAGAACAGCAGCCTTCTCTGCGTCTGATGCCATTGCATGTTCTCCTTTCGAACACCGAACGTGACCAAATTGACTCAACTAATGTAGCATATTAGAACTCATTTGTAAACTCGAAAAGTTCCTGATTAGTGAAAGTTCCTCACCTCCCGTCTACCAGTCAGTAACTCTGGCGTTAATCCAACTTGTGAATTTGTCCCACTCATCGTACTCCAGCGTCTCCACCTCACAGATCTCTATGATGTGCTGCACAAGAGCTGCGCGACTAAGCTTCTTCAGAGCTGTTTCTTCGTAGCCATTATGGAGTACGTTGAAGATGAAGTTCAGAGAATTTCTGTGGAACGCCTCGAACCCGCCTCGGTCTATCTTTAGCCACGCCACAAACCGAGACAGTTCTCTGGTCGATATAGGCGCTAGCAATCCCCGAACTTCAATATAGCGTAGAGACAACTCTACCTTAGCTTTCAGGTTTTGGGTTGATGACATTGGCTGCATCCTCCTTCTTTGGGTCCAGCAGTGGCAGTTGCACCTTCAATCGTGCCCACTTGCACCATACTGTACCTTTTGGGGCTTTCATCAGTCCTTGTTAGCCAGCCGCGTTAACACATCTCCATGGCACGCTTTTGGAGCACACCAGCACCCCAAAATCTTGTCCCTCAGTTCAGGGAGCGCAGCCATCAAATTTGGGGAGTTCAGTAGATACTCCTCATACTTGCGGATCACCTCCTCTCTGTCACCATCCTGGCCAATGTTGAATGGGTTGCCCCACTTGGACGGTCTACCGATGTAGACATCGAACTTAGCGCGTCTGCAATGCACTACTAACATGGGCATTATGTGTTTTTCCTCCTTTACGCATCTGCGTCCTCAGGTCTCATTAGTATGCCCAAAGGCACGCACTCCCAGTTTCCTTCTGTCTCATGTTCAATCCTCATGAACCGCATAAACTCTCTTTTCGCTTCCTCTGTGAGATCCGAGAAATATATCTCGATATACTCACCACCACAGCCATCAGGCACGATCACTGGCACGCTCTGCCTCCTTTCTTGCATTTCCTAGTACTCTCCTAGACTGATTGTTCATCTGCTCCAGGATGACTAGATCATCCTTGTGAACCTCTACGCAGCTCGTGATACATCCGTGAGCTGTGAGATAGAACTGCGCGGGCTTTAGCTCCTTCAGCTTCGCTGCCCTATCAGCTATTGCGTCAAGTAAGCTCTTAGCCATCATCTCTGATGCTTTGAGCTTCTCCATCTTCTCTGCCTTGCGTCTGCTGGTTTGATGTTTCAGCAGATGCTTAGGCATCTTGTCCCATATCTGCACTACCTTTCTCCTCTCTGGCCTGAACGAAAAGACAGACCTTCCTAACTAACCTACAAACACGATTAGCCTGATTCATCATCTGCACCCTGCACATCTCTTCCACCAATCTGCACGCTGTGCTCTTCTCTGCACGCGCATTCTCTTGTTAGTCTTCGCAGTGGCAGATGCCGGAGTTGTGCATCGCTTCAGCATATGCCATTACAGCTGACTGTATTATTACAGCTGCTTCGTGGTTTGACAACCATTTCTCGTCATGCTGCAACATGACTTCGCAAATTGCTGCACTGATTTTCGGTAACGCATCTTTCTCATCACCGACCATGGCTATTCTCGAGCCAAGCTGCTCTAGCGCGAGTTTGTACTCAGCGTTCATCTTGCTCATCTCTTCCCGGATAAGCTTGATCAGCTCGTTGTCAAATCTGCCCGTGCTATAATCAGCTGGATTATAGCTCTTGCGCTTTCCAGTCATCACGACCTCCATCTCATCAAAGAACTATTCAAACTTCAATACGATTATTATATCACAAAATTCAAGAAAATGAAATAAAAAAAAAAAAAGTAGAAAAGTTTATCCATCTGATGTTTTTCTAAATGTATGCGCCGCAACAACTTAGATGTTCTTGGCTGCTGCTAATGTTGTTGGTTCCTACTTAGCTGTGTTTAATTGTTACCCGAATTTTGGGGGAAAGATAAACCTTCCTAACTAACGCATAATTATAAAAGATCCGCTAACCCGCAGTCATGAGAAAAAAAAAAAGAGAGACAGTTCGAACGTTGACGATTTGACATCATGTACTATTTGGTCGGAAGACTTTCAATAAAGTCAGCTACCAGTTTGTGAATGTTGTACTTGACTTTCAAGATTTGAATCTTGTTGAACGCTTTTTTGTACGTTCCGTTAGCTTTGAAGTTCAATATGAACCGTTTTGGTGTTCCGTTAGCTGTTGAACTTTTCTTAGCATCTTCTAACATTTTGTCGACATTACTCATAATCTCACATCCTTTCGGTCAAATTCGGTCAAAAGTTAGATTGACTTTAAGTAATGTCAAATCGTCAACATGATCTCGAACTATCTCTCAATCGTGTTGTTCAAATTGTCAAAGAGCACATTCGTGTTTTGTCTCTTCTTCCAAATTGTCAATCATCACATTATAGCACGTGAGAAATGAGTTGTGTCACAGTAGTGTCATAATATATATTTTTTATTAGTGAATAATTATTCAGTCATCCTGGTCATGTATAGTGTGCTGGATGATTGCAGTATCAGTATCAGTATGCTGGATGATTATCAGTTTCCTATCTAATAGCACACGAGTCACGAGCTGGGTTTGGGGCTGATTATGTTTATGAACTATATAGTTTATGAACTATTCATCTGATGAATGATTCATTTATAGTATAATTCACATGATGAATGATTCATTTGATGAATAGTTCTGTGATATAACTATAGCACGTATGAGTTATATATGGTTGGGAACCGTCCTCATTGGGTTGGTACTTTGATATCTGGAGGCGTGTGTAAGTGCACCACCTCGATGGATGGACATTCGTGCACCCTTGATAGTTGGGGCATGGGTTGATATATGGTTACGGGTTTCAGTAGATCAGCAGTATTGATCGTTGCTGGTAGTATTCGGGGCTGAAAGTAGCCCTGGGAAAGGATGGGAGAGCATGCCTAGTGAGAAAGATTTGTTGATCGGAGTTGGAGGATCGCCGAAGGCTGACCCGGATTGGCCATTGATTCTGCAGATCCATGACCGAGAAACGGGAACTAAGAGCGAGATGCTCGCAAAGCCTGGATCAGCGTTCGTGTGTGAGCAATGCCACAACGAGTTGTTCCAGCGGGTGCAGCTCTACAGCATCTGCAAGATACAGCTCAAGATACCGCTAGTCGGGTATGACGCGAGCGAGGGGCCAGCGCCGATAGAGATCCCAATCTCTCAACTCTGGGTATGCGCTAACTGTGGCAAGCAGTATACGCCTCAGGATATGGAATGCAGCCTTTACCCCGAAAGAGCTGAGAGTATTCGGGGGCAAGAAGCGAAAGCGCGCGCTACCATTGATGCAATGCGGGGAGCGCGAGGAGCGGCAAAGGCGGCAAAGGGTTCATCCCCCAACCCTGAACCAGCGTCCACAACCGAACCTGAATTTTTGGGGGACGGATTGAGCCCTGACCAGCAACGAGCAGCGCTCAAGGATCGATTGAAGCTCAAGGGGCCGAAACCAGCAACGCACAGTAGCTAGATTTGGCGCATCAGCTAGGTCTAGGTGCTGGTTACGGATAGTATATGGGGGAACAGCAATGAACATCTACATCGATATTGACGGAACACTGACCATCGACGGGTTTCATCCTGGAGCATCGCCACTGTTGACCAGAGTAGAGATGGTCAGGAAGCTCAGCCAGCAACACACAGTCGTTTTGTGGTCCGGGAATGGGGAATCCTACGCGCGAAAGTTTGCTGCTCATCATAGATTAGCTAGGGTTATTCCTTTGGGGAAACCCCATCTCATCATCGATGATCAGCCTCAGATACGCCCCAACTGGGCAACAATCATCAAGCCCCCAGAGGTTTTGGACCAAGACACCAGAAATTTGGGGTAGTAGTTCTCAAGCATGACAATCCCCCAGAGAGCGGAGGCAATAAGGGTGGTAATTAGGGAATCAACTAGGGAGCATGAAACTGGTAGTATTTGGGGTAAAAAGAGACCTAACACCCGTGCACTTTGGACACTTTTTGGCACTATGGATGAAAAAGAAACTCGAGCATTTACTAACCAGTTTTTAACACAAAGCCTTGGCCAGCCAGGAGCTTATGTCATTTCCGCAAAAAAAATGCGTAGAAAATACCCGGAGATGTGCATCTATATTCTTGTAACGTCACTGTCTCTCTTTTTTTTACTCATATATAATACACACAACACAGCACATCCATATCTATCCAGGCATTATCTACGCAAAAAAATAATTTTCATTCCCAAAGTCCATGGCGCGCATACACTTAGGCTTCCTTGCTGGTTAGCATTTTCGCGAGTTTTAGGCTCCATTTCCCCGAAATTCGTGGGTATTCGTGGGTTTGGTTCCTGTTCAGGGGTAGCAATTGGAGCTCTTTTGTGGACACTGGTAGTAATCGGGGGGAAAAATGATGACTCTCAGAAAAAAGCGCTCAGGAAAGCCCGGCCTAGAACCGGTGAGTGAGGAAGAAATCAGACAGGCTGATATAGTCGCTGCAGCCAAATCTGGCCGGAAGTATGTGAAAAGACTTGAACCCGGCCGAATGTCTGGCAACGAGGCCACTGCCAGGGCCATGCTCCTGCGCTATCGTGGCCTTAGCTCGGAAGATATTGCCATAGCCCTGGTCGAGGCTGGAATGACTGCCACGAAATTTGCTATGGGGGTTATGCATACTATAGCAAACGCGGAGAGTGACCGAACCAAGGCTCGGCTCTTCGAACTAATCTTCAAGATCGTCCAGCATAACGAGGCCCAAGGCCAGATCGGAGACGAGGATGACTTCGCCTCTCTCTCAGATGAGGAACTAGTCCTAAAGATGGCTGAGTTCGAAAAGATGTCTGGAGTCAGCATAAAGGAGGCTATGAATGCCGAAAGAGCTGTCCCCGCGCTTAAGAAAACGCGCGCGAAAGTTATTGGAGGAAGCCGCGAAGCGCTCACAAGAAACCGCAAGGCTTTACCGCCCGCTTCCAGGTGATCAGACTTTGTTCCACCAAAGCGAGGCTAGAGTTCGTTCCCTCAGAGGTGGGAATCAATCGGGCAAGTCAACTGCAGGCGCGATGGAGACTTATTGGCGCGCAACGGAGTCGCATCCAGAGTTCCCCGAATACCGAAACAAAGTCGGAGCTGGCCTGTGTCTTGGCGTGGATTGGAGTCATTGTGGGAAACCTATGTTTGAGAAGCTGTGTGGAGTGGGGCAGTTGGAGATACCAGGCATTGATCCGCGCTTCACACCCCCGATTTTACCCCAGAGGATAATTCGTGAGATATCCTGGGTCTCGAAACGGGATCAGCAACCCCGAACCATAGTACTGAAAACTGGGTACAAAATCCACTTTGGCTCTGTGGAGCAGGGTAGGGAAAAGTTCCAGGGCACGCAATTTGACTGGGTATGGATTGATGAGGACATGCCTTCGCGTGGTCTCTATGAGGAATTGGAGAGAGGCCTGCTACGAGCAGAGGGTTTGCTGTGGTGGACCGCTACGCCTCTTGCTAATACTGAGCTTCTATATGATATACATGAAGATGCTGAATCCGGGCTAGCTGATATGCAAACCGCAGAGTTCGTCATTTCATTGCTGGATAATCCATACATTCCTGAAGCCTCAAAGCTGGAGTGGATACGCAAGACACCCGAAAATATGATCAAGGTGCGTGTGCATGGCCAATTCCTGGTAGACGTAGGCCGTAAATTCAAGGAAGTAGGCGCAGCGCATTTCATCAACCGACAAGAGTTCGGCGAGGTACCTAACTCCTGGCCACGGTGGCTAGTCATGGACCCTGGATTTGATGACCCGTTCGGCATTTTATGGGTCGCGATTGATCCCATGGGAGACGCCATAGCTTATCGAGAGTATTATGAGCGGGGTCAAACACCTGATAGCATTGCGGATCATGTGGTATCTGTTAGTGGAGGAGAGCCTTTCTACGCATTCTTGATAGATCCTGACTCGCAGAAGAAAACAGTAGCGAATCAGGGAATGAGCCTTAGGATGCAGCTGAAACTAGCATTCGAAAAGCGCGGGTTCAAAAGCAGGCATACAAACAGCTGGTCTCAGCTAGCGAACAACGACAGGAACGCTGGATATATGGAGCTGCATAATTGGCTGAAGGTTAGATCAAACCACACCCCAAAATTTCGCATCATGCATGATCTACATAACCTGCGTCGTGAACTGCGGAGGCACAGAATACCAGACCCAACCGGTCAAAGACCAACGGAGATAGGTGATGCAGTAGGTCCTTCGCACCTGATAGATCTCATGAGATACTTAGTAATGGCTCAGCCTAAGTATGAACGGCAAGAGATCAAGCGCTTGCAGGAAGATCTCGGACCAAGCGCGTTTAATCAGTGGAAGAAACTGCAAGAGCAGATAAAACAGCAGAGACGAGGTCCGCATGGTGGAGCTGTGCGTCTCTAATAGTGGAGAGGATAGCAGGCCCCGGAGATTCGTATAACGGTCTCAAACTAACAACGTGTAGCAGACAAAATGAGGTAAGGAGAACTGAATGCCTGATGAGAATTATCCTGGTGACATGGCTGGGCTAGTGTCATACTGGACGGAGAACGTCGAAGCTGCTAAGAAGAAGAAAAAGCGGTTCACGCAGGATGGAAAGGAGATGCAGCGATACTACGAGCAGAAGCATGACTTCATATATCTGGAAAGCGCGATAGAGACAGCGGAGCTGCCATTCATGGCAACTCATAACAAGATCTATGAGTTCATACGGCTGTTCAGGCCGCAGACGTTTTTCCGTGCGCCGAAGCCAGCATTGCATGCGTACAACCCAGAGTTGGCGCCATTTTGCAGGGTGATGGAACAGTGGCTGGAGTATGTTATACGCGAGTCGGTATGGAAGAAGCAAGGCAAGAGATCTGTGTTTCAGGCATTGTTGCTGGGAGGTGGAGCACAGATCATAGAACATGATAAGGTACTCGGGTTTCCGTATCCGAGATTCCTGCCGATCGAAGATCTTCTGTGGGATCCAGATGCACGATACATGGAGGATATATACTGGATAGCGATACAGATAGAAGAACCGATTTGGGAAGTGGAACGCAGATTTGGCCCCGAAGTTGCAGCCCTTGTGAAGCCCTCAGCTATGTCGATGACGAGGGAGCAGTCCAGCCACCGCAATACCGGGGAAGCGCCCAAGACCAATGATATGGTTGTTTACTATAAGATCTATTCCAACATGGGAATTGGCTATCGTGGTAGAGGATTCGAAGCTGCTATGGAGCAAGCCGGGTTGGTAGATGAGCAAGATGATGTAGTTCTGTATATCTCGCCTGACTTGAAGGATCGGCCGCTCGCTATTGAGCAGTGGGAGACGCCCTACTGGTTGGATATAAAGCCATCGAAATGGCCGGTCTCGGTTCTCTGGTTCGATGAGAGTGTAGGTGATTCTTGGCCGATACCGCACTGCAAGTTCGCGCTTGGTGAACAGAGAGCGCTGGACTATTTTGTCACTTTTCTGATGAGGCAAATAAGCATAACCTCGCGTAAGTTCCTGCCAGTGCGTGAAGATGCAGCGCCTGCTGTTAAGAAAGCGATCAAGAGTGGAGCGGACCTTACTATACTACCCATCAAGGATGTACTCAACGGATTAGATATGAAGAAGATGATAGGATCGCTCGAGTTCGGTGATGCTAGTCCTGATCTGTGGAACGTGATTAACATGCTTGAGGACATGTTCGACAAGCGCGTAGGCACGATGGAGATTATGTATGGGCAAACCAGGTCTCAATCACGTTCAGCTACAGACTCTACCATAAAGGAGGGTTTCGCACGCGCGACGCCTGACGAGATGGTTGATATGGTAGAGGATTTTTCGGGGGACGTGATGCGCAAACTAGCTATCGCGTCGAGGTGGCATGTAAAGCCTGAAGATATTGCGCGGTACCTGGGCCAGGAAGCCGGTCAGATCTGGGCGCAGTACCAAGCAGGGGATATAGAATCGTTGGTTAGAGAGATAGGGTATGGCGTAGAGGTCGGCTCTAGCGCAAGACCTAATCCGCAGAAAGAGGAGCAGGACGCAGAGTTCATGTTCAGTACCATGTCTGAACTCTATGTACAGGCGTTTGATCTTGAGAGATTGAACATGTGCGTAAGACGGTTAGCGAAGGCGAAAGGAATAGAGGATCCGGTGTCGTATGAGATAGTCCCAGCGCCGATGGAACAGGAGGGCCAGAGAGATGAGCAGGGTAGCACAGACCAAGCAGCGCAAGGCTAAGAGAATCTTAACTGAAAAGAAGACAGGGCGCTACCAGTGCCCGAAATGCCAATCAGAGGAGGTGTACAAGTTCTTCCATAGCAAGAAGCTTGGGAGGTACCTTTGTGGAGTATGTCATGAGGAGGTAGAGGGAGAAAGAAGGCGTAAGAAGGTTGACAGATTGCGTACAAACTGGACACCAGGTTACAAGAGTGCAGTCGCGCGTTATCCCGGAGATAAGGAGGCGTATTGCGGCACTCGAGATGAAGCTTTGAGAAAGCTGGACAAGCTCGATAGGCATGTTATTAAGGAAGGAGATTGGGGTGGACCACTTATTGAGAAGCCTTGAGCGGGAACTCTTAGGGTCGCTTCTCGCACCGTTCATTTGTAGTTTCGTCGAAGAGGGCGATCCCGCAGGTGATGGTGGAGGCACAGATGATCCTGGATCCGCAGAGGTTGATGATAGTGGAGAGCTCGCAGCAGGCGGTGAAAAGACTGTACTGGAGAGTGATGATGCAGTCATTGAGGATTTGCTGAAGGATGCGTTAGAGGACCCCAAACTGGGGACTGCCGGAACTCCTCCGGTGATACCTGCTCAAGACGCTGAGCCAGAGCCGACGAAACTATTGGAAGCGTTTCGTGCAGCGGGTATGGAAGACCTCACATACAAGACTGATCAGGATTTGCTGGACGG
>Ga0180009_10006717_pt1 | contig 11967 bp, 2 predicted proteins | sample OS_PC_MetaG_FD_123537 | JGI IMG/M metagenome (GOLD analysis project Ga0180009, IMG submission 123537) | Groundwater microbial communities from the Aspo Hard Rock Laboratory (HRL) deep subsurface site, Sweden - OS_PC_MetaG | ecosystem: Environmental > Aquatic > Deep subsurface > Groundwater...
ACCCAATAACCCTTAACAACACCTAAAGTTGTCAAAGTATCAGGAGCGCCATCAGCACCATCATAACTCTTCCAAGTAACACCACCATCATAACGCCAAACAGCAGACAACAAACCACTAATAACAGCAAAAACAACCGAAGAAGACATATCAACAGCAGACACAGGCAAACTAACCAAACTCCAACCAGAATTAAGAGGAATGGAGACTTGATACATGGTTACTCCTCCTTCTGTCACATTTATTATTGCTGTTCCCATTGCAGGGTTTGCATTGTCAGATGTCAAACTCACGTTAAAATCATAAGTCATGCCTGGCGGCAGTGGCGGTAGTTCTAGGTTCCACGTCAGGTATTGAGTCGTTGATTCTGACACGTCTATTGTTATGTCTGTCTTGTTTTCAAGCCCGACTATTGTTCCATTAATGCTTGTTGTCACTATCACATCTATATTTCTTATGTCTACCTGTGACTGGCTCGTTGTCAGCGCCAATGTGATTGATACGTTGTCTCCTGTGCTTGAGTTTGTAACTGTGTATGTTGAGTTTTCAAATGTTGGTGTGATGCTTGGAGTTGGTATCACATTGTAGACCGTCGTCTTTGAGGCTACGCTGCTGCCTGCTGAGTGTGTAAACGTCCATGTAACTGTTCTTCCAGGAACGTTCATCATACAAGCAAGGCTTACACCAGTGGTTATGAATGTCGTTGAAGGACTTGTAGCTGTTATTTGTTTGCTGCTTGAATCAAGCCTGATGCACGAGGTTGAAAAGCCGCTTGGGCTTATAGTTACCGTGTTTCCAGTTCCTATCTCTGAACAGGAAACTGTTATAGTCTCATCAGCACTTACTGGCACTGTAGCGCTTGACGCAACAGAGCAAGTTGTTGCACTTGCTAAGCCTGTTAGCATCAGCGAAAAAATTATCAGAGTCATTAGTGTAATTGCTTTCTTCATTGTTTTGTTTAGTATGTTTGTTGTCATTTTATCCACCTCCCACTGTGACATTAATCACTTTGTTGCCCATCGCCACATAGTCTGACAATACAGGGACTCCATTAACCTTTATGAATTCTGAATCCAGTTTTTCAAGTCCTCCTTCTGCCATTATCTGGTTGAAGGTTACACTGCTATTGAGCAAGACCACTAATTGGTTACTGTAAGTCTGACCCACACTTAGGTTTATCTCATACCAATTATCATTTATCTCTTGATACACTGTCTGGTTTTGGAAGAACAGTAGTCCTGCAAACTCCCAGTCAGTCAGGTTTGTCGGCTCGTTGTTCGTCACTGTTATGTTGAAAGTGACGTTGTCACCAGGTTTATATACAAATGCATCAGTCACTGAACTTACTGATATGTTGTATACTGTCACGTTTATAGTTGTGTTTGTTGTCAAGTTGAAATTATCTTCTAGCATCACTTCAAACTCATACAATGCACCGTGTTTTTCTGCCTTGAAGTTGTATAATCCCTTTGGAACATTGTCTATATTGTAACTTCCTTGTTCATCTGTAAACACTGGTGGCTTGGAGAATGGATTACCTTGAGCTCCAGTTAATGATATTGTACTATCATTCACACCGTTTCCTGCCTTATCCATCACGTATCCTGATACTGTAAAGTTTTCTGGCGGTGGTGGTAACAATTCCACACTGAAGTTTATGCTCTTTGCATCTATAACTCCAAATGTTGAGTTTTTCAGTTCAACTGTGAATGTGTGTGCTCCTATTGACACATTATCAATCACATAATTATAGTTACCTATACCATCTGGTCTTGTCGCATTATACAAATTCCCATTATCCACAAACATGTATGTGTGGTTATAATCTACAGCAGACATGTTTCCTTGTGTTTGATACTGCAATGTTACACTGTTATTATCTGCACTTAGCACATTAAACACATTACCTTCAGATGTTTGAATAGTCACATTCATTCCTTGTGATGGTAATAAGTTGCAAGTAGATATTTGTCCTACATTACCTGTACATCCCCAACCTTGTTCTTTATTACAAGAAGTATCACATCCATCACCATTATTATTGTTATTGTCATCACAATTTTCTTGAGGAGTTCTGTCACCATTTAATACACACATTAGTTGTTGTCCTCCTTCATCTTGCAATCCTCCAGTATCATTCGTCCATTGCCATCCTAGATTTGCGTTTGGAACTCTATCTATCAAACTGGTTAAGTTGTTTGCATAGTATGTCACATTAGCACATGGTTGGTCTTTTTGACATTCTAGCACCGTCCAACTTTGTTGTATGGTTTCCCATAAAGTCATGTACGTTGCAACTACGACTTGTACTGTACCATTCATTCCTATCAGACTCCTGTTGACTTTGAAGTCTATTCCTCCAAATTGGCAGTCAACGCTGTTGTTTATGCCTGTTCCTATGCTTGTGGTGTTTGTTATGTCTATCCAGTTTCCACCTGAGCAATGGTATAATCTACCTGTCTTGCTTGTTGTGGTTTGGGTGAAGCTGACTTCGTACTTGTAGTCCGCATCTATCATGTTTCCACATGTTCCACCTGCTGTTGTGTTATAGAAGGTTACAAACTTCTCGCCCTTTATTGTTCCTGCCCAGTTGCTTGGGTATGATCCTCCGCAGTATGGTATTCCGCCCATCCATTGGAGTCCTCCTGTTTCGATTCTTGTGTAGATATAATTTGTGTCGTTTGCAACAAATGCTAGTGTTATATCTGCTCCGGGGTTTTCGTTGAATACTTTCTTCTCATCTGCTCCTTCATTTCCACTCCATCCCCATGTTACTCCTGAGCGGTTTCCAAACACGTCTTTTGACTTGTTCCAAGCGTATAATCTTTGGATGTTTGACAAGTCGTAGTATTCACAGAAGCATTTGCACACTGCTATTGTGTTGATTCCAAAGGGTGTTTGTGTACAATTATCTGAACTTGAACACTCGCAACTTCCACCTATCTTACACTGCTTATCAAATTGGTCGCACCACTGCCCCTGTGCACAGCCAGCGTCTGATGTACATCCTACTTGGTTGCTTAGCATATAATAGTAACTTCCATACTCGCAGAAGCCTACATATCCTTCTCCAGGATAGTTTGTACATTGTGATGACTGTGTGCATTGCAGGTTTGCAGATGCTTCGTACTTGCAATTATAGTATTCACAATAGTCAGATGTTGTTGCGTTTCCATCGTTGCACTCGCTGTCTGCGCTGCATTGCGCTGTTACATTCATGCATTGTCCTGACCAGTCACATATCCCTATATTTCCGTTCGTTACAGTGTTTGGCGCACATTCCATGTCTGATGTGCAGCTTATCATACTTATGTTGGTGTAAACACATTTCAAGAGGACACAGATATCCCTTGTTTGATTGTTGTTATCGTTGCATTCAAAGTTCTTGCTACACTCGCCTGCTGAGCTGTTGACTGTGTATTCAAGCGTGAATACGTTTTCAAAGCTTTTACTCATCGAGCTGCTTCCTTTCTCTTGTAGTGGCATCATCGCGATGTATTGTGCTGGCCTGTTTCTTGCCAGTATCATCGTGTGTGTCAGTCCTGATGGGTTTAGGTATATTTCTCCGTCGTAGAAGTCTTCTTTGCCAGATTCTGGCCCTCCACCCATGAGTTCTTGCATTGAGACAACTCCTCCTGCTGACTGCATGTGTCTGACAAATGGTGCTAGGGCAAATTTATCTGCTTCGCTTGGGTCAGTTGTTATGTTGAGTGATATGAATTGGTTTGCACTAACAATTGTCCTATCAGCAACTATGCTAAAGGCTGATGTTCCGTTATCCATTACTAGTATCATTCCATCGAGGAACTCTATTGCTTTACACTCATACTGCCCGTTAAACTCCACACAGTTGTTTGGGTCTACTATGTCTGTTATTAACATTATTGGTCCTGCAGTTTGATTGGCTGGTATTGTCAGGTTGAATTTCGCCAATCCGTTGATAAATGTCGCGTTTGCAGTGTCAAATGTCATTTCTTTTAACTCGCAGAATCCACCACTGCCGCCTGATCCACCACCGCTTACTGGTGGCTCGTATTGTGGCCCTAAGTTACAGTTCTGACATTGCTGTGTCTGGTCGCATATGTCGTGACAATTTGCATCTGCGCATCCTTCGTGACAATCATCACAAAACGCACATTCAGGGCTTAAAGCTGCTGAGACACAGAATGAGCTATTAATATCCCACTCACAATCAAGGTTATCGTTGCATGGCTGTTCTTCGTTGTACATATCACAACTTCCACCGCTGTTGTAGTCTTCAAATCCCATCCATTCACAGTTTGAGTCTTGGTTGCATGATGCGTTGTCCCATTTCTGCATGCAGGCCATCTCTTCTTTCATCATTGCAAACTTTGCTCTTTCCAAGGACGATTCAACTGCGTATTCGCCGTTTACTGCTGTTCCGTTCTTATACTTGGCTGTAATATTGACCTGGACCTTTTCTCCTGGCCAATAGTTTAGCTTTGGAGTGCTTAATGTCAGGTTGAGTTTTCTGACATAGAATGTTTTGTGCGTCCAGAACCATCCAAGCTCCTTCGCATCAACATTTATGTCTATCTCATATTCCCCTTTCTGGAACTTATTGTTTCCTGAAAAGTCAAATTCTGCAACTCCATTATAATTGGTGTTTTTCTGCTCCCATTTCGAGCCGCTATCAAATGATTTGCTTTTTTCTTGTGCATTACAGTTTTGCATTCCATAGTCATACCAGCACATCGCTCCTTGACTTTGACATTCATTCTCATTGAACTGGTCACAGTAGTTTGATAGCTTTATGCAGGTAGTCTGGTTCCAGTAGCACCCATTATCTTGGTTGCAATCCGCTTGTGTGCTTTGGTTTAGCGCATAACAGTCTACTTGCTCAAAAGTTGATGTCTTTCCGTCTTCAAACCAGTGCCTCCACATGTTTAACTCTACTCTAGCGTCTCTTATTGGAGCGCCTGTCTGCGCGTTGCTTACCATTACTCTTATCTTTGCATCGTCACCTTCAAAGAGTACGTCATCACGTCCACCACCAACGTCTACATCTACACTTACTCCTCTTATCCTAAACCATTTCTTTATCTCTTGAGTATCAACCCCATCACCAACTTTTAGTATCAATTCATATTCGCTTGTCTTGTTTGGTGCTGTGAAGTTTCCTAGGAATTCTCCATTCATATCCGTTTGGTTGATTGTGTTAAAGGTTTTTTCGATGGAGTGCCCTGCCCAGTTGTTTCTTATCTCAACCATTGTAATGTTTGCATTTGCAACTGGTGTTCCGTTGAAATACGTTGTTTTTACCCAGAATGTCACATTTTGCTTTGCCATTAAGTTTTCTGACATTAGTATTGCTGTTTGGAATGATGCTATTCTAAACCACACATCTCTTACTATGTTTTTATTTTCACACATAATCTTTGCGTTGTACTCTTTTGCCGGCAGGTCTGTTGGAACCACGAATTTTAAGTAAGTCATAGGTGACCATTGGTCTATTGGCTGTTCAATCCAAGCATTTATGTCTTCTTTTGTCTTGACCACCGTCCATGTCTGCGCGTCTCTTATCTCTTCGATTGTTATGTTTCCACAAATCGCTGATTCATTCTCATTGCCCCAGCTATTTCTGCTCCATATCTCCACGTTTATCGTTCCATTTTGTCCTGACCACACGTTTTGTGTTTCTGTCCAGACGTTGAAGTTGAAGTTGGCTTCTTCTCCTCCTAAGACTTCAAACCATAATCTTGTCTCTTTCTCATTAAACCATTGGTTGTTGTTCTGAGGATCTTCATATCTTCTTAGTTCGACTACTGCTTCGTATTCACCTGATTCGTATGGTGCTGAGAAGTTAACTGTTAATGTGCCGTTGTTTGAAGTAAGTATTGTTGAGTTGTAGCATTGGTTTAGCCACTTCGTCTGCCCATTTCTGAGACTTTGCGCCCTGTCAATGCATAACCTGGTTTTGTTATCAATTTGTCCTGTTAAGTTCACTCTTATAAACACTAAGTCTCCTGCTGCTTTGCTGTCGATATCATAGCTTGATGTATCGTTTAGCCTTGGGTCTGTTGTAAGGTTTACCTTCCAGCTGTAAGGTGATATTCTAAACCATTTGCCCATGTAACTCTCAGTTCCTGATGAATTTCTTACTTTTACTTGCACATCATAATCCTTGCTAACTGTCAGGTTGCTTATTGAAAATCTTAGCTCTGCTGTTCCAGTTGAATCTGTGACGTCGCTTGTTGATATAGCTGTTATGCTGTTTGTCACATCAGTTCCACCCATGTTTCCTATCCGCCACACTTTCTCAAGTGTAACTGTAGCGTTTACTACTGCTGCTCCGCCTGTTGTTTTTACTTCTACAGGTATGACTATTGTTGCGTCGCTTGGCATCTCCCAATCATTATATCTTTTGTCTTCACCTGTTTTTTCTCCGTACAGGTTGACAAAAACATTGAATGGATTTACTTGGAATCCTCTCCACCTCGTGGCTGCGCCATTTCCAATATTTATCTCCATATCATAAAATCCGTTTGCATCAGAAGGTATGTTATAAGTTATTGTTGCTTTTCCATTCGAATCAGTGTTTCCTGCAAGTGTTGAGTTCTGAACATATGTCCACACGCCTCGTCTTTCATTTTTAATAATATAATTTACTGGAACTCCATCTTTTGGTCCATTATCATCCTTTACATATACATCCATCTTGAACTGTCCCCCTCCTGTATATGGCGGCCAGGTCTGGTCAAATACTTCAACCCTGAACTTGGTTGACTTGACAGTCAAGGTTCTGGTCTCTCCTGTGTTCGTCCAGTTTATCGTAACTCTGAAATCTCCTGTCTTATCTGATGGAATGTTAAATCCTAAGCTTGCACGCCCTGATGAATCTGTTTGCGCAATTCCAGTTGTTATTTGTCCTGAGTAGTTTTGAGTTCCGTATTTTAGCTCGCTTATCTGAACTGTCTGGTCTTGTAGACCGCTTCCATCTGTACTTCTTATCTCCGTGTTTATCGTAACTGCTCCGCCTGGGTTGTATGATCCTTCATTTGTCCAGACATAAAAGTCTGCTCCTTTAACTCTAAACCATGTGTGTAACTGTCGTGCATCGCCTCCTATTGAGAAGGCTATCTCGGCCATGTATTCGCCAAGTCCAACTCTTGGGTTAAAGTTAAATGTGACTGTTCCGTCTCCTGCTATATCTGCTTCTCCTGTTATTCCGACGCTTCCATTTAATTCATTCCAGTTCATAGGGTTTAGATACTTGTTTATAGTAACATTTATCTTTCCGCCGTTCTTTGGTGTTACTCCATCAATTTCATACACAGTAAATTTAAGTGTTAAGTTATTATTTACTCCTATCTCTGATTGCATCTGCTGCCAGTCAAACATTATATCAAATCCTGCAACTACATCAAAAGGGTAGTGTGTTTCTTGATGTCCTGGTGTATCAATATCAGGTGTTGCTGCGATTGCAACATAGTTATTTCCATCATTTATCTCTATTGTTTTTTGTACAAACCCATTACTGTTAAGTGTGAAATTCTGGGTGTATTGTGACATTCTTACCCAGCCATTTGTATTATATAAGTATAACTTTCCTGTTTGGTTTGCACCTCCAGTTATGTTAAAAGTTACGCTACTTCCAGATGCATATCTTGGTGGTTGGAATGTACTGCTATCAACTCTTGGACCATCACTTGTTACTAAAACAAAGTCAAAGTCTTTTATGTAGAAGAACAAGTGTGCTTTGTAGACTGTTCCACTTTTATTTATGTAAATAACTGTTTCATAGTTTCCAGGTTTTAATGAAAAACCTGAAAGTGTTACGAGTTTCCAACCATTATTTGATGAGTCTGCAACATCTACATTGAAACTAGATGAGAAATCTTGTGTTCCTCTCTCAACAGAGAAAAGAGTAATCTCATTGTTTGCAAGGCTGACTGCGCTCATGTTTTTGTCTTCAAGCCTTACTTCTAGTGTTATATTATTTCCTTGTGCGTATGAACTCATTGGATCATATGGTCTTCCATATGCAAAGTATGATGAAGCAACTGTGAACACGAACTTTTGCTTATAACTTGTATTAGTACAACTACTTCCAGTATAAACACATAATTCTGCTTCGTAAGTTCCTGGATTTAATCCTGTTGTAGAATAATTATATGTTGATTGTCCCACAGTAAAAGTTGTTTCTGATCCTGCTGGTGTTAATGACTGCGATGTATCAATATTCTTAAGTGATGATACATTAATTTTTATTGTTCCTTGAGTATCAACACTAAATTGAAAATCTGAACCTTGATCAACATAATTATTACCTGGCCATATATAGTAATTAAATGTAGCTTCCACCACTTTGAAAGTTACTGGGTATGATGTTTTAGCATTATCAGTATCTGTTGCTTGAGTTACTAGCATATATGTTCCTTTCTTTTGTGGCGCTGCAAATCTCAATACATTTGTCGTGTCAAAGTTTGAGCTCTTCTTTGCTCCTAGTTCAGTTGTCCATGGAGCTGCAGCTCCCACTTTACAATCCGGTGTTAAGCATTGGTACTGCACAAGTTTTAATTCATTCATACTTACTGCTCCGCCTGACGGATTTGACAATAAGAAATTAACACTAATGTTGCTTCCGGATGTAAACTCGGTTGTTTGAGTTGATTGAGAGTTTTGTAATTGTACATTTACTTCTGTCTTGTAGACTCCAACTTCACAAGGCCACATACCATATGAATAAGTATCACTTGACAGTTCTATTCCATCTACAGTCACTATTGGTCTGAATTTTCCTACAACCTTTGGAGCTGTTACTGTTACTGTTGCAACACCATCATTATTGGTTGTTCCTGAACTTGTTGTTGTTGCAGTCCTGTCTGACCAAGTGTTTACATCTGTAAATTTTGACACTGAAACATTGTGTCCGGAATTATCACCATTTGCATCTGTTATTGTTACCTTATAGTTTAAAGTGGTTGATGGTGTAACTGTACTTTGTGTTGAATCAACAAGTGAGCAGTCAATATTTGAGAATTTTTGGATTTGCATATAATCCATGTATTCTTCTCTTTCTCCTGTCGCGTTATTGTAAGCTTTTATCACGTAGACATAAGTTCCTTCTGTTGATGGAGTTGAATTTACGTTTAATGTAAAACTTCCCCAAGTATCACTTGTAGTTGTAGGAGTGTTTATTCCTTTAACAAGATTGAATTGTTTTGCATCATAAAATCCATCAAATGTTAACTGAACATCAGGCATTGAATTAAAGTCTGGATCAAACACAAATCCGTATATATACTTTTGTTCTGCTGGCGATGCATAATAATATGGAGTGGTATATGCATATACAAAGAATGATTTGACCATAAACCATGCTTCCCTTGTTTCAGTAACAGCGCCAGTGTTTACTTTTACGAACACTAGATAATCTCCACTTGGAAGGCTCTTTCCTGTTTTTGGTCTTAATGTTATTGTTGCCTGACCGTTTAATGTTGTGTTTGTAGTTGATGTGTATATATCTGTAGATATGGTTTTTGGACTTGCTCCTGATATTAATAAGACCTTATCAACTGAAACGTTTGAACCATTAGGTACGTTTGTACCGTTAAAATATGCAGCTGTTGTTACAAGTTGAATTGTGTCTGATGGCTTGAATATAAACGCTGAGCTCCCTGAACGTTGTGTTTGGACGTTTACATCCAAATTACTCACTTGGAAAAAAGCGGTTCCTGAATCAACGCTTCCTTCATCATCAGTCACTTGTATTTCTGCCTGATAAAATCCTGAAGGCAGGTTCAATCCTGATAATGAGAGGTTTATGACTGGTTGTCCCTGACCTCCACTTGTTGCATTAGTAAGTAATATATCTGCAGAAGTAACATTTAATACTTGATGAACTGGATTTGTATATGTCTGTCCAGTTATTGCATTTGTAAGTTTTGTTAGTTTAACTGTTAGTTTTGATGCAGCTACTTGTTGTCTTGCATCATTTAATACTTGAACATGAAAGTATGCATTTGATGATGATGAGAATCTCCAAGCCCAATCCCAGTTTGACCCAGATTTTTTCATAACTGAAGACCAGATATCATATTTTTGTACGCATATCTGTTTTGTTGTATAAGATGTTCCATTCTGACTGTCAACTTTTAAGTTACAAGTATAACATCCTCCGCCTGTTGGAGCAGTTAAACCTATACTTGAACCACTAGCTGATGTTCCATCAGTACTTACCATCTGTGATGTTACATCTGTCCCTGATGAATCGGTACAACTTTGGACAGATACAGTGTTTACTTGAGTTTGAAGACTACTTGAAAGCCAAGCTTCAGTATTAAAACTCACACTTTCTCCTGATCTAACTTTCCATTTAAGGTTTGCAAATCTGTCTTCTACACTTGCTGTTGAAAAAACGTCTTGGACTGTAAGATATACACTTTTTTCTAGATATGTTGAGCTAGTATTTACTCTAACTGTTAATTCAAATGTTCCTGAAGAATCTGGAGTTGTAAAATTAAGTATGCTTGTAAATTTTGAGTCAGTACTTGTTTGTATAGTTCCAGTATCTGAAAATAAACTTAATCAATCCTTTCCGTCTTTTTTGCAGCCAACTATTTGTGCTGCAGTCAACTGATTACTTGCATATACTGCACCAGTTGCAAGATTTGCAAGATTTATTCCTATTTGTGCATTATCATTTTTTAAAAACGCTGTTAAATCTTTGCTTGGAAATATTGGTTCGAGCTCTAAGTTTAAGGTACTTACTTCCATATATGCAACTTTTTTTACAGAATTCACTTTTGTAGCAGTTACTTCAACATAGTATTTTCCGCTTGGCACAGTAGCCATGCTATAACCTGATGAAGTGTATGTTCCTGTAGATGTAGTTGATTCAGTAAATGAACTACTTGAAAATGTTGTAATTAAGTTTCCTGAATTATCTTCACTATTTGATTTTAGTTTTGCTGATACTTGTACTCCTGATACTGGAGAAACATCACCGCTTGATCCTTCTTTTGAGATTAGTACTTGCACGCTTAAATTGTTGCTGGTGCTAAGTTTTTTTGCTTCAGTTCCTTTCTCGTTTAGTAGTTTTATTTTTATATCAAAGAATGGCACTTTGAAAGCTGCGCTTGTAAGGCCGCTTTTGACATCAAGCAGGTATGTACCATAGTCTGATGAGGTGTTACCGATTGTATATGTTGCTGTAGCTGTCCCGTTTGCATTCGTCGTCAGAGTAGGATTATCAACTACTAGCGTTCCATCTTCTCGAAACACTTTTAGTGAAACATCTGCGCCTGAGACTGGAGCTTTGCTTCCGTTTAAAGATATGCTGTTGACTTCTAGTGTTATTGTAACTATTTCTCCAATGTCATATGTGAATTTGTTAGTGTATACTTTGTATTCCCTTTTTGGTTCGACGTAGAAGAATGCGCTTCCGATTGTTGGTGGAAGCAGGATGTTTGAATTTGCTGCTTGAACGATTGTGAGGTATTTTCCTGATGTTGATGTGTTGAGGAAGGTTGAAGAGGTAAATTTTCCTTCAGAGTCTGTCTGCAGTTCACCTTGGGAGTTTAGTGTGAATGCAGTATTTGAAGGATCATAAATCTTTATGAAAGTAATATTTCTATTTGTGATGGCGGCGCCACTAGAGTCAATGAGTTTTCCGCCTATCGTGACGTTTTCTCCTGTTTGAAAATGGGCTGTTGGCTTGACCCATACCTGCACGCTGTCTGCAAGAACGATGTTGATTGAAACAATAAAACAAATTATATATAGAAAAAATACACTTTCTTCTTCATTGATAACACCTCATACTCCCACTGGATAAATCAATATAATGATGTATATATACTGATTTATAAATATTTATATATAATAGTCAAGGACTTTAGTTTTAGGACAAAGTTTATATATTAGTTCATCTTAAGAATATAAGGTGATAAATATGATTTCTGGTAAAGAAAAAGAGCGTGAATTAATTATTAAATTGTCTAA
>Ga0180009_10006718_pt1 | contig 11967 bp, 11 predicted proteins | sample OS_PC_MetaG_FD_123537 | JGI IMG/M metagenome (GOLD analysis project Ga0180009, IMG submission 123537) | Groundwater microbial communities from the Aspo Hard Rock Laboratory (HRL) deep subsurface site, Sweden - OS_PC_MetaG | ecosystem: Environmental > Aquatic > Deep subsurface > Groundwater...
CGGCGCAATCAGCCGCGGCTGGCGGTGATTGCCTACGCCGAGGTGCCTGCCGATAAAATGGTGCAGGTGAATACGGAACTGAGCATGGGAGAAGCGGCATGAGCGTACAGGTATTCGTCGCCGCGAATGCACGTGAAGGGCTGGCGCGCGTTCGCCGTGAACTCGGCGACGACGCCGTGGTGCTGTCCACGCGACCGCATCCGCAGGGTGTCGAACTGGTGGCCAGCGCCTACGGTGATCTGACCGTGGCGGCGGCAGGTGAAGCGGCAGACAGCGCCAGCGGCTCGCGCATCCTGCACGAGCTGTCGCGGCTGCGCGGCATGCTGCAGAACCAGCTGGCCGGTTTTGCCTGGGGCGCAGGCCGACGGCGCGACCCGGTCCGGGTGGCGCTGCTGCAAACGCTGTTTGCCGCCGGTTTCGGCAGTGCGCTCGCCCGCACGCTGGCGGCGCGTCTGCCGCGCGGGCTGGACACCGATGCCGCCCAACGCTGGCTGCGCCAGGTGCTGGTCCGCAATCTGCCGCTTGTCGGGCGCGATGCCGATCTGCTGGCGCGAGGCGGCCGTTACGCGCTCGTCGGCCCCACCGGCTCGGGCAAGACCACTACGCTCGCCAAGCTCGCCGCACGCGCGGTCGATGTCCACGGCGCCGGCGCCGTGGCGCTGGTGGCCGCCGATACCTACCGCATCGGCGCGGCGGCGCAGCTTGGCGTGTACGCCGACCTGCTCGACATGTCGCTGCATGTCGCGGACGATCCGGCTCGGCTGGCGCAGCTGCTGCCCGAGCTCGCGGCCAAAAAGCTGGTGTTGATCGACACCGCCGGTTTTGCACCGAACGATCCGCGCACGCGTGACGTGCATGCGCTCGACGCGCTGGGGGTGCGCCGCATCGTCGTGATGTCCGCCGCCCAGCAGGGCGCGGCGATCGAGCAGGCGATGGCGCACTTCGGCCAGGGCGCGGCCGCCTGCATCCTGACCAAGCTCGACGAGACCCCGCAGCCGGGCGCCGCGCTCGACAGCCTGATCCGCCACCGCCTGCCGCTGGCGTATCTCAGCAGCGGCCAGCGGGTGCCGGAAGACCTGCACGCACCCAATGCGGCCTATCTGATCGACCGCGCGCTGAAGGGCGGCCAGCTGGCCACCCCGTATGCACTCGACGCCGAGGACTGGCCGCTGTTTGCCGGCGTCGAGGCCGAACGCACCGAACGCCGTGCAGGCTGACCAGGCGGCCGGACTGCGGCGGCGCAAGGCGCGCCAGCCGCGGCGCTGCATCCACTGTTTTTTCGAATCCCCTGACGCCAGCACGCGGCTGGCGCACGCGCTGCACCGGCTCGGCCGCACGATCCTGCTGATCGACCTGAATGGTCGCCTGTTCGAGGCCGCTGCGCCGCGCAGCCTGTTCGACTGGAAACGTCAGATCGAGCGCGGCCAGCTCCACACGCTGCCGCAGGCCTATGGCGGCGGCTGGGTCGCGCCCGGCATGCCGGCCGACGAAGCGGGCTTGCGTGACAGGCTGACCGGCTACGACCCGGTGCTGTTCGATGCCGGCCAGCCCGACACCGTGCCTGGCCTGCTGGCAGGCGCAGTCCATGACGCCGTCGTGGAAATCGGCCGCAGCGATGAATCGATGCGCTATGCCTACGCGCTGATCAAGACATTGATGCAGCGGGGCGGCGTATCCCATATCGGCCTGCTGGGCGACGCCGGCGCCTGCGAACAGGTGCAGGCCGCGTGTTGCCACTTTATCGGGCAGGCCATGGCGAGCGTGCTTTTCGATGCGGCACGCGAAGATGCGCCATTTGCCGCGCTTGCCGTTAGAATGGCGGGCGACGAGACGCGCCCGGCGGCGCGCTCCCCAACAGAACGCTCAGAAAGCATGGCCTTGAAACATGGCGGTTAAACCCTCGTCGCAAGACGAACAAGTCACCAAGTACGCCCCGCTGGTCAAGCGCATCGCGTACCACATGATGGCGCGCCTGCCGGCCAGCGTCGAAGTCGACGACCTCATTCAGGTCGGGCTGATCGGCCTGCTGGACGCGGTCGGCCGCTTCGACGGCACCCAGGGTGCCCAGTTCGAATCCTATGCCACCCAGCGCATTCGCGGCGCCATGCTCGACGAGCTGCGCGAGGCCGACTGGCTGCCGCGCCACGTGCGCCAGAAATCACGCCAGATCGAATCGGCCATCCACCGGCTGGAGCAGCGCAACGGCAAGTCGCCCACCGAACACGAAATCTCCGCCGAGCTCGGCATGCCGATCGACCAGTACCAGTCGATGCTGGGCGACGTGAAATGTTCGCAGTTGCTGTATTACGAGGACTTCTCGGATGAAGACAGCGCCAGCTTTCTCGAGCGCTATCTGGTCGACGGCAGCAACGACCCGCTCTCGGTGCTGGAGGATGCCGGCTTCCGCGAGGGCCTGATTGCCGCGATCCATCATCTGCCCGAGCGCGAGCGCAGCATGATGGGCATGTATTACGAGCAGGACATGAATCTGAAGGAAATCGGCGCCGTGCTCGGTGTGTCCGAATCGCGCGTGTGCCAGTTGCACTCGCAGGCGGTGGCGCGTCTGCGTGCCCAGCTGAAAATATGGAAAGACTGAGTGCAGCAGCGCCCCGCGGGACGCAACGCGAATAAATCCGCGATAATGACGGCTTGTTCATCCTGCTCGCATCGCCCACCATGAGCCAAGCCCGCCTCACCAAAAACGCAGCCAAGAAAAAAGCCCTCGCCTACCACCGCCTGCCGAAACCCGGCAAGCTGTCGGTCGAATCGTCCAAGCCCTGTTCCACCCAGGAAGATCTGTCGCTGGCCTATACGCCCGGCGTCGCTCAGCCGGTGCTGGAGATCGCCCGCAATCCGAAGACGGCCTACGACTACACCAACAAGGGCAACCTGGTCGCGGTAATCACCGACGGTACCGCCATCCTCGGCCTCGGCAACCTGGGGCCGCTCGCCGCCAAGCCGGTGATGGAAGGCAAGGGCGTGCTGTTCAAGCAGTTCGCCGGCATCGACGTCTACGACATCGAAGTCAACGCGAAGACGCCGCAGGAATTCATCAAGGTGGTGGAAGCGATCGCCCCCACCTTTGGCGGCATCAACCTCGAGGACATCGCCGCACCGCACTGCTTCGAGATCGAAGCCGCGCTGAAGAAGTCGCTCGACATCCCGGTGTTCCACGACGACCAGCACGGCACCGCCGTCATCATCTGCGCCGGCCTGATCAACGCGCTGCAGGTGCAGGGCAAGACGCTGGAAACCGCGAAAATCGTCTGTCTGGGCGCCGGCGCAGCGGGCATCGCCTCGCTCAACCTGCTGGTGGCGATGGGCGCGAAAAAATCCAATACCCTGCTGGTCGATTCGAAGGGCGTGGTGCACAAGGGCCGCAGCGACCTCAACAGTTTCAAGAAGGCCTACGCGCGCCAGACCCAACTGCGCACGCTGGCCGACGCGATGACCGGCGCCGATGCCTTCATCGGCGTGTCGGGCGCCAACCTGGTCAGCCCGGCGATGGTGAAGTCCATGGCCGCCAAGCCGGTGGTCTTTGCGCTCGCCAACCCCAATCCGGAAATCCTGCCTGAGAAGGCGAAAGCCGCACGCAGCGACCTCATCATGGCGACCGGTCGCTCGGATTACCCCAACCAGGTCAACAACGTGCTGGGTTTCCCCTTCATCTTCCGCGGCGCGCTCGATGCGCGCGCGAAGCAGATCACCGAAGCCATGCTGATCGCCGCGGTGCATGCCCTGGCAGGCCTCGCACGCGAGCCGGTGCCGGCTGCGGTGCTGAAAGCCTACAAGCTCGCCAAGCTGAAATTCGGCCCCGACTACATCCTGCCCAAACCCTTCGATCCGCGCCTGGCGCAGCGGGTACCGCAGGCGGTGGCGAAGGCGGCAACGGTCAAGCCGAAGAAAGCCACGGTGGACAAAGTCACGGTGAAGAAAACCGTGACGAAGAAAACTGCAGCAAAGAAAACCACCGCTAAAAAAGCCGTGGCGAAAAAATCCCCGGTGTCCACCCGGCGCCGTTAAGCCTGCGCTCCCTCGACACGGAAATGTGACTTGAAGCCCGCCGCGCGCCCCGTTTATCTCGATCTGCGCCGCATTCATTTGCCGCTTCCCGGCTGGGTGTCGATCCTGCATCGGGTGTCGGGCGCGTTGCTGTTTCTCGCCTTGCCGCTGGGCGTGTGGGCATTGTCGATGTCGCTGGCGGATGAGGCGGGGTTCCAGCGCCTCGCCGATGGCCTGGCGCATCCGCTGGCCCGGCTGGCGCTGCTGGGCTTGATCTGGGCAGGCGCGCATCATCTGCTGGCGGGCGTACGGCATCTGGCGATGGATGCGGACTGGGGCGTCGACTTGAAATCCGCGCGGCAGAGCAGCTTCATCGTGCTGCTCGGCGGCGGGCTCGTCACGCTGCTGGCTGCCTGGAGGCTGTTCGCATGAAATCGGCTGCCGGCGCGCATACCGGCACCGGCACCTGGCTAGTGCAGCGCGCCTCGGCGGTGGTGCTGGCGCTGGCCTTGCCCGGGCTGGCGCTGTACGTGCTGGTCGCGCTCCCACTCGATTTCAACGGCTGGCAGGCGCTGTTCGCGCCGCTGTGGCTGCGCGTGCTGATGCTACTGACGGTGGCGGCACTGGCGCTGCACGCCTGGGTGGGGATGCGCGACATCTTGATGGATTACGTCCCATCCACCGGCCTGCGTCTGGCACTCTATCTGGCGGTGATCGTCACGCTGGCAGGCAGCGTGACGTGGCTTGCGGCTGTGTTGTGGAGCCCGGCATGAACACGCGCCGATTCGATGCGCTGATCATCGGCGGCGGCGGCGCGGGCCTGCGCGCGGCGCTGCAGCTGGCGCGCTCTGACTACAAGGTCGCGGTGGTGTCGAAAGTCTTCCCCACGCGCTCGCACACGGTGTCGGCGCAGGGCGGCATCACCGCCGCGCTCGCCAACGTCGACGACGACCGCTGGGAATGGCACATGTACGACACGGTCAAGGGCGGCGACTGGCTCGGCGACCAGGATGCGATCGAGTTCATGTGTCGCGAGGCCGCCACGGCGGTCTACGAACTCGAACACATGGGGCTGCCGTTTTCGCGGCTGGACAACGGCAAGATTTACCAGCGTCCATTCGGCGGACAGTCTAAAAATTTCGGCGGCGAGCAAGCCACCCGCACCTGCGCCGCCGCCGACCGCACCGGCCACGCGCTGCTGCATACGCTGTACCAGCAGAACATCGCCCACCGCACCCAGTTCTTCGACGAATACTTCGCGCTCGACCTGGTGCGCGACGCCGACGGCTACTGCCTTGGCGTGACGGCCATGTCCATCGAAACCGGCGAGCCGCTCCTGATCGAGGCGCGCACCACGCTGCTGGCCACCGGCGGGGCAGGGCGGGTGTTCTGGAACAGCAGCAACGCCATGATCAATACCGGCGACGGCCTCGGCATGGTGCTGCGCGCCGGCTTGTCGCTGCAGGACATGGAATTCTGGCAGTTCCACCCGACCGGGATTGCCGGGGTCGGCTGCCTGATCACCGAAGGCGTGCGCGGCGAGGGCGGCTATCTATTGAATAAAAATGGCGAGCGCTTCATGGAACGCTACGCGCCGCACGCCAAGGACCTCGCCGGACGCGATGTGGTCGCGCGCGCCATCGCCATCGAGATCGCCGAGGGCCGCGGCTGCGGGGTGCAGGCCGATTATATCGACCTTAAGCTCGACCACCTGGGCGAGGCACTCATCGCCGAGAAGCTGCCCGGTATTCGTGACCTCTCGATCCGCTTCGCCGGCGTCGACCCGGCCAAGGCGCCGATTCCCGTCGCGCCTACCGCGCACTACATGATGGGCGGCATCCCCACCAACCTGCATGGGCAGGTCGTTGCGCCCGCGCGCTTCGGGCCCGAGGAGCCGGTGCCTGGGTTGTACGCCGTCGGCGAATGCGCCTGCGTCTCGGTGCATGGCGCCAACCGACTCGGGGGCAACTCGCTGCTCGATCTGATCGTGTTCGGCCGCGCTGCGGGCAAACACATGCAGGAATACCTGCGCGACAACCCCTATCCGCGCCCGCTGCCCGAAGCGGCGGCCGGAGCCAGCCTGGCGCGGCTCGCGCGCTGGGACCGCCCCGGCAGCGAGCGCGTGGCGGCGATCTCCGATGATTTGCGGCGCATGATGCAGGCGCATGCCGGCGTGTTCCGCACCGACGCGGTCTTGCGCGAGGGACTGGAAAAACTGAATGCGCTGGAAGCACGCTTGGCGCACGCCGGCTTGCAGGACACCAGCCGCGTCTTCAACACCGCGCGGATCGAGGCACTGGAACTGGAAAACCTGATCGGCGTGGCGCGCGCGACACTGGTGTCGGCGATCCACCGCACCGAGAGCCGCGGCGCGCATACGCGTGAGGATTTTCCTGCGCGCGACGATGAAAACTGGCTCAAGCACACGCTGTATTCGCGCGAGGGGGATCAGGTGGATGCCAAGCCGGTGCGACTGAAGCCGCTGACGGTGGAATCGATCAAGCCGAAGGAGAGGGTGTATTGATGAAATTCCGCCTCTACCGCTACTCCCCAGAATCCGGCGAAAAGCCCACCATGCAGGACGTCGAACTCGACATCGAACCCGCCGGCAAGATGCTGCTCGACGCGCTCTTGGCGATCAAGGCGCAGGACGAGACGCTGTCCCTGCGCCGCTCCTGCCGCGAGGGTGTATGCGGCTCGGATGCGGTGAACGTCAACGGCAAGAACCGGCTGGCCTGCATCACGCCGCTGTCCGAACTGAAAGAACCAATCGAGGTGCGGCCGCTGCCGGGGCTGCCGGTGATCCGCGACCTGATCGTGGACATGGAACCGTTCTACAAGCAGTACCGCTCGATCAAACCGTGGCTGATCAATGACGCGCCCGAGCCCGAGGTCGAACGGCTGCAAAGCCCGGCCGACCGCGCGCTGCTCGACGGCGCCTACGAGTGCATCCTGTGCGCCTGCTGCACCACCGCGTGCCCGTCGTTCTGGTGGAACCCGGACACCTTCGTCGGCCCGGCGGGGCTGTTGCAGGCCTATCGCTTCATTGCCGATTCGCGCGACGAGGCGACCGCGGCGCGGCTCGACAACCTGGAAGACCCCTACCGCCTGTATCGCTGCCGCGGCATCATGAACTGCGTCGATGCCTGTCCCAAGGGGCTGAACCCGACCGCGGCGATCGGGCGCATCAAGTCGCTGCTGGTGAAACGTCGTGTCTGACGCGCTGGCGTGGCGCTGCCGCCGCGGCTTGCTCGAGCTGGATCTCTGGCTGGGTGGCTTTCTGGACGCGCACCGCGCTACACTTCTGCCTGGCGAGGTCGCCGCGCTGGAGCGGCTGCTGGGCCTGTCGGACATGGACCTGCTCGACAGGCTGCAAGGCCGGTCGCCTGCGGGCGATGCCGGTCTTGCCGCGCTGATTGAACGCCTGCAAGAATACCGGGCAGCAACATTACTGGAATCACAATGAAAAAAACCGTCACCCTCACCTTCAGCGACGGCAGTCCGTCGATCGAACTCCCGATCGAGCAGGGCACCTATGGCAAGCCGGTCATCGATATCCGCGCGCTCGGCTCTCACGGCTATTTCACCCATGACCCCGGCTTTACCGCGACGTCGAGCTGCAACTCGGCGATCACTTACATCGACGGTGACGAGGGTCTGCTGTATTACCGCGGCTATCCGATCGAGGAGCTGGCCTACCAGTCGGACTACATGGAAGTCTGCTACCTGCTGATTCACGGCGAACTGCCGACGGTCGAGCAGAAGGAAACGTTCGAGACCTCGATCCGCCATCACACCCTGCTGCACGACCAGATGGAAAACGTGTTCCGCGGTTTCCGCCGCAGCGCGCATCCGATGGCGGTGATGATCGGCGTGACCGGTGCGATGTCGGCCTTCTATCACAAGGGCCTGGACAACTTCGATCCTGCGCACCGCGAAGTCGTCGCGCACCGCCTGATCGCCAAGATCCCCACGGTCGCGGCGTGGGCCTACAAGTTCAACGAGGGGCAGCCTTTCGTTTATCCGCAGAACCGGCTTTCGTATGCCGAGAACTTCATGCACATGATGTTCTCGACACCGTGCGCGCCCTACGAGCCGAACCCGGTGCTGGCGCGCGCGCTCGACCGTATTTTCATCCTGCACGCCGACCACGAGCAGAACGCGTCGACCTCGACTGTGCGCCTGGCCGGCTCCAGTGGCGCCAATCCCTATGCCTGCATCGCCAGCGGCATGGCCTCGCTGTGGGGTCCGCTGCACGGCGGCGCCAACGAGGCCGTGCTGCAGATGCTGGAGGAAATGGACGACGTCTCCAAGATCCCGGGCTTCATCAAGCGCGCCAAGGACAAGTCCGACCCGTTCCGCCTGATGGGCTTCGGCCACCGCATCTACAAGAACATGGACCCGCGCGCCGCGATCATCCGCCAGACCTGCTACGAGGTACTGGACGAGCTCGGCCTGCGCGATGACCCGCAGTTCAAGATCGCGCTCGAGCTCGAGCGCATCGCGCTGGAAGACGATTATTTCATCGAGAAGAAACTCTATCCCAACGTCGATTTCTATTCCGGCATCATCTTCCGTGCGCTCGGCATTCCCCCCAGCATGTTCACCGCGCTGTTCGCGATGGCGCGTACCGCCGGCTGGGTTGCGCAGTGGCACGAGATGCTGTCCGACCCGGCGCACAAGATCGGCCGGCCGCGGCAGCTCTATACGGGCTCGGCGCGGCGCGATTTTGTGCCGATCGGCCAGCGCGGGACCTGAGCCCGAACCCATCCATGAGTGCGCCTGACTGGTCCCGGACGTCCCCGCTGTATGCCGGCAACACGGCCTACCTGGAACAGTTCGGCGACGCGGCGCTGGCGCCCTGGCTGGCGCAGCCGCTACCGGGTCCGGCCGGCGCAACCGATGCCGCGCAGGTGTCGGTGCTGCGGCTCATCAATGCCTACCGTTACCTGGGGGTGCGTCAGGCGGAACTCGATCCGCTGCGGCGTTTCGAGCCGCCGCCGACGCCCGAACTCGACCCCGCGCACTACGGCCTGACCGAGGCCGACCTCGCGCGCGAATTCGAAACCGGTTCGCTGTGCGGCGTCGACCGCACCACGCTGGCCGACATCCTGCAACGCGTGCGCGGCGCCTACTGCGGGCATGTCGGCATCGAATACATGCACATCACCGATGTGGCGCGCAAACGCTGGTTGCAGGAACGCATCGAATCGGCGCAAGGCCACTTCGGCGTCTCGGCCGACCTCAAGAAACAGCTGCTCAAGCGCCTGACCGACGCCGAGACGCTGGAGAAATTTCTGCACACTCAACACGTGGGGCAGAAGCGTTTTTCGCTCGAAGGCGGCGAGAGCCTGATTCCGCTGCTCGACCAGGTGATCGAGCGCTGTGCCCGCCACGGCGCCAAGGAAGTCGTGCTGGGCATGGCGCATCGCGGACGCATCAACGTGCTGGTCAATATCATGCGGCGCACCGTGAGCAGCCTCTACGAGGAGCCGGCGAACGGCTATCCCGGTTCGCCGCTGTCGGGCGACGTCAAGTACCACCAGGGCTTTTCCACCGACATCAGCACCGAATACGGTCCGATCCATCTGGCGCTCGCGTTCAATCCCTCGCACCTCGAGATCGTGCATCCGGTGGTGCGCGGTTCGGTGCGCGCGCGCCAGGACCGGCGCGGCGACGTGCTCGGCTACGAGGTGGTGCCGGTGATCCTGCATGGCGACGCCGCGCTGTCGGGGCAGGGCGTGGTGATGGAAAGCCTCAACATGTCGCAGACGCGCGGCTTCAGGAATGGCGGCGCGATCCACGTGGTGATCAACAACCAGATCGGCTTCACCACCTCGGACCCGCGCGACGTACGCTCGACACTGTACTGCACCGACGTGGCCAAAATGGTCGAGGCGCCGGTGCTGCACGTCAACGGCGACGATCCCGAAGCGGTGGCCTATGCGGTGCAGACTGCGGTGGATTTTCGCTACACCTTCCACAAGAACGTCTTCATCGACCTGGTGTGCTATCGCCGCCATGGCCACAACGAGCAGGACGAACCGCTGGCCACCCAGCCGCTGATGTATCGCCGCATCCAGGCGCATCCCAGCACGCGCGTGCTGTATGCGCAGCGCCTGGTCGACGAGGGCGTGTTGACCCAGGCGCAGGCGGACGACCTGGTGGACATTTGCCGCGAGCGGCTGGAGCACGGCCAGCCGCTCGGCACGCCGGCATTGTCCAATTTCAAGGCGACCTTTGGCGTCGACTGGGGACGTTTCAAGGACAACGCCGCCGGCGAGGTACCGACCGCAATCTCGGCCACCCGGCTGGATTTTCTGGGCGAGCGCATCACCACGCTGCAGCAGGACGTGGAATTGCACTCACGGGTGCAGAAGGTGCTGGACGACCGCATCCGCATGCGCGCGGGCGATCTGCCGCTCGACTGGGGCTACGCCGAGAACCTCGCCTACGCCAGCCTGCTCGACGCCGGCCACAACGTGCGTCTGTCGGGGCAGGACTCGGCGCGCGGCACCTTCTTTCACCGCCACGCGGTGTGGCATGACCAGAAGCGCGAGCGCCGCCAGAGCGGCGTCTATATTCCGCTCGAGCACATCCATGATCGGCAGGGCAATTTCACGGTCATCGATTCGTTGCTGTCGGAGGAAGCCGTGCTGGCCTTCGAATACGGCTACGCGACCGCCGACCCCGACACCCTGGTGATCTGGGAAGCGCAGTTCGGCGACTTCGCCAACGGCGCGCAGGTGGTGATCGACCAGTTCATCGCCGGCGGCGAGGCCAAGTGGGGACGCCTGTGCGGTCTGGTGATGCTACTGCCGCACGGCTTCGAAGGGCAGGGACCGGAGCATTCCTCGGCCCGGCTCGAACGCTATCTGCAGCTGTGTGCGCAGGAGAACATCCAGGTCTGCGTGCCGACCCTGCCGGCGCAGATGTTTCACCTGCTGCGCCGGCAGATCGTGCGGCCGTCGCGCAAGCCGCTGGTGGTGCTGACGCCGAAGAGCCTGCTGCGCCATCCGAGCTCGACCTCGTCGCTGGCGGACTTGAGCGAAGGCGCATTCCTGCCGGTCATCGACGATCCGCGCGCACCGCGCACGGCGAAGCGCGTGGTGGCGTGCAGCGGGCGGGTCTGGTTCGATCTCGACTCGACGCGCACCGCGCGCGAGCTGGGCGACGTTGCGCTGGTGCGGGTGGAGCAGCTCTATCCCTTCCCCGAGCAGGCGTTCTGCGCCGTGCTGGCCGCCTATCCTGAGGCCGATACCTTCGTCTGGGCACAGGAAGAACCGATGAACCAGGGTGCGTGGTTCCAGACGCTGCACCATCTGAATCACTGCGCACCCGGCGGCCGCCGCTTCCACTACGCCGGCCGCCCGCCAGCCGCGGCGCCGGCGTCGGGCTACACCTCGCGCCACCGGGCGGAACTGGAAGCCCTGCTGAACGATGCGCTGGAGACCGCTTATGAAAATTGAAGTGCGCGTGCCGACCCTGTCCGACTCGGTGGCCAGCGGTACTCTGCTGCCGTGGCGCAAGATCGTCGGCGAGACGGTCGCGCGTGACGAAACCCTGGTCGACCTGGAAACCGACAAGGTGATTCTGGAAATCCCCGCGCCGGCATCTGGCACCGTGGTCGAAGTCATGCAGCCGGAAGGCGCGGTGGTGAAGGCCGGCGAAGTGGTTGCTGTGATCGAGACCGGTGAGGGCGCTGCCGTTGCGGCGCCGGCCGTCGAGAAGAAAACGTCAGCGGTAACGCGCAAGACGCGGACCGCCGCGCCACCGCCCGTCGCGGCACCGGCGGCGCCTGTGGTGCCGCTGCCCACGGCCGCGCCTGTCGTGTCGGCCGCGGCGCCGGGTGAAAATCGCCGCGAGCCGATGTCGCGGCTGCGCCAGCGGGTGGCAGAGCGCCTGGTCGCGGCCCAGCATACCGCCGCCATGCTCACCACCTTCAACGAGGTGAACATGCAGCCG
>Ga0180009_10006719_pt1 | contig 11966 bp, 6 predicted proteins | sample OS_PC_MetaG_FD_123537 | JGI IMG/M metagenome (GOLD analysis project Ga0180009, IMG submission 123537) | Groundwater microbial communities from the Aspo Hard Rock Laboratory (HRL) deep subsurface site, Sweden - OS_PC_MetaG | ecosystem: Environmental > Aquatic > Deep subsurface > Groundwater...
GGCATCACAGCTTTGCGCCAGACCACTGAAGATCACTGGCAGACCCTTGCCGCAGGCGTTCTATCAGTCCAGCGATTTTATCGAAGCCTCGGACGAAACGGCTACAATCTTGGTCTGCTTATGCTGGAAGACGGCACGGTCGACCAGGAATTGCGGGTAATCATAACCGTGCGCTCAAACTATGCGCAATGGGTGCGAAGCGATTTTACCGGGTTCGAGGTAATGCTCGGCGACATGGCCACCTTCACAGATCCTGAAGAGACCGCCAAAAAAGCCAGGCCGTTCTGGAAATAATATTACCACGCTTGACCTGGCCTACGACATCAATATATCAAATAAATATTGACAGTTATATTCTTAACGGTTTAAATTCACATAACTTTTCATTATCCGGGTAAATTTTTCAGTTTAATGTGCTTTTAATGGCGGCACTTCTCTTTGACAAATTGAATGTATTGCATCGGCAGGTTTAAAAAAATGTATCATGATGTAGCAGTAAAGAAGCGGCTATAGCGGGAAAATCTTTAACATCGAAAGAAAGTCCAAAATAAAAACGCCCCCGAAAACGGGAGCGTCGGCCCAGAGATGCTATCTCCGGGGATGTTGATGGTTGCTATATAATACAATCGAATTAACCTTGTCAAGGCAAGGCGCTGGGAGGCGCTGTAAGGAGCGATACCTTCGTTTCTGCAACGGAGATGAATATCCTCTCTTTTTTGTCTCAATGGTTTAAAAATATTGAAAATATAACGATTTTATGAGATTTTGTTTTCAGTTTCCGAAATATTAAAATGCACCGAAGGATAAATAATGGGAAGAGGCCTGCCTCCTGATACCTCCCTCGAAGACGTAAAGGTCCGAATCAAGAAATCCTATACCAACCCGAACGTCCGAAATATTCACCAGGTCGTACTTAAAGATGGACCAAGAACATACCGTATCGCGACCGTTTTAGAGATCATTGACCCAAAGACAAGCAATCTGCACCACTACTCTTTGAAAATAGATAGTATCGATAGACTTAAGGACGGTTGGTTCCACAAGCCGAAAAAATCCGTTCGCTTGGAAGGTGAAAATCCCAATGAAATCGAAAGACTCTACTTGTTCTTGTCGGCACTTTCAGAGGGGAAGTTCTGCCATAGGACTGGCGAGCTTCATGTTATTGGATCTGATGACTATGCGAAAATAGAGCAATTCATAGACGTACTCCCAGACTTGGCCTCGTCTGACAAAATAGAGATTGTCAAAGCTATTTTACCCCTTATTGATGGAACGGCTTTGCAGGTCGAAGACTTCGTGGCTGCTCTCAGCAACAGCGATTGTGCAACTGTCAGCAATTTGGCAATTGCATCCAGAATTGTGGAATATAAACGAGCATACAATCAGCTGGTCGAGCTCGTGAATAACGGAACTTCTTCCGAGCAAGTTCTACAAAGACATTTGCAGGAAAACCCGTTGATGTTCGGCAGTGAATACAGCGAGATTTTAGATAGGCGAACATGGACGCGGGACGATACGCTCGATTTTATGCTGCGGCGGACAGTGGATAATTTTCTTGAGATTGTCGAAATAAAGACGCCATTTAAGGATCCGTTGCAGTTGTACGACAAGTCTCATGACAGTTATTATCCATCCGCCAAGCTCTCTCCCGTCCTGGGTCAGGTAATGCGCTACATCGAGGAAGTGGAACGTGACAGAGATTCCATTTTGAGCAAGGACGGTTACGACACATTGAAAATCCGGGCTCGCATTATCATAGGACGAGACGGATCAGGGAAACAACAGGTCGCTCTGCGAAATCTCAATGCCCATCTTCACCGAATAGAGATAATCACTTTTGACCAACTTCTCAGGATAGCTGAGCGTGTGCTTGCAGTATTCCAAAGCAAACCGAAGGTACTCGAAGCGCCTTCACCGGACTACTGTGACGAAAGCGAAGTGCCATTCTGATCAACCAGAAGACGGAGAAGAGAAAGACCAGGCGCGTTTTAAAAAGGCCATGCAGCATATTGTCACCACATTTCGTGTAAAGGCAACGTGCGTAAGGACCGCTATTATACTTCATCAGGAAATCAAAAAAATATGAGCAACTTCATTACAAACAGTGCTGCGAAAAATTTAAAAAAACGCTTAATAGAACTTATAGACAAAAGTGAAGAATTAAAATTCCTGGTCGGTTTTTTTTATTTTTCCGGAATCCGAGAGCTGTATCAGGGATTGAGAGGCAACCCAGATGTGAGAATCAAAGTCCTTGTCGGCCTCAACGTAGACAAATCAAATTATGGTCTCTTTGAATACGGCGATCCTGAAAAACAATTATCTGACGAGGAACGATGCTATAAATATTTCCAATCTATAAAAAAGTCTCTAAATACCGAGTATTTCGATAAAAAAGATTTTTATGAGCAGGTTAAATATTTTATTGAACTTATTCGGGAAGATAAACTGATAATCAGAAAGACCTATAATCCTAACCACGCAAAAATTTATATTTTCAAGCTCCAGGAAGGACAAGTCGGAAGGAAAAATTTATTTATTACCGGCAGCAGCAACTTAACTAACTCCGGTCTTTCTACACAAGAAGAATTCAATGTCGAGATCAGTGATTATGGCTTTGAAGATGCTGAAAAATACTTTGATTCACTTTGGGAAACAGCAGTCAAAATTTCGGAAGACGATGTTACAAAAAAGAAGTTAATAGAGGTTGTTGAAAAGGAAACCCTCGTAAAAGAAATAACACCATTTGAAGCATTCGTTTTAGTCCTTCAAGTTTACCTTAGTTCGTTTGAGCAAAAAGAAATTGGCGAATCTCTTATCAGGATATTAGAAAAAAATGGATATAATCCCTACCAATACCAGCTTGATGCCGTTAAACAAGCCCTCTCGATTATAGAAAAGAATAACGGAGTAATCATTGCTGATGTTGTGGGTCTTGGAAAAACAATTATTGCTTGTGCAGTTGCCAGAGAGCTGAAAAAGCGAGGTATTGTGATTTGTCCTCCTGGACTGGTCGGCGATAAGAATAAAAATTCCGGCTGGAAAAAGTATGCTGAAGAATTCATGTTGTATGATTGGGAAATTCGCTCACTTGGAGATTTGGAAAATATTGCTGAATTCACTCAAAAAGCAAAAGATATTGAAGTTATTATTATTGATGAAGCGCACAGATTTAGAAACCAGGACACGAAAGATTATGAATATTTAAAAAACATTTGCCGAGACAAGATAGTAATTTTATTGACCGCGACACCATTCAATAATCGTCCGGGAGACATTCTTTCTTTGCTCAAGCTTTTTATTACGCCAAAAAAATCATCAATTACTCTGGAAAACAATCTGGTTGACAGATTTAAAGCATTCAAAGGAATTTTTGATCGGCTTGGCTATATAAAAAAGTATTGGAATTCCCAGGATGAGTCCAAAAGAGGAAAAGCTTTAGCTTACTATAAGGGACTTTTTGAAGAAAAGAACATAGATCTCGAAAAAATAAAAAAACGGTCGAAATATTTGGCCAAACAAATAAGAGATGTTATTGAGCCCGTAATAATACGGCGCAACCGCATAGATTTGCAGAATAACCCTTATTACAAAGAGGAGGTCAAAGATCTATCAAAAATCGCCGATCCGAAGGAATGGTTTTTCGAATTAACCAAAGAGCAATCAGAGTTTTACGACAAAATCATCGGAGTATATTTCGGTGATCCGGATGATGGGGGACAATTTAAAGGCGCAATTTATCGTCCGTTTGAATATGAGGTGGCAAAAGAAAAGATAAAAAAAGACAAACTGACAGAAAAAGAAAATTTCCAATTGGTTCAACAGCGCAACTTGTATGATTTCATGCGTCGTCTAATGGTGAAACGTTTTGAGAGCTCATTCGGTTCATTTAGACAGAGCATTAAAAACTTCAAAAAAATTACTGAAACGGCACAGGAATTCATAGATAAAACCGGGAAATATATTTTAGACAGAAGTTTAATGGAAAATATTTACGACAAAGATCCTGATGAAATTGAAGCCTATCTCAATGAATATTCGGAAAAAATTAAAAACGGTGAGTATCCTAAAAATCATAAAATATATAAGCTCAATGAGTTTAAATATAAAGATGAATTTAGTGCTCATATCAAAGAGGACCTGGAGCTTTTCAATAAAATATTGGTTGAGTTAGAGAAATTAGACCTTGTCAAAAACGACCCTAAAACAGATTGTTTGGTTTATAATTTAGATTTACTTTTAAAAGAAAAGCCCAAAAAAGGTGAGCCTGAAAGAAAGATTATTGTTTTCTCTGAATACCTTGACACCGTCAAATATCTTGAGCCTGTTCTGAAAAAGCAATTTGACGACCGTTTGCTCGTTGTAGCCGGCGATTTATCTACGAATAAAATATTTTCCATCAATAAAAATTTTGACGCGTCTTATGAGGGCCAAGAAAACGAATTTGATATTCTTTTATCTACCGACAAAATTTCTGAAGGGTTTAATTTGAATCGTGCCGGAATGGTGATTAATTATGACATACCGTGGAATCCGGTGAGAGTAATTCAGCGCGTTGGCCGTATAAACCGTATCAGCAAGAAAGTGTTTAAAGAGCTTTATATTGTCAATTTCTTTCCCACCGAAAAAGGTTCCGAGCTGGTCAAATCAAGAGAAATTGCCTCAAATAAAATGTTTCTTATTCATAATACTTTAGGCGAGGATGCTAAGATATTTGATATAGATGAAGAGCCAACGCCTGCCGGACTTTACGAAAAAGTTCAGCAAAACCCTGATAAACTGGAAGAAGAAAGTTTTTATACCAAAGCGCTCAATGAGTATGAAAAAATCAAAAAAGAGAATCCGGAACTTATTAAAGCGATGAAAAAATATCCACCCCGGATTAAAGTTGCAAAAAAGTACAGCGAGAATGAACTTTTGGTTTTCTTAAAAAAAGGACGTCTGTATATTCATAGTGCTAAATACGGTGAGGATGGAAAAGATGAAATATTTTCAACCACTCTCGAAGATGTGTTTGCCGACATTATTTGTGATAAAGAAGAAAAACCGTTGAAATTCTCCGAACGTGCCTGGAAGACTTACGAAAAAGTTAAAAGTTTCAAAGAATATCGCATAGGGCCTGTTAGCGAACAGAGCCTGGAACAAAAAGCTTTGAATAATTTAAACTATCTTATAAACACTAACCAGCTTGAAGAGATAATGCCATATAAAGATTTCCTGCGCATTTTGCGTGAGGATATTATTAATTACGGCACGCTTTCGGACTACACCTTACGCCGTATTTCCAATTTGGAAAGTGGTGACGATAAGAAGATAAAAACAACTGTCAAAGAAATTGAAGCTATTCGAAAAGAACTGGGAGGCGAAGATTACCTGCAAAAAGAAAAAGACCGCCAGAAAGATTTATCCAAAGAAATTATTATAGCCATTGAAAATCACAAGATATGAAAAAAATTGAAAGTAATGGTGAAAAAGGCGCAATAGCCATCTATAAGACCTCAAAAAACGGGATGGATTAATTATGGAAGCAAGAGAAATTCTGAGTAACATTATTAATAATTTTGATCTTCAGAAATTCAAACGTTTCTTCTCTGAGAAAAATCGGAAGTTTCGTCCGAGCGAAGAAAGCTTGAATTATTATAGCGATGAAATCTTTTCGGACGGGAAAAAACTTGGCGAGATTCCTTTTGAAGATGGAAATTTATTAGTCTACGTTTTTGAAGTCAAAAAAGAACTTACCGAAAGAAGCGGGAAAAAAGCACAGTATGATCTTGGGAAAAAGATTTTAAAAGAGACTCAAACCGACGCAGGAATTTTCATATTTTACAATAAAGATGGCAGGTTCCGCTTTTCGTTAATCTATACCAACTATCTCGGCAAGAAAAGAGATTGGAGCACTTTTAGAAGATTTACTTACTTTGTAAGTTCTGATCTGCAAGTTACAAACAAAACTTTTCTACACAGAATCGGCGACGGTGATTTTTCCAACCTGGAAAATATTAAAGAAACTTTCAGTGTTGAAAAGGTTACCAAAGATTTCTACAAAGATATTGCTAACTGGTATTTCTGGGCGGTGAAGCATGTCCATTTTCCAAAGGATGCGCCCAAGGAGTCTGATGGGCACGACCATGTCGGTGTTATCCGTATGATCACGCGTCTTATCTTCTGCTGGTTCGTGAAGGAAAAAGGCCTGATTCCCGGTGAACTTTTCGATCAGCGCCGCCTGGATGAACTACTTGACGGATTTTCGCCGGACAAGGATGACGAGAAGGATTCCGTCTTTTACAAGGCGATCCTGCAAAACCTGTTTTTCGCCACGCTCAATACCGAGATGGACAAGCGCGGCTGGGCGCGGGATGGGCAGAACTTCATGGCACACAGTCTTTATCGCTATAGTGATTTATTTAAGAAGCCAGATGAGGCGCTATCGTTGTTTAGGAACATTCCGTTCCTAAACGGTGGCTTGTTTGAGTGTCTGGACAAGGATCTGGGCAAAAATGCCAAGACGCGTTATGTGCGGATTGACGGATTCTCCCGACGGCCGGAAAGCCAGCCGGTTGTGCCGGATTTCCTGTTCTTCGGCCCTGAGCGTGAAGAAGACCTCAGTGCAGAATATGGTAACAGAAAGTTCAGGAGGGTCAGAGTACGCGGGCTGATCCACACACTCCGGCAGTATCACTTCACGATTGAGGAAAACACGCCTATCGAGCAGGAAATTGCACTCGATCCGGAGCTGTCCGGCAAGGTGTTTGAGAACCTGCTTGCCGCCTATAATCCTGAAACCGGCGCCACCGCCCGCAAACAGACCGGATCGTTCTACACCCCGCGCGAAATAGTTGATTACATGGTGGACGAGGCTCTTATTGCCTATCTCAAAATGAAACTTGAGGCAAATCAATCATCGACTGATAATATAGAGGAACGCCTTCGTCACCTGTTCGCTTACAACGACGAAGAGCACCTGTTCAGCACGGAAGAGGTTGATATTCTTATTGACGCCATTGATCACCTTAAAGCACTGGACCCGGCAGTGGGCTCCGGGGCCTTTCCGATGGGCATTCTGCACAAACTGGTATTTATCCTCGGAAAACTTGATCCCCGCAACGAGCAGTGGAAGCAGCGACAGATTAGACGTGTGCGCGACGCCATCGCCGCGGCAGAGAAAATTGAGGATTCTGCCATACGCGAGCGAACGGTCAAGGAACTGGAACAGCAGATTACCGGCATCGAGGAGGCGTTCGATCGCAACGAAATGGATTACGGACGCAAGCTCTACCTGATTGAGAACTGCCTCTACGGCGTGGACATTCAGTCTATCGCAGTGCAGATCGCCAAGATGCGATTCTTTATTTCGCTGATCGTGGATCAGCGAGTGGACCCTGATGCAGCAAATTTAGGTGTGCGGCCATTGCCCAATCTTGAAACCAAGTTCGTCGCTGCAAACACGCTGATAGGTATTGAAAAGCCGAAACAGATGCTCCTGCGCAACACACAGATTGACGCCAAGGAGGCGGAACTCCGCCGCGTGCGCGAAAAACATTTCATAGCGCGTACGCTGTTATCCAAGGAAAAATGCAGAGAGCAGGACAAGCAACTGCGTGCCGAAATAGCAGAACTGCTCAAGAGTGACGGCTGGGGCAACAGAATCGCAAAAAAACTGGCTGGCTGGGACCCTTACGACCAGAATGCCTCAGCCCCCTTTTTTGACCCCGAATGGATGTTCGGCGTGCGGGATGGATTTGATGTGGTGATTGGGAATCCGCCTTATGTCCAGCTTCAAAAAGACAGCGGAAAATTTGCCAATATGTATAAAAACTGCGGATATAAAACATTCGAGCGTACAGGCGATATTTATACGCTGTTTTATGAAAACGGAATCAATCATCTGAAACAGGACGGATATCTTTGTTTCATTACAAGTAATAAATGGATGCGGGCTGGATACGGCAAAAGCCTCCGTTCCTATTTTTTAACGAAAAATCCTCATCTGCTCATTGACCTGGGCCCCGGCATCTTTGAAAACGCAACTGTTGACACCAATATCCTGATCATTCAGAACGCCACTAATAATAACTCTTTGAAAGGATTATCGCTATCTGCTGAAGCAAAGGACAAAGACCTTGCGGAATATGTGCGCAAAAATGCGGTCAGTCTGCCTAAAATGACCAAAGACACATGGTTTATCGGCAATGCCGCTGAACAGAGTTTAAAGGAAAAGATCGAGCGAATCGGCAAACCACTGAAAGAGTGGGATGTTAAAATTTATTTCGGTATTAAAACAGGCTTAAACGAAGCCTTTATTCTCGATAATGAAACCAAAGAGCATCTCTGCAAAGAAGACCCCAGAAGCAAAGAAATTTTAAAGCCTATTTTGAGGGGAAGAGATATAAAACGTTATGGATATGAATGGGCTGGGTTGTGGATAATAGCGACCTTCCCTGCGTTAAATATCAACATTAATAATTATCCGGCTGTAAAACAATGCCTTATAAATTTTGGAAAATACAGATTAGAACAGTCAGGGAATAAATTACCAGATGGAACAATATCAAGAAAGAAAACAGGAAATAAATGGTTTGAAACACAGGATCAAATCGCCTACCACCCAGAATTTGAAAAAGAGAAGGTGGTGTGGAAAAGGATAGGCTCTGTACTTCGTTTTGGTTATGATACAAATGTAATGTATTGCCAGGATAGCACATGTATAATGACAGGAAAACGGCTTAAATATTTATGTGCCTTTATGAATTCCAAATTAGGCTATCAACAACTTTTCGATAAAGCGCCCAAAACCGGAACGGGTGATGTTATTGTCAGCGTTCAAGCCTTGGAACCTTTTTTGGTTCCCCCAATAACCTCCACAAACATAGATAAAATTGAACAAATTGAGGCATTAGTCGAAAAAATATTGAAAATGAAAAAAATAGATGCTGATACAGCAGTACTGGAGCGAGAGATTGACCAGTTGGTGTATGAATTATACGAATTAACGGAAGATGAGATAGCGATTGTGGAAAAAGATTCATGAATGATCAACCTTCAGAGATGTTTGATATGCAAAGTGCACCATATGCCTTGCAGACTTATTGTGGTTATGTTCGTTCATGGGTAGAAAATATTGGCCGATTGTATGGATTCCAATCCGATTATAAAGATTTGAGAAATGCTACCCTGCAAATAAAAAATGTTGAGAAATTACAAGGTGGAGTAAATCCGTCGCAAAAACTCAAGGCTTCTTATTCCAGAGGAAAACTAACGCTGAAAGCTATGGAATCATTTCCGATTAATGAAAATAAACAGTTAGCTTCTACTGCAAACCTATGGCTCCCAGTACAGGCGTATTATGCAATTCATGGTGCAGGTCTTGCCACAATGATTTCATTGGGACAGAATGAACCCAAAGACCACAGAGCATTTAGAGCTTCTTTCTCAAATTTGGCATCAAACTATCTTCCGCCACCGTTTAATGCACAGTGTTCTAATGGGCCTGAAGCTTGCGATTTTATATTCAAATCGTTAAGCACTACCACGAAAGATGTAATTGATTACAGCAGCCTTTCTAACCCAGTATATTCCGGCAATATCGATTGTGCTATAGGAAAGTGCTTGAGCACTACTCGCAGCAAATTCTTGGATAAACTCTTTGATAAAGCACGGTATAACAAGCCTAATAAAAAAAGAAAAAGGCGCAATCTGTCAAAAGATGAAAAACAAAACATTTCGATTGGGCTTCACTCAACATCTCTCTTAGATTTTCTTTACCGTATGCGTGTACGGTCTAATTACGATGCTCCAGACATATATTTATATGCTCATGGTCAAGTTGATGATGCTGTACGACACTATAACGATCTTACATGCCTGACTAAAGCTATTTTTTCTTCTTTATCTGTTATTATTGAGAAAAAGCTTGGCAAATCAACTTTTGAAATCATTGAAAGAACATTAAATGATTAGATAAAAGATGAAAGCATGTTGCCCGGAAGAGAGGGGATCGGAAAATGGCAAGTGTAAAGAAATTCTTATGAAAGAGTCCCAAATACGATGACTACCTGCAAAATACGGCGAAGGAGGCACAGATAAAAGAATACGAAAAGCAGATCGACCAAATGGTTTATGAGCTTTATAGCTTGACGGAAGACGAAATTGCCATTGTAGAGGGTGGATAATGACGGAAAAAGAAAATCAATATCCTGAGTTAGCCAACGTAAAGCTGGATGAAATAGGAGTTTGGTCCGAAATCAAAATAGCTATTTTGCGGGAATATGCTTGTGCATTCACCAGGATTTTAAAGGCAAAAACGTGGTGCAAAGGGTGTTGTTACATAGATGCTTTTGCCGGAGCCGGTATACATATTTCAAAGACTACCGGCGAAATGGTGCCAGGATCACCGTCAAATGCTCTTCTCGTTGAACCACGATTCGATCGGATTGTTCTAATTGACCTTGATTCGGAAAAAGTAGAATCGTTAAAGGCTCTTTGTAGGAATGATAAGCGAGTTGAAATTAAGACTGGTGATTGTAATGAAATCCTTTTGAACACAACTGTGCCTTCACTTTCCTATTCATCCTATTGGCGCGGGTTGTGTGTATTAGATCCATACGGAATACATGGCAAGACACTCCGCTGGAAAACGATCAAACAACTGGCCGATCTTAAAACAGTTGATATTTTTCTCAATTTTCCACTCATGGACATCAACAGGAATACTCTTCGAAAGCGTTTGGCAAATACTGATGATACTGATGTCGTTGCCTTTAGTGAATTCTGCGGCACAGAAGACTGGAAAAAACAGATGTATAAGGACGATCTTTTTGGCGATCCGGTCAAAAGTGTCAATAACAAAACACTTGCCGAATGGTTTCGAAAACGAATTGAAGTCGCTGGTGGGTTTAAATTTGTTCCTGAGCCGATATTGATGCAAAACAGCAAAGGAGGAAAGCTGTACTTTCTATACTTTGCTTCACATCAATCAGTGGCTCAGAAGGTCATTTTAGACATCTTCAAAAAATACAGGAAAATATCGTGATGCTGATGATGCATGGAAGAAACCGAAAGCATAAATCATCCATCATTTTGGTGGAGGCCATTCATGAATGTTGTTTATGAACCTAAAGGGAGGGCGCGAGAGTACTCCGAGCTGGCATGCAATCTCTATCGTGGATGCACACATGGATGCCGTTATTGCTATGCACCAGCTTGTATGCGGACAACCGGAGAAATATGGCATGCAAATGCAGAACCTCGAAAAGATATTTTAAGGTTCCTTGAAAAAGATGCTCAGCATTTAAAAGGTGATACCCGCTCCATACTGTTTTGTTTCCTAAGCGATCCTTACCAGCCGCTTGAACGCACCGAAAAGTTAACACGACAAGCTCTTGAAATTGTATTAAAACACCAACTTAATAGCCAAGTGCTTACCAAAGGGAGCCCGGACCTCATCTATGAAGACATGGATCTGATGAAGGCAGCACGCACCCAACTGGGCATCACGCTCTGTTTTTCTGATGACAATACCCGAAAGTATTGGGAGCCAGGCGCCTCGACCGTGGATGATCGGCTGGCAATTTTGAAAGCCGCTCATAAAACGGGCATTTTTACATGGGTTAGCCTTGAACCGGTTATTGATCCGATCCAGGCACTTGCTGTAATTCGAAAGGCTCATAAATACGTAAGATTTTGGAAAGTTGGCAAGCTAAACCACATGAAGGCTGTAGAACGGGATGTAGATTGGTGTAAATTTCTTTGCGATGTGGAAAAGCTTTTAACAAAAGTTGGCGCAAAATATTATATCAAGAATGACTTACGGGCCTTTGCCATAAAGCAATGAAAGTGACTTTCTATATTTCGTGAGGAGCCGGGCAAAGCCTGCGTCGGCTATGTGGAGGGGTGAAGGCAGTGAGTCGGTGACAAAACGTCACCGACTGATCCCGAATCAGAAAGCGTCAATCCTCGGGACTATTGCTTTA
>Ga0180009_10006720_pt1 | contig 11966 bp, 7 predicted proteins | sample OS_PC_MetaG_FD_123537 | JGI IMG/M metagenome (GOLD analysis project Ga0180009, IMG submission 123537) | Groundwater microbial communities from the Aspo Hard Rock Laboratory (HRL) deep subsurface site, Sweden - OS_PC_MetaG | ecosystem: Environmental > Aquatic > Deep subsurface > Groundwater...
CATTGCCAACCCGGCTTATCATGCTATCTGTTTTTCCAGGTTGCATTCCATTTTTCATGGGTGGAGCAGACCTCCGCAAGATATTCCTCGATCCAGTCTTCGATATCGGGGCTGATGTAGAACCTGGGCTCCATGAGCGGGTCGTCAGCCGAAACAGCGCCCTCGCTGACCGCCAGGTCGAACAGCGGTGAATGTGGCATCAACCTTATCCCCGCGCAGAAATCAAGCATCATGGGTTTTCGTGCTTCGAGGAATCGGATGGACTCTTCCACCGTCTCCCGGTTCTCCCCGGGGGCGCCGAACAGCAGGGACAGGACGTAGCTGATTTCCATCTCCTCCAGCATGATCAGGCAAGCCTTTAATTCATCCTTGCTGAATCCCTTTCGCAGGACCTGGAGCATCTTTTCAGAACAGACGTCACAACTGGGCGAGGCGGTCACACAGCCTGATTTTTTCATCAGTTCAAGGAGGATAATAGACAGGACACCCAAGGTTTGGCGACTAATTTATGGGTGTCTCGTCTAAGCCGAGATGTCTATATAATGCGATCTTAGACGCCGGAGCCGAAAGGTGAACCTCAACCGGTCATACCAGCTGCCCGGAGCATCTTTATTTTTCCATTGCCAAGAATCACTCGCTCGGAAGGCTGGCCCCCGCTTAATCCGGGTTACCTGCTCGAAAGAGCCGGATGCGGTAACGCCGCACGTCCGGATCTGTGAGGGTGAAATCCAACAATGGATGCACTTCTCGATTAAACAAATAATGATTCAATAAATAATCATGTTAAGTCGGGCGGTTTTCGTGATATCATTTGTCGCCAGAGTAAAAAAAATTTCCGTTGAGGTTTTTATGACCCAGTACTCGCAACTGACCGACTGGGGGGGTACAGGCCCGCTTGTCCACATCGCCCACGCCATCGGCCTTTCCGCCGGCGTATACACCCCATTTGCGGAAAAGCTTAAGCCCTATGTTCACCCGGTTGGTCTCGACCTTTGCGGACATGGGAAATCACGTATCCCTCAGGCGTCGTTAAAGTTAAAAAGCTGGGATATTTTTTATGACCAGCTTGAAGACTTTTTTCATGGCCTCGGCAGGCCTGTGATTGCCATCGGCCATTCCATGGGTGGAACCGTCAGCCTTGTGGTGGCCGCCCGTAGGCCTGACTTGGTCTCGGCCTTGATTCTTATCGATCCCGGGGTAATGCCTCCGGCGTGGCGACCCTGGGTTTGGCTAGCTCAGCACCTCGGCCTGGCCATGCACGCGCCATTTGTCGTCCGGGCCGCTAAAAGGAGAAGTCATTGGCCGGACGCTCGCACTGCCTCTGAAGACATTATAGGGAAAGGACCGTTCAAGCCTTGGCGCCATGAATTTGTCCAAGCCTACCTGTCACATGGAACCATCGTTAATGATAAAACCGGGGATGTTCAGTTAGCCTGTAATCCGATATGGGAAGGCCGATGCCTGGCTATGGCGCCTACGAACATTTGGAGATACGTTCCGCTGGTCAAGGCGCCGACGCTCATCCTGTATGGAAAGAGATCAACGACATTCCTGCCGTCCGTAGTCCGAGGTTTTCAGGCTTCTCTTCCAGATGCCGAAATCAGGCCGTTTGATGATACTGGCCATTTCATACCCATGGAGCGCCCCGAAGAATGCTCGAACGCGATTATCGATTTCCTGAGATACTGGAAACTCGCCTAATCCCCCCGGCCATTACGGTCCGGTTGTTAGTCGAATAATAACATCTGATTATTATGGCCATCCTCATTCTAAACTGAAATTGGCCCCCTGGAAGGTCTGCAACAACCTCTTAACCGGACATCCATTTATCAGTCAGCCCCAAACAGCATGTCGTAATCCAACAGATGGATGTCAATCATAAAGGAAGTTTTGGGCTTGACCGTGAACTACTGAGTGGATTACTATACTTAAAATTGGAAAAATACCTGATTTTCAGGTAGATCGATCATGAATCGGAACAGGCGGGACACCCATGAAAACCCGACAGACTGATTCGATGGAAGAATGGAAGAGTTGCCAATGACCCTATTGACCATTGATCATGACAAATGCAAAAAGGACGGCCTCTGCGCCCTGGACTGCCCGGTGGGGCTTATTCGAATGGACACGGAGGGAGACGGTTTCCCCGTGGAGGTTGCCGGAGCGGAATCCGCCTGCCTGAAATGCGGCCACTGCATGGCCGTCTGCCCGCACGGCGCCTTGACCTTGGACAGGTATCCGGGCGACGCATTCCCGGAGATCGACAAGGAGTTGACGGTTGGCACGGCCCAGGCCATCCAGTTCCTGCGCACCCGACGGTCCATCCGGCACTACAAAGACCGCCCCGTGGAAAAGGCGACCATTGAATCGCTTATCCAGGTTGCCCGGTACGCCCCCACCGCCGGGAATTCCCAATCGGTCCAGTGGACGGTCTTCACCAATCCGCCGGATTTGAAAACAATCGCCCAACAGACCATCGACTGTCTGCGCGATATCGTCGAAACGCAACCCACGGGAACCTACCCGCCCTACTTCCCTTTGATCCTGGCGGGTTGGGATATGGGAGTCGACACCGTGCTCAGAGGCGCGCCCGCGCTGCTCGTGGCCTCGGCTCCCCAGGAAAATCTCAGCGGACTGGTGGATGTGACCCTGGCCTTGTCCTATCTGGAACTGGTCGCCGTGCCCATGGGACTGGGCACCTGCTGGGTCGGCCTGGTGCGGCGGGCCCTGACCATGTGGAAACCGATCCAGGAAACCATCGACCTGCCCCAAGGGCACGTTCACTTTTATCCCATGATGCTGGGCCACCCCCAGTTCAGATATCACCGCCTTCCCGAACGCAGGGAGCCGACCATCAACTGGCGTTAAGCCGGATTGTCCAATGGCCTGAATACCCATTTATGATGACCGAATAAAAAAAACGGGGCCCGGCAAGGCCCCGTCTTCGGTTTTCAGCCCCCCAACTCGGGGGAATCGTCAGGCCGCCTCGACCCGGCAGCGAACGTACCGGTGCAGGGGCGTGGCCGCGAGCCGGTCGCGATGGGTGTTCTTGGCCAGTCGATTGGCGTTGGCCCCGTAAACCTGGCCGTCAAAGACCAGGCCGAACCCGTGGGGGATCATGACGTAGCCCGGCCGGGTGTATTGGGTCACTTCCAGCTCGATGGTCTCCTGGCCGGCCTCGGTGAAGACCTTGATCATCTGTCCGTCCTGGAAACCCTGCTTTTCCGCGTCGTCGGGATGCATCAGGGCCGTGCAGGCCCGTTTGCCTTCGTTCCAGACGGGATTGCGCATGCCCGTGTTGGCGTTGTAGTCCATGTGCCGCCCCGAGGACATGATCAGCGGGTAGGCCGCTTCGTCCTCGCTCAGAGCCTTGACTTCCGGGGCCGGCTCGATCTCCCGGAGCCAGTCCGTCATTTCGGGAACGTCCAGGTTGATCCGCCCGTCCGGCGTGGCCAGGGCCTGGAACTGGTCCCAGGCCTCCGGCTCGACCCGGCCCAGCCACATGCCGCCCGGCCGGTCCAGGGCCGCCTGAAAGACCTCTTCCCCCAGAGCGGGCCCGGGGTGAAATCCCACCCGTGCGGCCATTTCCTGGACCTTGGGGGACAGGGTCTGCACCATGCCCCAGAGGGCGGCCAGTTGCACGGAACCCAGTTGTTTCCCCAGGGTCTTGCCCACCACGTAGGGCAGTTTCCGGGCCGCGGCCGGATTGGCGCCCAGAAACTCCATGAGCGCCGCCCCGTACTTCAGCCGGTCGCCGCTGTCGGCGGCCTGGTACAGGGCGGCCGGGATTTCCGGGACCTGCCCCAGGCGGTCGGCCAGACGGAGGAAGATTTCCCCGGCTTCCAGGGGTTCCCCCTCCGGTTCGACCACGGGCTGGCGATACTGGAGGAAGATTTCCGGGAAACCGCCCCAGATGCCGCCGTCCCACGATTCATAACCGGATCGGGCCGGGAGGACGTAATGGGCCAGGGCCGATGTTTCGGTCATGGAGATTTCCACGGAGACCAGAAGGTCCAGGCGTTTGAAGGCCGCTTCGTAGGCCGAGGTGTCGGCGTACGAGCGCAACGGGTTCGAGCCGGAAACTATGACCGCCCGGAGCCGGTCCGGATGATCGGACAATATTTCCTCGGGCATGACGTTGGGCGGATACACGCTGGTGATGACCGGGAAGTTTGTGACCTGGGTCCGCCAGGACCGGGCCTCCCGTTCGTCGGGGCTCTCCCGCTTCCTGCCCCCGCCGCTCAGGCCGATGGGAAACACGTTCCCGCCCAACACGCCGATCCGGCCGCAGACCGCCCGGAGCACGTTCTCGAGGTAGGAGATCAATGTGCTGTGCCGGGTCATCAGCACGCCCAGGTCGCTGTGATGGCTGGACCTGCGAGTGGTAAAGAGCCGGCAGACCTCCCGGACCCGGTCGAACTCCAGCTCGCAGACCTGAAGGGCCGCCCGGGCGTCGAAACCGGCGAACAACGGCCGCACGGCCTCGAATCCGCTGACATGCCGGTCGATGTAGTCCCGGTCCTGCCAGCCTTCGTTCAGGATGATCGAAATCATGGCCCGGTAAAACAGGGCGTCCGTGCCCGGCCGGATCGCCAGATGCATGTCCGCGATCCGGGCCGTTTCCGACAAGCGGGGGTCGACGACCACCAGCAGCTTGTCCGGGTCCTTGGCGAACCGGTGCAGGACCCGGCGCGCCTGCGGCGTATGGTGGCTCATCATGGGGTTCCAGCCCACCGTGAGGAGCATGTCCGTCTCTTCCATGTGCGGGTGGCTGTGAAGGTTCTGGTTGCCGAAGGTCTTGCCGTCCACCCAGTACCGGCCGGTCAGCTCCTGGGCCAGGGCGGTGTAAATATACTGGGAGCCCAGCCCCCGCAGAACGCCGGCCGCGAAAGCGCCCTGGACCGGGCAGCCCAGGTTGCCCCCGCCCATCATCAGGGCCAGGCAGCGCGGGCCGTGTTCGCCAGCCAGGGCCGAAAGCCTGGCCGCAACTTCTTCAATGGCCTGGTCCCAGGAAATCCTTTCAAAACCGTCCCCGACCTTTTTCAGCGGATGCATGAGCCGGTCGGCGTGGTGCTGATAGTGCTTGATGTTCAAGCCCTTGCGGCAGGCATACCCCTCGCTGCGAGGGTTGTCCTTGTCCCCGCGAACCCGGGTGATCCGGTTGTCCTCCACCAAGACCTCCAGGCCGCAGATGTTGGCGCACAGCACACACGTCGTCTTTTTCCACTGCCCCATGATGCCCTCCTTGAACCCGGTTACTGCCACCGCCCGCCGCGCGGGTCGGCCGGACGGCCCCGGATTCGGACGCCGCCCCGGATTTGGTTTACATACGAACTATTTCCTTAAAAAAAACCGGCCGATGCCCGCCGATTCCGCCCCGTCAGACCATGTCCAGCAGCATCCGGCGCAGCAAAACCTTTTCTTCGACCGTGAATCCGGAAAGCAGCTCCTCGTTGGCCTTTCGGCGCTCCTCGATCAGCGTTTCCTTCAACCCGTCGGCCTTTTCGGACGGGTAGATTCGGATCATGCGCAGGTCCCGGTCGTCCTGCTGCTTGAGTATCCAGCCCGATTCGGCCATCCGGTCCAGGATGCCGGACAACGAGGCCTTGTCCATCCTCAACAGTTTGCCGATCTTGACCGCCGTGATGCCCGCCTCCTGCCAGAGCACTTCCAGGACCACGTACTGGGCGTTGGTCAGGCCGTAAGGCTTGAGACGATTCTGAACCAGATGATGGCCCCGCTGGTAGGCCTTGCCCAGCAAAAATATGTGACAGTCCGTTTTGATCTTCTTGGGACGGGTCATGATTTATCCGTTCGTATACGAACTTATATGACGACTCCGGGGCTGTCAAGAAAAAACGTCGGCCCGGTGTAACCAGTGAATCGTGACGGCCCGGACCGGTCGGGACCGTCTTCCGGTGTCTGATTTGATTGGAATTTGTCCATTATGCGTTGACAAATTCCTCTCCGAATCGACGGTCCGGCCGGGGCCGCCGGATTGAATTCATCACAACGACTTGATATCATATAGAATGTTGTATATTTAACTCCGGGGCGCTTTTTGGCACTTTTCTTGCCATTCTCTGGAGTCGGGCCTCCGGGGTCCGCCCGGGACATGGCGGATTTCGGAAAGGTTCGCCCGGCCGGGCGGACCGGTCCCGATCCCTTTGGCAAAAGGAGATATCCTTGCGTTTGGAAACATCCCGATGGTGGGCCCGGCTGGAATCCAGGTATCTGCCGGCCTGCGTCTGGCAAAGCGACCTGCTGACCCTGTGGCGGGAACGGATACTCATGGTCATCTGCCTGACCGCCTCGTTCCTGGGCCCCATCGCCCTGATCCCGTCCCTGATCCTGGCCTGGTCGCAAAAGCGCTGGGACATCATCGTCCTGGACCTCGCGGCCTACCTGGTGGCCGTCTTCATTCTTGTCGGAAGACGGATCGCGTTCATTATTCGGGCCGTAATGTCCTGCTTCATGTTCTATTTTCTGGGCGTGGGCCTGCTGATCAGCCTGGGGCCTTTCGGGGCCGGGTACATCTGGCTGTTCGGCGCTTCGGTCATGGCCGGCGCCATGATCGGTTTCCGGGCCGCGATCTGGGCCCTGATCCTCAACGTTCTGGCCATGTCCGCCGTGGCCGTGATGATTTTTTTCGATCTGCTGCACTGGACGGCCGAGATGAAAGACCCCTTGAGCGTCTGGGCGGTCATGATCGTCAACTTCACCCTGGTCAACACCCTGGTCACCCTGGCCTCGGCCATCATGCTCCGGGGCCTCAAGAGCGCCCTGTCTTCGGAAAAAAAGATCAGCGACAGCCTGCGCCTGAGCGAAAAGCGGTTCAAGGACATGGCCAACCTGCTGCCCACGATCATCGTCGAGGTCGATTCCGACGGGCGCATCACCTACAGCAATCAGGCCGGGTTCGAAACCTTCGAGATTTCCCCCGGTGAAAGGTCCGAGGGCCGTAACATCACGGACTTCATCGTCGAAGACGACCTGCCTTCGGTCATGGACACCTTCCGCCAGGCCACGGAGCAGGGCCGCTTCCCGGGCGGGGCCGAATACCGGCTCCACACCCGAAAAAACCGGGAACTGACCTGCTTCGCCCAGGCCCAGCCCATGTATTACCATGATCGAATCACGGGCGTCCGGGCCTCCCTGATCGATATCACGGAGATCAAACTGACCCAGATGCATCTCGAGGCCAGTGAAGAAAAATACCGCAACATTCTGGAAAGCATCGCGGAAGGGTACTATGAGGTGGACCTCTCGGGCCATCTGGTCTTTTTCAACCAGGGGATGTTGCATATTCTGGGCTATTCGGCCGAGGAACTGTCCGGAATCGACTACCGCCGGATCATGGACGCCGACATGGCCGAAACGGCTTACCGAACCTTTGTCCAGGTCTATGAAACATCCCGCCCGTCCCATGCCCTCGACTGGATCGTCATCCGCAAGGACGGCAGCCAGCGGAACATCGAGACATCCCTGTCCCTGATCAGGGACCTGGACGCCAGGCCCGTCGGTTTCCGGGGCGTGGCCCGGGATGTGACCGAACGGAACAAGTTCTTCGAGGCGGAACAGAAACGGGTCCGGGCCGAAGCGGCCAATCAGGCCAAGAGCGACTTCCTGGCCAACATGAGCCACGAAATCCGGACGCCCCTCAACGCCATCATCGGCATGACCGAACTGGCCCTCAACGATGACCTGAGCCCCCGGCAGAAAAAGATACTCGAAACCATCACCTCCGAGTCCGAGGCCCTGGTGACCCTGATCAACCGGATTCTGGACTTTTCCAAGATCGAAGCCCGAAAACTGGAGATCGAGGCCATTCCCTTCGACCTGGACTACCTCATCGAGGACGTCGCCGACGGCGCGGCCATCGAGGCCCAGAACAAAGGGATCGAGTTCATCTCCTACCTGGACCCGGAGGCGCCCACCCGGCTGGTCGGCGACCCGGGCCGGATTCGCCAGGTCCTTAACAATCTTCTGGGCAACGCGGTCAAATTCACCCAAAAGGGCGAAATCTACCTCAAGGCCGAACGGATCGCCCTGAACGGCGGCCGGGTCACCCTGCGGTTTTCCATCAAGGATACGGGTATCGGCATCCCGATCGAAAAGCAGCGGATCATATTCGACGCCTTCACCCAGGCCGACGGCTCCACGACCCGGCATTACGGAGGCACCGGGCTGGGCACGACCATTTCCAAAAAGCTGGTCGAACTCATGGGCGGACGAATCGGCCTGGAAAGCCGGGCCGGGCACGGCAGCAACTTCTGGTTCACCCTGGGCCTGGACCTCCAGCCGAAAACCGAACGCCCGCGCGAACTCAAAACCCTGGACCTGACCGGCCAGAACGTCCTGGTCGTGGACGACAACTCGACCTACCGCCAGGTCCTGACCTCATACCTGAAAGACCGGGGCTGTCTGGTGGACGAGGCCTCCAGTCTGGAAGAGGCCCTGGCCGTCCTGGCCGACCGGAATCGGGCCGGCCGGAAAATCACCCTGATCCTGACCGATCTGCAACTGTCCGACCGGACCGGCCTGGACCTGGCCGGTTCGATCAAAAACCAGCCGTCCTTCCAGACCATCCCCATCATCCTCCTGGCCAATGTCGGGCAGATCGGCGACGGCCTGCGATGCCGGGACATGGGCATCCAGGGCTACCTGGCCAAACCCGTCCGCCGGGAGGACCTGTACAAGGTCGTCGGCGTGGTCCTGGGCCTGCCCGACCGGGAAACGACCGGCCGGGAAAGCCCCCTGGTGACCAAACATCTGGTCTCGGAACTGCACCGTCCCCGGGTTGCCGTCCTCCTGGTCGAGGACTACCCCACCAGCCGCATGATCGCCTCGGAACATCTGAAAGAGGCGGGCTACCGGGTCGTACTGGCCCGGAACGGCCATGAGGCGGTCGAGGCCTTCCGCAACGCGCCCGTGGACCTGGTCCTCATGGACATCCAGATGCCGGTCATGGACGGGTACGAAGCGACCCGGAGAATCCGGGCCCTCGAGGAAAAAGGATGCGAAAGCCCGCCCGGGCCTGCCCGGGGTTCGCATTGTCCGATCATCGCCATGACCGCCCACGCCTTCAACGGGTACCGCGACAAATGCCTCGAAGCCGGAATGGACGACTATATCACCAAACCCGTTCGCCGGCGCGAACTGCTGGCCATGGTCGGGAAATGGTCGTCTTCGTCCGAACCCCTCTCCACGAACCCGGCCGGCGAAGCCCCCGGGCCCCCGACGGAAGACGCCCCGGACCCGGGAACCGTCGCCGAAACCGCCCCGCCCATGAACCTCGATGACGTGGTCGAGGAGTTCATGGGCAAAAAGGACGTGGTCGAGCGGGTCACCGGGCAGTTCCTGGAAAACATCCGGGAGGGGATCGCCGAAATGCGCCGGGCCGCCGAATCGGGCCGGCTGTCCTTCATCGTCGCGGAAGCCCATTCCATCAAGGGCGGCGCGGCCAACCTGACCGCCCACGACCTCTCCCGCGCGGCCGCCGACCTTGAAGGAACGGCCCGGGCCGGTAATACTGAAAACATGAACGGCCTGCTGGACCGCTTCGAGGCCGAGTTCCATCGCCTGGATGATTTCTGGCAGACCCGGCCGGAAATCAATGCAAGGAGCATCACTTGAAAATCCTGATCGTCGATGACGAAACGATCAGCCGGACCAAGCTGGAGGCCATCCTCGAGGAGTACGGGGAGTGTCTTGCGGTCGAAAACGGCCGCTCGGCCATCGAGGCCGTGGCCGCCGCCATCCGGAGCGGGGCGCCCTTCCACCTGATCACCATGGACGTGGCCATGCCCGGAGTCGACGGCATGGAGGCCCTGTATGAAATCCGGCGACTGGAAGACTCGGCCGGCCTGGCCCCGGAGGCCAGAGCCCGCATCATCATGATCACGGCCCAGTCGGACCGGGACTGCCTGATCACCTGCGTTCAGGCCGGCTGCGACGATTACATCATCAAGCCCTTCAACTCGGACAAGGTGGCCCGGCGCCTGGAAGCCCTCAACCTGACCGGCCCCGCGAAACCTTCCCCGGTGAAGGAACGACGGGCCGAACCGGCCCCCGAGGGCCCGGAAACAGACAAGGTGGCCATCGGCCGGCAGGTCCTCCGCCTGTTCCAGCGGGGCGAAATCAGTCTGCCCTCCCCGCCCGGGATTTACCGCAAGTTCCGGCAGATGGTCGAAGCCGGGGCCAGCCTGCCCCGGATCGCCAACCTGTTGAAGGAAGACCTGGCCGTCTCCTTTCATCTCATCAGCGTCTCGAATTCCCCGTTTTACCGAGGCGTCACGGACAACCGCACCCTGCATCAGGCCGTCGGCCGACTCGGCCTCGACCTGACCCGGAAATACGTGGACCTGCTCGGCAACCGGGCCGTGTTCACCGCCGGCAACCCGGCCTATCAGCCGCTCATGGAAAACCTCTGGGAACACTCGGTGGCCTGCGCCAACGCCGCCGAAGTCATCGCCGGCCTGGTCGGCCTCCGGACCGACCACGACCCCTTTACACTGGGCATCATGCATGACGTGGGCAAAATGGTCCTCATCCAGATCGTGGGCGAACTGGAAGTCCGGGGAACACTGGGAAGCATTGTCAACCGGGAGGACATCCTCGGCACCCTGGACGTGTACCATGGATCGTTCGGAGAGGCCGTGCTCAACCAGTGGAAGTTCCCCCCGGAATTCGGCCTGATCGCCAAACTGCACGACCGGATCGAAGAAGCGGCCGACGGCCCCGAAGCCCTGTCCCTGGTTCAACTGGCCAACCTCGCGGTCAAGTCCATGGGCTACGGGTACGACCGCCCCCTGGATTTCGACCTGCTGGAAACCCCGCCCGCCCGGCGCTTCAACATGACCCCCGGGTTGATCGACCAACTCCATGAACGCATCACCCGACTGATGGACGAAACGGAAAAGTCCCTGAAGTAGAAAAATGACGAGCACCATGAATATCCTGATCGTCGACGATGACCTGGTCAGCCGATCCAAGCTGGAAGCCATCCTCGAAGACCTGGGCCATTGCGACCTCGAGCCCTCGGGAGACAAAGGCCTGGCCGCCGCCCTCGAGGCCGCCGCATCCGGCCGGCCCTACGACCTGGTCTGCCTGGACGTTGAAATGCCGAACATGAACGGGTACGAAGTCTGCCGCCGCCTCAAGGCCGATCCGGAAACCCGAACCATCCCCGTGGTCTTCATCACCAGCCAGAAGGATGAAACCAACGAAGCCGCCGGGTTCGAACTGGGCGCCGTGGACTACATCGCCAAGCCCTTCAGTCCCCGGGTCGTCCAGGCCCGGATTCGGACCCATCTCGAACTCAAACGCCACCAGGAATACCTCGAGGACGTCATCGCGGACCGCACCCGGGAACTCCGCTCGGCCCATTTCGAAATCCTCAACCGACTGGCCCAGGCGGCCGAGTTCCGCGACAACGAAACGGGCCGTCACGTCAAACGGCTGAGCCACTACTGCCGGATCGTGGGCCGGGGCCTCGAACTGCCCGAAGAACACCTCGATGCCCTCTTCCATGCCAGCGCCCTGCACGACGTGGGCAAGATCGGCATCCCCGACCACATCCTGCTCAAGCCCGGACGCCTGACCGACGCGGAATTCCAGATCATGCAGACCCACACCCGCATCGGCGCCCAGCTCCTGGACAGCCACGACTCGAAACTTCTCCAGATGGCCCGGGTCATCGCCCTGACCCACCACGAAAAATGGGACGGCTCCGGGTACCCCCGAGGCCTGGCCGGGACCCGGATTCCCCTCGAGGGCCGCATCACCGCCATCTGCGACGTCTTCGACGCCCTGACCAGCAAACGGGTCTACAAAAAGGCCTGGACCGTGGACGAGGCCGTCGAACAACTCAAAAAGGACGCCGGCCGCCACTTCGACCCCGAACTGGTCGAGGCCTTCCTCGACCACCTCGACCCCTGCCTCCAGATCGTGGAAACCTACGGAGA
>Ga0180009_10006721_pt1 | contig 11963 bp, 10 predicted proteins | sample OS_PC_MetaG_FD_123537 | JGI IMG/M metagenome (GOLD analysis project Ga0180009, IMG submission 123537) | Groundwater microbial communities from the Aspo Hard Rock Laboratory (HRL) deep subsurface site, Sweden - OS_PC_MetaG | ecosystem: Environmental > Aquatic > Deep subsurface > Groundwater...
ACTCGGGACCCATCGGTCAGGTGTTGAATCCGTTGCTGCTGGGGTTGGATAAAAACCAGGATCTGCTGCGTGCCTGCACGGGCTGTGGTCGCTGCAGGGAAGTGTGTCCCGCGGGACTCGACCACCCGCAGATTCTGCAGTTTTACCGCCAGAAAGATGTGGAAGGAGACCCGACGTTCCAGACCCGAAAACGGCCCTGGCAGGAACGGCAGTTCTTCAAATTCTGGGGCTGGGCGGTCAAGGATCGCAATCACTGGAACAGCGCCATCGGGGTGATGCGGCCGTTTCTGAATTACAGCATCGACCACAGCCTGTTTCGGAGCTGGATCAAACCGCTGCATAACTGGCTCGACAGCCGCAACCTGCCACCTGTTTCCGGTAAAATGTTCCACGAAAGATGGCAGTCACTCAAAGCGGATGAACCGGAATAACGATAAACCCCCAGACAAGGATGCAGACATGAACCAGAGTGCCAGAGAAGCCATCTTCAATCAACTGAACCGGATGAATCCCCCGGCGCCAAAACCGAGGCCGACCCGGATTTCGCAGGTCGATCTGCCGGCGGACATCGACGGCATGATCGCGACATTCAGCCAGCACATGACGGCTCTGAAGGGCGAAGTATATCGGGTATCGGGCACAGCGGGGGTGTTGGATCAGCTGCAGACCATTGTCGCAGCCAACAACCTGAAATCCGTGATGACCAGCAGTGATACGACGGTGCAGGGTCTGGCCCTGAAGGACTGGGGGGCAGGGCAGGCCATTGAGGTGCTGTCGGCTGATGACTATACCGATCCGGTTGCTTTCAAGGAGGCCCTGTTCAATCAGGTCGATGCGGGTATTACCAGTGCCGACTATGCCTTTTCCGAGTCGGCGACCCTGGGGATCTGTCACAACAGGAACCAGGCCAGACTGGTGTCGCTGGCACCGCCGCTGCATATCGCCATTGTGCCGGTGGATCGGCTCCATCGCTATTATGAGGACGCACTGGTCCAGCTTTTTGCAGATAGAGACCGGATTCCCTCACAACTCACCCTGATCAGCGGACCCAGCTTAACCGCCGATATAGCCGCAACACCGACGGTCGGCATGCATGGACCCAAAAAGGTGATCGTCATCTTCGTTACCTGACGGCTTCCCGTGGAACCGGACTTTATTTTTTGGGTGCTTTGGGCGGACTGACGATCGCTTCACCGTCCAGTACGACAGTCTGCTCCTGGTTGGTGCAGGTGGTCCGCAGTCGAATACGGTTTTTTTCTTGGATCACCTCAATCACCTCTGCACGAGCGGTGATCGTATCACCGAAACGCACGGGGGCCAGGAACTGAAGCTCCTGCTTCATGTAGATGGTACCCGGACCCGGAAGCTGCGTTCCCAGAATGGTCGATATAAAACCGGCAGTGAGCATGCCGTGGGCGATCCGGGTTTTAAAAAAGGTCTTTGCGGCATACGCTTCGTTGATATGGGCAGGATTCAAATCCCCTGTAATACCGGCATACAGATAAACATCCGCTTCAGAAACCGTTTTTGCAAACTCTGCAAAATCACCCACCTTTATTTCATCTATTTTTTTCCCAATCATTTTTCATCTCTCTAATAGTGACCGACCCTGCTGCAAGCTGCAGGGGGGTCAGAATGATATCCGGAACCGGGCCCGGATTAAAGGATCCATATTTTCCCGGATCCCGGCTTTCACCGGGATGACAGAACGCCGCAAGCGGCAGGGCATTGGACTCGAGGTCAACACGAATGGCTTCCAGCGAAACCACCCCATGGATCTCGAATCCGTATCAGAGAAGAAGAGATACCAGATCTCTTCTGAGTCCGTCAAAAATTCCGGATCTCTGTCAAAAGAAAGCCAGTCAGAGCCTTATTCGGGCAGCATGTCGCCGGTACGCATCAGGTTCTGATGCAGTTCGAAACATTTTGCCAGGTTGTGCCGAATATGGCCCTTCTTGGAGTCTTTAATGTACTGTCTGAGATACGGTTTGAACCTCGGGTGGGCACAGTTTTCGATCAGCAGTTTGGCCCGCTGCATCGGTCCCAGCCCTCGCAGGTCCGCCAGGCCCTGCTCGGTAACGATGACCTGCACAGAGTGCTCATTGTTGTCGATGTGCGGACACATGGGCACGATGGACGAAATCTTGTCCTTTTTTGCCGAAGACGGGGTCATCAGGATAGACAGGTATGCGTTGCGGGTAAACTCCCCGCTCCCGCCGATCCCGTTGACGATATCGGTGCCGTAGACATGGGAGGAATTGGCATTTCCATAAATATCCACTTCCAGTGCCGTATTCATGGTGATAACCCCCAACCGCCGGATGATACCGGGATGATTGGAGAACTCCTGGGGACGCAGTACAATCAGGGGCGCGAAAAAATCAATATTTGCAATGATCTCCTCCAGCTTTTTCGAAGAGACGGTCAAGGCGCAGGAACTGGCCCCCAGGATCTTTTTCTGGGCCATCAGGTCGACCATGGCGTCCTGAAACACCTCGGTATACATGTAGAAGGGTGGAATAGCGGGATTTCCCCCCATCGCTTCGATGACGGCGTTGCCGATATTTCCGACGCCCGTCTGAAAAGGATTCAGCCTTTGGGAATGGCTTTTCAGGTGCAGCTCTTTCACCAGAAATTCAACCACATGGTCTGCAATGTGCTGGCTGACCAGTGACGAATCTGCGAACTCCTTGACTTCATCCGGTTTATTTGAAAAGACAACGCCGATTATTTTGTGTGGGTCCACAGCCGCGTAGGGCCATCCGATCCGGGTCATGGGTTCGAAAATCGGGATGGGATTTCGACGGGGGGGCGGCGGCATAATGGCAATATCAGCCATCTCTCTCAGACGCTTGGAGTGATATTCGTTGATTTCAATAATCACTTTTTTGGCACATTTTAAAAATGTCGGCGATGCGCCGATGGAGGTCGTCAGATAGACACGTCCATCCGGGGTAATTTCGGTCGCCTCGATCACAGCCACATCAATTTTACCGAAAAATCCGGCATCGACAAACTGCGGAAATGCTGAAAGATGCATATCCATATATTCAACTTCCTGTTGATTAATCAGCTGACGCGCTGCGGGGGATCCCTGGTAAGGTGCCCGCCAGGAAACCGCATTGGCTTCGGCCAGTTCCTGATCAACGGCAATCCCGCTGGACGCTCCGGTTAACACCCGTATTTTAAACGGTTTTCCTTCCTGGTGAAGTTCCCGTGCCCTTTTTGCCAGAGCGGATGGTACCGCCTTGGCTGCACCGGCGGGAGAAAAACCGCTGAAGGCAATGGTTTGTCCATCTTTGATCAACAGGGCGGCTTCTTCAGCGGTCAGTATTGCATACCCATTATTATTACAATTCATTTTTCGCTCCGATAGCTTGAATATTCAGGTCAAAGGTTATCAGCAACCAGTTCTGCATTTAGCGTACCGGCACCCATACTTACTTCAACTCTTTCAAATATCAGTTCTTTTAATAATTTTTGACCGCTTCCTCAGTCCGGCCCGGCAGGGCATCCGGTTAAGCTTTTTACAGCCTGTAAAGAAGCATGACAGGAGAGCGGCGATGAAAGCGACCGAAAGCACACACGCGAAACACCTCCCCACAGGGGGGTAGAACTTGTTTAATCATTGAAATAATTGGGTAAATTATGAATACCGCTCTGTTGCCGGATCTGCCTCGCCGCAACTGGCATAAACGTTGCTGAAGCCAATGCCAGCATTCCCCTGAAAAAGGCGATCGATAGCCCCGACAGGTTACAGGGATCTTTTCAAAACCGGTGTAGCTTCAGGTTAAAGAGCCGAAGGATTTTTAACCTGTTCTCAGGACAGCAATCAGTTACTTAAAGGATTGACATGGATAAAAGGAAGATAGTGGTATTGACGATACTATTAACGTTTGGACTGGTGGTTCCGCTTCTGATTCACGCTTCAGGGATGCGTGGTCAACCCGATATGGTTTTTCCCCTGCCCCTCAACGCATACCAGGACAGCCATCTTACATCAGTGGGGGAGATCCTGTTGCAGAGAATCCGGCAACAGCCCATGAATCTGGTGGTATCTCTGCTTTTTTTGGGGGCCATCATACACACGTTTTGTGTGGGCTATTTTCGAAGAACAGCAGCCAGACTGGAAGAAAAATATCAGCAGGCCACCCAGGTAAATGGCGTCGATAAGGTGGTTTATAACGGTCAAGTGACAAAAAAAATCTGCTGCTGGGCTGAATTCTTCCATCTACTGGGGGAAGTGGAGATTGTCTTTGGCATGTGGGTGATTCCGGTTTTCTGGTCCATAACGTTCTTCTTTGGATGGCATGCGAGCCTGGAGTACATGACCACTGTCAATTTTACCGAGCCGATTTTTGTGGTCGTTATCATGACATTGGCCTCTTCCCGGCCGATTGAGCATTTTTCGGAAAACTGCATGCGAGTGGCGGCCGGAATCGGGAAGGGGTCCACCGCGGCTTGGTGGTTTGCCGTGTTGACGATTGGTCCCGCACTGGGGTCGTTTATCACGGAACCCGGGGCAATGACGATCTCAGCCATGCTGCTGGCAAAAACCTTTTATCACAAAAAACCGAGTCTGACCTTTGCCTATGCAACCATCGGTCTGCTGTTTGTCAATGTATCGGTCGGCGGAACCCTCTCGCACTTTGCCGCTCCGCCGGTGCTGATGGTTGCCGGGAAATGGCACTGGGATACCGTTTTTATGTTGTCCCATTTTGGGTGGAAGGCGGTTTGCGGCATTATCGTCTCCAACATGATCTACTTCACCCTTTTTCGATCCGAGTTCAGACGCATGGATCTGAGTCAACCGGACCCAACGGTAACCACCGAAAACAGCAACAGTCTGAACAGAAGTGATCCCATCCCCTGGATCATTATCCTGGTTCATATCCTGCTGATGACCTGGACGGTCTTCTGTGCCCACTATCCGGTTCTGTTCGTTCCCGGTTTCTTTCTGTTTCTCGGGTTTCGCCAGGCCACCGCCCACTACCAGAACGAGACCAATATCAAACCACCGCTGCTGGTGGGTGCCTTTCTGGCGGGTCTGGTTGTGCATGGCGGGCTTCAGGCGTGGTGGATCGCCCCCATCCTGGGTGGGTTGGGTGAGGTTCCCCTGATGCTGGGCGCCACGTTCCTGACAGCCTTTAATGACAATGCCGCGATTGCCTATCTCAGTACACTCGTCCCAACGTTGACTGATTCCATGAAATATGCCGTGGTTGCAGGGGCGGTCACGGGCGGCGGGTTGACGGTCATCGCCAACGCGCCGAACCCGGCCGGGATTTCGATCCTGCGGCGATTTTTCGAGTTTGGTGTTTCACCGGCCAGGTTGGCTCTCGGGGCCCTGCTGCCGACCATCATCATGGGGCTCTCGTTTATGCTGCTGCCTTAGTCCCCTCACAGACCCGGCCAAAATCGCAGACTGGCGATGATGTGGTTTGTTTAACACAGAAAACCGTGTCCTTTAGGCACGGTCAATTTCTATTGGCTTACTCTGAGCTTACTCTTACTCTTACTCTTACTCTTACTCTTACTCTTACGGGCACCTTGATTTATTAAAATTATCGAGTTTACCGCACCAAAGGGGGTGATGTTTCAAGAAACGCACGAGTCCATCCATGGAGCTCCTGGAAGCCATCCCTGGCTTCCAAGGTTCTTGAAACATCACCCCCTTTGATGCTGAGTGAGTTCCAGTGAATCAAGTTGCCCTTACTCTTAATCCCAGGAATGCTGCATTCAAAAAGAAGAGTAAGATTGAAATGAGACCAGCACTTAACTAATCCGGACACGGATGGTCAGCTGAAGGCAGGACGGTATAGCGGAGAAGCGGGGAATGGAAAGCCCGACCCCCCCCCCTGCAGACCCAACGTCTCGAGCGCAAAGGACCTGCAGGAGGGGGGGGAGGCAACCCTGGCTGAGATCGTTACTTCATTTTCCCCAGCAGCTGGCCCGCGATGGTGTTTTTCTGAATTTCCTTGGTCCCTTCATATATTTCAGTAATTTTGGCATCGCGGTAGATTCTTTCCACTTCGTATTCGGTGATGTAACCATAGCCCCCCAGGAGCTGAATCGCCTCATCCGCCACTTCCACGGCCGTCCTTGCGGCATACATCTTGGCCATGGAGGTCAGGACCGGATCGATCCTGCCCTGGTCAAAATTCCAGGCAGCTTTGTAGGTCATCAGCTTGGCCAGTTCGATTTTTGTGTGCATGTCGGCGATTTTATGCTGGGTCACCTGAAACTCCGCCAGTCTTTTCCCAAACTGTTTCCTTTCCTTGACGTAGGCGAGAGCCCGGTCATAGGCACATTCGGCGATACCCAGCGCCTGGGCGGCGATGGTGATCCGGCTTTCATCGAAAAATTGCAGAACCTGGTAAAACCCTCTGCCTTCCACGCCGATCAGGTTGGCAGCAGGCACCCGCACCTCCTTGAAGACCACCTCGGAAGTTGATGTGGACCGAATGCCCATCTTCTTCCCGACATCCGTCGTGGAGACCCCCTTCCGGTCGGATTCCACCAGGATCATGCTGATGCCTTTATGAGAGGGGACGCAATCGGGATCGGTCTGCACCAGAACGGTAAAAAATCCGGCGAGCCCGCCGTTGGTGATAAACACCTTGGTTCCGTTAATCACCCATTCATCGCCATCCCTGACCGCCGTTGTATCCATGCGGGTAATATCAGAACCGTGATCAGGCTCTGTAAAGGCTCCGGCGGAAAGCATTTTGCCTTCGGCGACACCGGGCAGCAGCCTTGCTTTCATCTCCGGGCTGCCGAAATGGAGAATACACTCGGAAGCAAAATAGGAAAGTGCCAGGGCTGTTCCGATGGTGGAATCCCCCCGGCAGAGTTCTTCGACCACGATGGTGTTTTCAATGCATCCCAGCCCCTGTCCTGAGTACTCTTCCGGGAAACAGATGCCGATGAATCCGAGGTCAGCGGCCTTTTTAAACAGTTTCATCGGGAATTCATGCTTGTCGTCCAGCTCGTAAGCCAACTCCTTGTCGAACTCGCCCTTGCAGAACGCTTTAACTGCTTTTTGAATTTCCAGCTGTTCCTTGTTTAGTTCAAAATCCATGTTACGCTCCTTTGAAAAACGGATATTGTTGGTTCAGCGATCCCTGACAACATCATCTCGGACGCTGGCGGCGCCTTTTCGCCGCACCCGGGTCCGCGGTCCGGCGGTTCCCGGGTGATCGGTGTCATCATAACCGACCTGTCCGGCGGACCCGGTGGAGGTTGAAAAAAGGGTTGATTTTCGCTGTTCCGTTGTGACGGTGGGCCTGCGCCCCGGAATCAACCGTTTCTGTTTACGGGCGTTCAACCAGCATGGCAGCCCCCTGTCCGCCGCCGATGCAAAGTGACGCCAGCCCGCGCTTGGCGTTGTTCTTTTCCAGGGCGGTCAGCAGGGTCACCATGATCCTGGCGCCGGAGCACCCGATGGGGTGTCCCAGCGAAATACCGCTGCCGTAAATATTTGTTTTTTCGGGATCCACATTCAGTTCCCGGATACAGGCCAGCGCCTGGGAGGCAAACGCCTCATTCAGCTCCAGATAATCGATTTCAGAAATCATGATCCCCAGTTTTTTCAGCAGTTTCCGGGTTGCGGGAATGGGCCCCAGACCCATGTATGCCGGATCAATACCACCAAAATCGTAGTCCCGGATCACGGCCCGGACCGGCAGGCCCAGGCTGTCTGCTTTGTCCCTGGACATCAATACGAGGGCAGCTGCCGCATCGTTGATACCCGAGGCATTGCCGGCTGTTACGGTCCCATCCGGTTTGAAGGCCGGCTTCAGTTTGGCCATCTTCTCAAGGGTGGTTTCCATCGGCCGCTCATCTATGGCAAATGCGACCGGGTCCCCTTTGCGCTGGGGGACCATCACCGGCACGATTTCACTGGCAAAAATGCCGTCCCGGATCGCTTTCAAAGCACGCATGTGACTGATATAGGCCAGTTCATCCTGATCCTCCCGACTGATTTGATAGAGATCAGCGATGTTTTCAGCGGTCATCCCCATATGGTAGCCATAGAACCCTTCCCAGAGACCATCGTTGACCATCATGTCAACAATGTCAGCGTTTCCCATTCGGGCCCCCCAGCGCGCTTTTGGAAATGCATAGGGAATCTGGCTCATACTCTCCATCCCGCCGGCTACAATCACTTCGGCTGCTCCCGCAGCTATGGACTGTGCCCCCAGGGCCAGGGCCTTCAGACCCGAGGCACACACCTTATTGATGGTATAGGCCCCTGTTTCCTTGGGCAGGCCTGCCCGAATGCAGACCTGCCGGGCCGTGTTCTGACCCTGGGCGGCCGGAACCACGTTGCCCATGATGACCTCGTCGACCTGAACCGCTTTCAGGTCGCCATCCCATTTCATCGCCTGCGCTTCCACGCCAGCTGTTTTTCCCCTGAGCCTGTCAGGGGTGACGGCCATGAATGCCTCGCCCGAGACCGGCCGGCAACCGGCCCTAACCAGAGCCTCATGAACCACGGTGGACCCCAGATCGACGACGGGGATATCCTTCAGACTTCCGCCGAATGAACCGATGGCAGTTCGAACGGCACTGACAATGACAACTTCCTTCATGGTAGTTTCTCCAGATTGAGCTTGAGGGCACCTTGACTAGTTGGAACTCAGTCAGCATCAAAGGGTTGATCTTCCAAGGTTCTTGAAACACAAACCCTTCGGGGCTGAGCGGAATTCAAACTGAATAGCTTTCCAACGGGCCTACAGCCCGCCTCAATTTTCAAACAACAACCGAAAAATGACCGGTTGTTGCTTAAAAGATACGATATTTTTATTAATCAGGGTGACCTTGAATCACAATTGCATTTTTCAAACAGGCCACCAACCAGACCGGTTTCCCGCTCCCGATGCCGTCTGTCTGACACCGGGGGGGCGAGACTTGTATCGATCGGGTGGCTACTTGACGATCAAGCTGGGCAGCCAGAGAACCGCACTTGGAAACGCGGCACAGATGATCAAACCGACCAGCATCAATAATACAAAGGGGATAATCCCTCGATAGATATGGGTCAGTTCCACCCCTTCCGGAGCCACGCCCTTGATATAGAACAGGGCATAGCCAAAGGGAGGCGTTAAAAAGGAGGCCTGCAGATTGACTGCGATCATGACGACAAACCAGATGGGGTCAAACCCCAAAGCCTTACCCATGGGCAGAAAGATCGGAAAACAGATCAGCACAATCCCGATCCAGTCCAGAAACATTCCCAGAATAAATACAATGCCCATCATGACCCAGAAGGTCCCCCATTTTCCGAGTCCGAGACCCAGAATAAAATCGGTGACGACCTGTTCACCCCCTGCCCCGAGAAAGGTCCCTGTAAAACAGGTGGCCCCGCAGAGCAGAAAAACAACCATGGTGCTGGTCTGGGTGGTTTTTTTGATGGCATCCACCAGACTGGTCCAGGTAAATTTCCGATAGGCGATGACCATCAGGAAGGCGAGGAATGCGCCCACGCCGGAGGCTTCAGTTGGTGTGGCAATCCCTGAAAATATGGAGCCCAGAACACCGGCGATCAGGATCATGGGCGGTACCAGGGATTTCATGACCATTCTGTAGATTTCAGCGTTGGTCACATTCCCTCGTTCCTCCTTGCTCAATGCAGGTCCCAGTTCCGGGTTGATGATACAACGGATGATGATGTATCCCAGATACAGAGTGGAGAGTATGATCCCCGGGAAAACGGCCCCTGCAAACAGCTTTCCAACCGAGAGGGTCGCTTCGCTGGCCATCAGGACCAGCATGATACTGGGTGGAATCAGGATACCGAGGGTACCGGCAGCGGAAATCGACCCGCAGCTGAGTTCCTTTTGATAGCCGTATTCCAGCATCATCGGGAGCGCCAGCAATCCCATGGTCACGATGGACGCCCCGACAATCCCTGTACAGGCTGCAAAAATAGTTGATACAATCACCACCGTGACCCCGATTCCACCCCGCATGGGCCCCAGCAAATATCGCAGGGCCTTGAAAAGTTCAATGGTTACACCGGAGGTGTCCAGAAACTGGGCCATAAAGATAAAGAGTGGAATAGCCAGGAGTACATAGTTATCCATTGTGCCATATATCCTGTTGATAAACAGGGAAAATATTTCGGGTCCCCAGCTGATATACCCGAAAATGGTTGCCAGACCCCCAAGCACAAATGCCAGGGGGTGTCCCATGAAGATACCGATCAGGAGACTGGCAAACATCATAATCGTGATGGCTTCACCGCTGATATCAATCATAGTTCAACTCTCTGAAAGTAAGAATGTTTTTTATCACTTCAGCAATTCCCTGCAGCAACAGGAGACCAAAAGTGAACACAATCACTGTTTTAATCGGGTACAGGGCCGGTGCGAATACGCTCCAGGAATGCTCTCTCATTCCCCAGGAAATCATTGCATAGTCATAGCTGTACCAGGTACAGATCAGGCAGAAAGGGAAGAAGAAAATGATATAACTGCAGATTGAAACAAAAGCCTTCCACTTGTCCGACAACAATCTTGTAAAAACATCCACCGCGACATGGGAGCCTTTGAGCAATCCATAGGCTGCTGTAATCATGAAATACAGGGCGAACAACTGCTTCAAGACTTCAAAACTCCAGATGGTCGGACTGTTGAAGAATTTTCTGAGAATCACCTCCATGACAGTCAGAACCACCAGGACGATGATGATAACGCCGAAAATATTGCCGACAGCCTCATTCAGGCTGTCAATCCCTTTAGCCATTTTTTTTAAGCCATTCATTGATGAACCCCCCCAAGATATTCAAGGCCTTTGCGAAGCGATCCGCAAAGGCCTCTTATTGTTATTTGTCCAGATCAGGCCAGGTTGTCGGTGTGTAACCAAAACCAAAAGGCCCTTCCATATCCCGCCATTGGGCGAATTTCTTTCTAAAGTCCATTTGGGACTTGATCACTTTCTTGAAAAGGGGATTGTCTTTCGCGATTTTTTCAGTTTGAGCATTGACCAGCCCCTGAATTCGTTCCAGATCTTTTGCCGGGTATTTGTTGATCTGAATTCCTTTGGCAACGAACTGGTTGGTGGAATCAATCACATCAAAGTACTGCTTGGACATAAACTCCAGGGTGGCCACCTTGGCGGCGTATTTGATGGTTTCCTGCAGATCCTTGTCCAGGCTGTCCCAGACCTTTTGATTGATCATCACACCCATCACGGATGACGGTTGATGCCATCCGGGAACGGCCCAGTATCGGGAAACTTCAGCAAAACCCATCCCCAGGTCGGACGACGGACTGCTGAATTCGGCACCATCGATGGTTCCCTTCTGCATGGCCTGGTAAATCTCCTGACCCGACATGGCGATCTGGGCGGCACCCAGATCCTGCAAGAGGGCTCCCTGGGTCTGTCCAGACATCCTGATTTTCATCCCTTTCAGGTCATCGATGCTTTTAATGGGTTTATTGCTGCGGATACCGCATTCCATGGGGGTAATCCCGGTCACCAGATAATAGATCCCGAATTTTCCATAGACCTCCTGGTAGAGTTCCAGACCGCCACCATTGTATATCCAGATGAAATAGTCCATGGGGGTCAGACCCATCGGATAGGCGCCCAGTGCATCAAAGGCCCTGTTTTTTCCGGCCCAGTAGTTGGACCAGTCACCGGCGGCCTGCACGGTGCCTTTCGAAACGGCATCAAACACCTCATAGGATGGCATCAGCGAGCCACCCGTAAAAAATTTGATCTTCAGTTTGTCCTTGGCCAGATGGTTCACCGCCTTCACAAATGCCTGGTCCGCTTCAATCAGTGAAATGGAGGGGGGCCAGGTGGATGTCATTTTCCAGTTCAGCGATCTGGCAGATGCCGAGATGGTAAACCCTGCAACAGCAAGCGAAGCAAAAAGGATCGTAAGTATTCTCTTTTTCATGATACAATCTCCTCAGTCAAGATTCGTGAAATGTGGGATATGGTTAAGAAAT
>Ga0180009_10006722_pt1 | contig 11959 bp, 12 predicted proteins | sample OS_PC_MetaG_FD_123537 | JGI IMG/M metagenome (GOLD analysis project Ga0180009, IMG submission 123537) | Groundwater microbial communities from the Aspo Hard Rock Laboratory (HRL) deep subsurface site, Sweden - OS_PC_MetaG | ecosystem: Environmental > Aquatic > Deep subsurface > Groundwater...
CGCCTTGAAACTTATCGGCATGGCCGAGGCATTTAAAGATCAAATGATGCAACCGGATATCGACAGACTTTCCTTCGAAGAACGTTTCGGGCTCATCGTCGACCGACAGTGGACTTGGAAAGAGGACCGCCGCCTGCAACGGTATCTCAAAGCGGCAAAACTGAAGCTCAATGCCTGTGTCGAGGACATAGACTACCGAACACCCCGGGGAATCGATCAATCCGTCATAATGCGCCTTATCTCCTGTGATTGGATCCGACATCACCAGAACATCATCATTACCGGCCCCACCGGCGCGGGTAAAACCTTTTTAGCCTGCGCTCTGGCCAACAAGGCCTGCCGGGAAGGATACCGGACCTTCTACATCCGCAGCCCCAAATTATACTATGAACTGGCTGTCTCCAGGGGGGATGGTAGCTATGGTAAAATGATCAACAAGCTGGCCAAAACCAATATACTTCTCCTCGATGATCTGGGGCTCGCCCCCATGACTGATTCGGAAAGAAGAGACCTTTTAGAGGTTATTGAAGACCGCCACGGAAATGCATCAACGATCATTACCAGTCAGTTGCCGATCGAGAACTGGCATGAACATATCGGCGACCCTACCATCGCCGATGCCATCCTCGATCGCCTGATTCATAACGCCCATAAAATAAACCTGAAAGGAGGTTCGATGAGAAAAAAACATTCCGGCTTGACCAAATAACATCATTATGAGAAAGAACTAAAAACCAGCGTCGCTTCGCTCCGACAGGGTGGCCGATTTGCATCAGAACAGCCGGCCGATTTCAGTCGGAACAGGTGGCCGATTTGAATCGGAACGACCGGCCGATTTCAGCGGAATAACCAATAATGAGTATACATAAATATTTCTATAGAATACGTGGATTTTATCATTCGAATATAGCGGGACATGAATTTCTTTTTAATCCGGATGATTGGCATTTTTGGCGCCAAGTTAAGCAGGGCAAATGGGAACCATCCACATTCCATATTCTGTCCAAATTTCTTAAAAAAGATTCAATCTGCTTAGATATTGGAGCTTATATTGGACCAATTGCACTTTATGCTTCGCGAATTTGCAAGAAAGTATATTGTATCGAACCTGATCCCTATGCATACGAAAAACTTCTTACAAATATAAGATTAAATAAAATTCTGAATATCATACCAGTACAATGCGCCATACATAGTATGAACGGCGTTATTAATCTTGGATGTCCCGATGGCCTTGGCAAAAGCGCAACTAGTGCTTTAACGATAGGTAAAAAAAACACCTTCACAGTAGAAAGCAAGACTATTAATAGTTTTGTAGATACCTGGGGAATTGAAAGAATAGACTTTTTGAAAATTGATGCAGAAGGGGCTGAATTTTATTTTCTTCCTAGTTTCAAAGAGTTGTTAATTAAGTGGAAACCCACCCTTTATTTATCTGTACATCCTTTTTTATTGCACCAAGAAATTCGATTAGAAAAAACAAAAACGGCTATTTTAAATACTATTGATATTTATGAGAAATTCTATAATGAAAATCTTGATAGAATTGATCCAGAAATTTTACTCAATGAAAATAACCTAAACACAGTTAGCGAAATCGTCTGTACCAACGAATAATTCCTTTCGTTTAAATCCGATAAAATTTATCCGAACAATTGATTATTACTTTAATCGTCTGAAGAGTCCATTATAATATTGGTTGCGATTTTGCCACTGAATGTCACTTCAATATCATTAAAAGTGTATCATGAAAAAATTCAAAAAGAACAATCAAATTATGTGATAAAAATGGAATGATAATTTTTGACGATATGCATTCTGCAGAATGGCCGTTATCTTAATAAAATTTTAAAAAAGAACAATTGTACATGCTTTGACATTCGCTACTACTCGAAAGACAAATTCGGAAGATATTCTAAATTAGCTGTGTTCTAAATATGAAAGATCAAAACAACATATCCACAATGGAAATTACATCTGTAATTGGGTGCAAAATCAGATGTAAATTTTGTCCTCAGGATAAGTTAATGAGAACCTATGCAAAAAGAAGCAACATTTATAAAATGACTTTCGATACATTTAAAAGCTGTTTGGATAAAATTCCACTAAATATTCATATTCATTTTTCAGGAATGGCGGAGCCATGGCTGAATCCTGAATGCACAAAAATGCTATTATATGCCCATCAGCGTGGACATGAAATCGCAGTATACACCACCACGGTGGGTATGCTTACATCAGATGTCAAAAATATCGAATCTATTCCTTTTAGACATTTTAACGTCCACTTGGCTGACAAAGAAAGGTATTCAAAAATAGAAATAAACGATAATTATCTGGAAACAATAGATGCTATTTTAAAAAGCAAAATACAAAATCGCGAATACATGACCATGGGGAAATTACATCCGGAAGTGCAACAATTGATAAAGAAACGTATCCCAAGAACAAAAATGTTGTCTCGCGCAGGAAATCTTGAATGTAAAGTGTCCCCTCCTGTTCCCCCAAGATTAAAAGGTCCTATCCGTTGCCGATCAGCCGGCAATCTATTTAACCATAACGTTTTACTTCCAAACGGGGATGTACTTATATGTTGTATGGATTATGGAATGCAACACATTTTAGGGAATCTAATTTCATCGAATTATACATCAGTATTCAAAGGGAAAGAATTTTTCAAATTACGAAAAGGACTCAATGATGATTCCATTAACATTTTGTGTAGATATTGTGAAAATGCGTCACCCCTGGAGGAATATAACCTTTCAAAGAAAAAGAATTTGAAGAGTAAGGTAAAGAGATATGTAAATAAGATTGTTCATAAAATGGATAGGCTAAGAATGTAACCTCTCCTGTATATTTTCAATTTAACCCTTTTTATTACCGAGTCTTTATAATCACACAAATCATTGACCAAAAATGTAGACACAGGATGTTTCCATGCAAGTGATCGAGCTTCTTAATTTTTTCTATGAAAAAATTATCCATATCTTTTCTGACATTATCAAAATTTATGGAAGGATCATTATATTTCATCCCAGGCCAACTCTCCATTACGTTGAAGTCTGTTTGTAACTTTCTATAAGAGGCCCTCAAATCCTCGATAATGTAGATACCACCTGATTTCAATCTGTTGTTAAAGAGATGCTCAAAAGACTTTATCGTTAAATTGTTAACATGACTTCCATCATCGACAATTATGTCAAATTTTGTTTCTTCTCCGAAACAGGTCTGCAAGAAACTTATGTTATCTTGACTTCCAATTTCTATTTTGATTCTTTTTTCTTCAAACTCTTTACTGCTTGGATCAATGTCAATGCCATATATTTCTCCATGCTTGAAATAAGATTTCCAGGTTCTAAGGGAGTCGCCGCTTCTGACCCCGATTTCCAGAATTGAAATGTTTTCATTTCGATATTCTTGGAAATATTTTTCATAAACATCTAAATAAGACAGGTTATTAAAAGTGTGAGTCTGGTCAGCTTTATCTGTTCCGTATATTTTTCCTAACTCTGTCAGCTTTGGCTCGCTTACCATACTCAGGAATACATCCTTGCTTTTCCTCTTCCAGATGCTTCGCTTAACATTGATTCTCTGAAATAATTTTTTCAGTTGATTCTTCATTAGCCGTCATTTTCCCGAACTACAGACGTAATATCGGGCGTACACCCTGTAGGTTTCCTTGCCCTCTTTGGATCTGCCTGTAAAGAAGTGGAATTGTCTTGCTTCTGTGCGATCTGAATACCTCAGACATCGGGCACGAACCTCGCATGCGCAGCAAACGGTCTTAGGGCCGTGAAACTTTATCGCTCTGTGGTTGCCGATAAGCACATTTCCGCCATTACGGCGCATACGCTTGCCGGCGGGGCAGATACGATACAAAAGGATTTGTCATCGGCAAACGTAAAGTCTTTTACTGTAAACAAATTTGATCGGCCTTCCTTTTTGACCCGCTCCCATCTAAACCGCTTTTTATACCTGTTTCGGTCTGCAAATGTCAACGGTCTTTTTCCATTTCTTAAGTTGCCTGGATCTAAGTCGGCTTCTTATCTAGCCATCCAGCTCCGAAAATAGCTTCCAGAACTCTTGAATTTTGAAATTTGTCAGCCCCGATGTGGAGCGGCATTAGATGACCTTCCAAAAATTCCACTCCTCGTTGCCAGCATAGATCCCGCAAGATTTCCCCCACTCGCCTTCGAGGCTTCCCGTACAGCACCTCATTACGGTATTTTGGAACAATGACAACGTGGAATTTGCAATCCCAACAAACATGCGATAAGCTTTCCCAATCATGCAAAGGCTCTTCCTCCTTGCCCCGCTTAGGGCTTTCCTGGGGACAGAGCCTATATTATTTTTCCCCGGATCGATAGAACCTATCCGTGCCCTCCGCCATAGGCGGAGGGTTCATGGTAAAATTAATTCTTTATTGACTTACGATAGCCATTTTATTAAATTTAGTGGTTTAAGAAGTTTTGTTTTTTCATTTTGTCATTGAAGCGAAATTTATAGCTCACAAAAACCGAGCAGAAAAATTTCTTGTGATGAAATATATTTTTGGGTCGTGGAGGTTGTTGTGAAGTTTGCAGAATCATTAGAAAAAGTAATCAAAATACATGTGGAAGAACTATTAAAAAACAAACAAAGGCCTGACCTGCCAAGAGATTTAATTGAGACTGACAACATCGGAGAGGTTATTGAAAAGCTAATTATTATTCATATCAGGATGTGGATGTTGGAAGATGCCGCTGGAATCGCTCAAACCGATGAGGAAATTGCCAATCTTAAAAGAAAAATTGACATTTGCTTTAAGCAAAAACGGCCCAAATATGTTGAGGCGATTAATCGCATGATTGACAATGCTGTATTATCGGGAAAGTCCTTAATTGAAGACTCCGTCAAACACTACAGCGGTCATACAAAATAATATTGAAATGGATAATCTTGTCATAGGAAACACTTCTCAACTTTCGGGATATTTTCCGGAAGACTACACCAAAGTTTCTTCTCGAAATATTGACTATGATTTAATAGTATCAAAAAAATGGGAAAGAGCTTTTCTTTGCTTTGCGGAACAAAGAACATTTTTGAGAGGAAATACCGAAATCTTTTTTGATGTTAATTATTCTTATACAATCGATGTGATTAATAAGATAAAACCATCATGTAATAAAATATATTTTTATTCAACAATTCTTCTCTGGAACGCTTACGAAGGTGCGGTTGATCTTTCTATGCCATTCAAGTATAGTGAAACGCCTTACATCAAATCAAAGGAGCAGATCACGAATTATTTAATGGATAATTTTGGAAATGTAACTGTTTTATTCCCGTGTAACTTTAATTCAGTATTCAGAAAAAAAGGATTTCTGTTCAAGAAGATATTTGATTCGATCATAAACAAAAAGAAGATTACCATAGGTAACACCCACTTTTATAAAGAAATGGTGCATCCACGGTACGTAGTCAAAGAATCTTTGAATGCAACCGATCATGAAATGATAGGGTCTGGTTATACCATTAATGTCAACGAGTTTATCAGAGATTTATATAATGCTTTCGATCTTGATTATGAATCTTATGTCGTAGAAAATATAGAGAGTTCCGATCTCATTGCAAAACACAATATTTATTATACAAAAAAAGACAAAATTAATTATACAAAAAAAGATTTGTTAAATGACACTGTGAGTGAATTGGTGGGATTGGCACCATGATAAAATTAGTTTATGACACAATTGATGAACTGGACATATCCGATTTGATCTCTTGGTTAAAAACTAAGCCTCTTCTAACCAAGGGAAAAATAACGGAAAAAATGGAAAAAAGTTGGTCCGAGTGGCTGGGGGTGAAGCATTCTCTGTATGTAAATTCTGGATCTTCAGCAAACCTCGCAATCATTACGGCCCTAAAAGCATCCAGAAGATTTAAAAATAATAAAATCGTAGTTCCCGCTGTTTCATGGTCAACAACAGTTGCGCCCGTAATGCAACTGGGGCTTACTCCTGTGCTCTGTGACTGTGATAGAAACAATCTGGGATTGGATTTAAATCACCTTAAAAAGATATGCGCTGAGCAAAACCCTGCGGCAATAGTGATAGTTCATGTTCTTGGAATACCATGTTCCATGGATGAAATTCAAAACATTTGTAATGAATATGACGTACTATTAATAGAAGATAGTTGCGAAAGTGTCGGGTCTCGGTACAAAGGAAAAATGACAGGGACATTTGGTGTTGCCAGTTCATTTTCTTTTTATTTCGGCCACCATATATCAACCATTGAAGGCGGGATGGTTTGCACGAATGACGATGAATTATGTGAAATTCTAAAGTCTATTCGATGTCACGGTTGGGACAGAGATTTGTCTGAAAAATATCAAGCGCGACTCAGAAATGAATATAAAATTGATGAGTTTAGAGCATTGTATACATTTTACTGGCAGGGATACAATCTGAGATCAACCGACCTACAGGCAAGGATCGGTTTGTCCCAAATGCAAAAGATAGACTATATATGTAAAAAAAGACATGAGAATCTATTACTATATGATAAGCATATTAAGAATGATTTTTGGAAATTACCTATAACCCAAGATAGCTTTATCTCTAATTTTGCATATCCTATTATAACCCCGCAAATCGATCAATTAGTTAAAGCTCTATATAGTAATGACATTGAAGCAAGGCCTCTTGTATGTGGATCAATAGGGAGGCAACCTTTCTGGAAAAAAGAATATGGTGAAACAAATTTGCCCTTTGCGAACATTGTTCACGATTATGGATTATATGTACCGAATAATCACCAGCTAACCGAAAAAGACATCGTTAAAGTATGCAACCTTGTAAATCAGCACTTGGGAGTTAAATATGAGTGATCTTTATATACACCATCATTTGGGTTTGGGTGACATGATCCATTGTAATGGAATGGTTCGTGCAATTCTTGAAAATAGAGAACCAAATGACAGAATTTTCGTATTTAGTAAATATTGTCACCAAGCGGCGACGGAGTGGATGTACCGTGACGAACCGAGAATACAAGTCATAGGAATCGATGAAAGGAAGGATGAAGAGTCTCAAGTCAACTCAATAGTTTCAAACATGAGCGATATTGACTTCTTGAGAATCGGTCATGATTTTTATGAACCAACTGCAAAACTGAACTTCAATGATGCAACTCCTTGGACCTGCGATATGGTTTTTTACAAACAGTTAAACATGCCATACGAATGGAGGTACACCAAGTGTTATTGGAAAAGAGACTTGGAAGAAGAACAGAGGGTATATCTGAAATTAGCACCCAAAGATAGCGACTACGTTTTTGTTCATGATGATCCCTCACGCGGTTTCATCATTACCGAAGATCAGGTTGGGACAAACCTACCCATAGTAAGAAATGACGCCTCTGAAAATATTTTTCATTTTGGCAAACTATTAGAAAACGCAAAACAAGTTCATTTAATGGAGAGTTCCATAAGATGTATGATTGAAATTTTAGATACTAGCGGCGTCAAATTGGTTTTTCATAGTTTTCGCGGTGGACCTTTTTATAATGAAGAAAGGCAAAAATGGATCGGCACATCCAAGAATTGGGAGAAAAGGTAAAACAGCTTTTCAATAATTAGTGGTAAAAAGCCGAATATAAAATAATCACCATATTTTTTATCTTATTTATCTCGCACACCATTGTGCGTTTCTTCTTTCCCAAGTTCCCCTTTTATTAAGCGCCGAATGAATCTTTCCGGTGGCCCAAATATTTTTTTCCATAATGTTCTGAGCTTCCTGTCTGCAACGGGATCTTTTGGTAAATAAGGCGGTCCTGTTTCAACAATCCGTGATGTAAAGTAAGCCTGGTCTTCCGGCAATATAGAGCGCCTGTGAACCCAGACTGCCCGGCCTGAAGACCTTGGCGAATCATTAAGGGGAAAACAACTGCAATATATAACACCATCCGCCATTAACACACTTCCAAGTTCCCTGTAGAATAGAAGCGAAATAATCGCCTGATCATGGCGATGCATCCTTTTTGTCGCTGCAATGTACTCTTCTTTTAAGGCTACAGAAAGGGCTTCTTCTAAAATTTGAAGAACTTTACCTTCTTTCTTAAATCCTATAAAGCCCCCAGCCAGAGTCACTTTTCCATCCCGAAAGCCTGCATCTACTCCACAGCCTTTGCAGGCTAATTCTGATGCATTTTCAACAAGCGGATGATACGTGGGAACTACAAAATAACCGATATTGCCTATTGCATGGAACACCTCATCAAGGGGCTTAAGGACCACAAGTCCAGCATCCAGCCACAAGATTTTAGAAGCAGGTGCATCATTCCAGCACCATATCTTCCACGTAAAATGTTTCCGCCAATGAGGACAAAATTCCGGGACTTTTACCACTTCGATCTCTTTATTATTAAGAACACGTAATGTTTCGTCACCCAGGCCGATGTCATAGACTCGCACGCGTGGATGACCCGGCCAGTTAAGATTAAGTGACCCCAGCAGTGCAAGCAAAGATGGGCCAAAGGTACTGGACGCAGCAGTGATAATCATTTTATCCTCAACTGCTGTACCTGTCTTACCTGACTTCTGTAACTTTCTTGTCTGCATCTACAGTTCTTTCCGAGCCTGCAAAATCGTATTGCCAATGTTCTTAAAAACCAATTATAGCAGTGCTAAAGTCCTGCGCTACATATTTACTATTCTTTTATAACCTTACCGATTCTTTTTTACCAGACCATTCTCACAAAAAAAAGGAACTTTTTTTCTTTGGAGATACTCAATATTAGACCCTTCTTTCCAGTGCTTATCACCAATTTCTTTAGGATGCCAAAGATGTAAAACTCGCGCTTTCCGCATAATCGACTTTCCCTTTAATCCCGATGCCGCAATGCGAATCGCCAAATCCTCGTCCTCCCCCCCCCAGCCGATAAAGTTCTCATCATAACCGTTAACACGCTCAATATCCTCTCGATGGATGGAAAAGTGGCTGCTTAACCGTTGCTTCCTGGCGCTTGCAAAACCGAGACGTAAAAAGATTCTGTGTCTGATAAACCGCCGATGATCTTTTAAAATAGGTTCCTCTGGTATGTATTGATACAAATCTTCTAGCAGTTTATCGGAAACCCCCTCCCGGAATATTGTATTTGTTTGCTCCTCGTCCAAATATTTACAGAAACCAGCGAGGAATCTTCCCGGTTTAGAGGCATCAAGATGAATTTTTATAGTTCCAGGCAGAACAACAAAATCGCAATCTAAAAAAATTAGGTAATCGCCTCTGGCGCGCTTGATCCCGTTGTTGCGGGCCGCCGCCGGCCTAAATCCTTCTTTAGGTTGCGAGACATGGATGATGGGGAAATGATACTCGGTTATCATTTTTTTAAGCTGACGCACACAAGATTCTTCGGAACCATCATCAGTGATGACTACTTCGTCAAAATACTCAGAGTAGCTCTTAATTGAATCCAAGCAGCATTTAAGATACTGCAACCGTTTGTAAAAACAGATAATTATACTTGTTTTCATGCGACACCTTCATTCTCTTCCAAAACATCATCTGATAAAATGCTTTTTTGCTCACTTTTCATGTGAGACGCTTTCTACAACATTCGAAGCTGCTTTCTAATCTTGTAAAAAACTCGATGAAAAACAGCTCCGGCACTTCTTTTATAGGCGGGAATGGTGATCATTTTTTTAGATTCAGTCAGTTCGGAATGCCTACGGATTAGTTTAACCAAATGAGGGAAAAGCTGATATTCATACAACACAAGATTCCGCGCTTTCTCTATTGCCGAAATGCGTTTTTCCCAATCATCTGCCTCAATAATAGCCTTAATTTTTTCCATACTTTTTCTAGGATGATTAATATCAATCCGAATAAAAGACTCCTCAGGGAAATAGTCTTCCAGATTGATACAACCGTAATAAAAGGGAATTGACCAAGCAAGGAAACAATCAGCGAGTTTTTCAGTCCAATAATCATTACTGCTGCTGTTTTCAATAGCAAGAGAATACCTATATGGTACTAGTCCGTCCCATTTATCTTCAATATACTGAACCGCCCTCCCGAACAGATCGATACCAAGAGTAGACTCCTGCTGTAAGAATCGTAAAAATGACAACCTTTTCATATGGCCGGGAAGGTCAGTGGCATCCCCAACGATCCATGATATTGTCTTTAATTTCTCAGGAACTTTTGAAGATGCTAACTGATCGAAGGTTTTATTGACATGCCATGGTATAGCCGGATGTGAAACAACATATTTAGGATCTTTTGAAGGCAAATGATGTGTAAATACTTTATAAAAATTCTCATGCCCTTCAACCATCCAATCATTATGGCCTCGCATGTATGGCTCTTGCATGAGGGCCCAAATATTTTCAGGGGGGCATTTCAACGTAATATCTTCCTTCATCCGATTGTTTAGCATAATCAAATAGTCGCATTCCTCCAGCGGATCAAGGGTAAATTGAATCCCGTTCCACCTCCCCTTGGAATAAGGTGTTTGCCGTAAGAGATCCGGCCAATCCCAGTCTTTCACAATTCGTACTAGTGTCATATATGTTGTTCCTTGACAATTACCCGGTTTGAAAATTCCCGAATTGCCTTTTTTATTTTATCAACTCCTAATTCTTTAAGGCATTCACTTATCCCATTACCATCACACCCCTTCTGTTGGCAAGGAACACAATCCCGGTCAGGAGTGATAACATGATGGGTTTCGCCCTGAGGTGCCCACTCCCTCCAGTCGGAAGGGCCGTAAATAGTTATAGTCGGGGTGCCGACTGCAGCGGCGATGTGTGGAGCCGCGCTGTCAACACCAAGATGAAGAGAACTGCAGCTCAGCACGCCCGCTAACTCACCTAATGTTGTCTTACCCGTAAGGTTGAAAACCCGACCACGGCATCTTTGAATTATAAATTCTGATTGTTCCTTTTCTTCGATGGCCCCAATAATAACGGTTGCAATCTCGTATTCTTCCCATATCCAGTCAATAATTTCAACCCATTTATCATAACCATATTCCTTATATCTCCATCTTGAAAAAGGATTCAAAGTAATCATGTAATCATCATCAATACTTTCTTCATCAAAGAGTTTCTTTACTCGATTATGAACTTTTTCTGGCACCCAGAGCTCAGGCACATCATCTTGTGAGTCAATACCAAACTCTCTCACAACTCGGAGTGACTGCTCCGCGGCAGTGCAATCTGTTTTATCCACCGGGGGAGGATCCGCAAGGTGCGTAAAAAATTTATTGCGCCAGGGAATATAATGATAAACTATTGAAGCTCTAATAGGAGCACCCGAAAGGAAGGCCATAAAAGCCCCCCTATCACTGGCTCGAAGATCGAAGACCAGATCGAATCGCTCCTGACGTAAAGTTCTGAGGAGCCTGAATTGCCCCTTCATTTTCTTAATAAGATTTCCTCTGTATCGCTTTACTTCAAAGATTCTATGAATATGGGGATCTGCCTCCAGGAGCGATCCAAAACTTTCCCTCAAGAGAACGGAAACATTAGCCTGCGGATATGCTTCCTTTACAGCTCGGAAGGTAGGCGTAGCCCACACCACATCACCGATATCGCCAAGTTGAATCAATAAAATGTTGCGAATATCTTTTATTAAATCGCAATTTCCCTTGACCAGCATGAAACCGCTCCTATCTGTCTGCCGGGCATCCAGCAAGATGCCATAAGATCAGTCTGCAATAAACTGACAACTTTTTTTTTATGCCTGCATGCATGCCTAATGTGACGACAACCCCGATCAAATTCAAAATTGCGTTTATCAGTAATCTGGCAAAAAGAATCAAACGTACAAGCAAATAAGAATGGGTATGCCATTTCTTAAAATAGAAATAACGCGAGCGATAGAATAAAATCCTGGATCGGATATCATGGCCCACGCTCTGACCTTGAAGATGAAATATCCGGGCCGAAGGCACGATACATACTCTCCAG
>Ga0180009_10006723_pt1 | contig 11958 bp, 14 predicted proteins | sample OS_PC_MetaG_FD_123537 | JGI IMG/M metagenome (GOLD analysis project Ga0180009, IMG submission 123537) | Groundwater microbial communities from the Aspo Hard Rock Laboratory (HRL) deep subsurface site, Sweden - OS_PC_MetaG | ecosystem: Environmental > Aquatic > Deep subsurface > Groundwater...
ACATGTATTGGTACTAAATATACTATTAAAAAATATCATAAAGAAATAAGTTCTAATAATCCTAAACATATAAAAAGATTCATAATTGATTGATTGTTTCCATTAATTTTATTTTCATAAAACAATAAGTTTAAAAAAGAAAAATTATTTCCTTGGTATTAAGCTCCCATAGTGTAGCCCGGTCAATCACAATGCCCTTTCGAATAAACTTTTAAAAAAAGTTTAATCAAAAATGAAGAAAGGCGTTAACCTGAGTTCAAATCTCGGTGGGAGCGTATGATACTAAAGTAAATGCTCTGTGCACATTTTTGAAAAAAGTGCTGTGGAGCGTTTGCTTTTTTTACTTCTTCTCGGGAGGAGCAGTTAAAGGCAGAAATAATGCTTCGTAATACGCATTTTTTTAAACAAGAATGTGTAGGAGGAGAATTAAAATGCCTGAAGATGATATATACCATAGTAAAAGAAAATATGAGAACTTTGTAAAGAATGTTAAACTGTTTCTTATTCCACCTGAAAAAAAGAAAAGTGGTTATGTAAGAGGAAAAGCTAAATATTATTGCAAATATAAAGGAAATTTAAAATACTTCTATAAATTATTTGATAGATTTGGTGCTGAAGATTTAAGTTATATTAGAAGAGGTAGACTCTTATGTATTTTTAGACTAATTTGTTATGTAGCTGGAAAAGATTTAGCTAATTCCTCTTATACTTTATTAATGAGACAGAAACCAGCTGTCATAAAAGATGTAGATGAAGTCTTTAATTTAAGTAAGGTAGAAAAACATGCCCTCTTAACTGCTTCAGTTGGAGAGGGCTTACTCTTAATTGAAGATGAGCATAGTGAAATTAAAGTAGTTGCTTCTAAAGAAGAACATAGACTAATTACAACAAATCCCGATGAAATTATAGAGCAAAAGAAATCGAAAGCTAAAAAATCTAAAATTGCAAATAAAGTAAAACCGAAGAACCTTTTAGGAAAAGCTTCACCAAAAATAAAAGTTGAAATTAAAGTAGATGCAGAAAAAGGATTTTACAGGCATAAAGATTTATCTTTGCCTGAGATTAAATATCTGCTTGCCAAAAAATATAAAATTTCTATGCAGAAAAGTTGTTTTTCTAATAAAAAAGAAAGATATCTGCTTAAGCCAAGATTTAATGAAGGTGTTAATCATTTCTTCTTAATTCAAGATATCTCAAATTATCTAAGAAGTAAAAATTTAGAAGTTAAAATATTTGAAACTAAAAAGCCAGATATAATATTTACAATAGACAAAAAGAAAGTAGCAATTGAAATCGAAACGGGGAAAGTTCTTAAGAATAATAAAAAACAATTTTTAGAGAAAATTAAACTTTTGAAAAAAGATTTTGGAGAAAATTGGTTCTTTATTCTTACGGATAAGAATTTATCTAAAGATTATAATAAATTTGGCAAAGTTGTGGATAAACGTTATTTGAATAATTATTTTGAGAAAATACTTAAAATTAGTCCGAAAGGGAAATCGAGTTAGAGGGGGTGCGAACATAAAATTTAAGCTTTACAGCCGTTTTAGTCCGCACATATAATAGCACTTATCATATTCAGTTTTAAAACTGGAAGGGGGTCTTAAAATGGAAAACGAATTAAGTAAAGTAAAAATAGAGCAATTGAATAAACAACCAATTTTAGAAAGCTCTGTAACTTTGAGTGAGGATAAGAAATGGGTGATACATAAAACTTTGATAACAGATATAAAACCCGTGACTTATCTAGCAAAAGTATTAACTGGGAAGAAAGAAGAGAGTAATTAAAGAGAAAAAAAGAGGTGATTAATTTATTCTATTTTGTGATTTTTCTAATTATTTTAAAAACCTTTGGATAAATTATAATTGAAATGGAAATAATTAAAAAAGGTATAACCAAATAAAGAGCTTTGCTAACAATTAAATTTTGACATATTGAAAAAGGTTCTCCTTTTAGGTTATCAGTTCCACATAAGAAGTTTCCAATAAGTTCATGATAAACAAAAATTATTGGGAATAAAAAATAAATTTTTTTCCTTGTTTTTTTATAGAAATACATACTAATAAAAATTGAAAATAAAATTACAGCAATAATTCCTCCAAAAATATAATTTAAAGACATTTTTCCTTCAATCATATGTATCTGTTGAGGTAATTTTAAAAAAGGCATAGCTGGGCAATCAATCCAATTTGTTATTTTATAATTAGAACTTCTCCCATAAAAGGTGTTATCAAAAAAACCATAAGCCATATGACCTCCCTCATGGATATAGAAAGAAGGACAGTAGATAATTATGCTTAATATGTACCCTATACAAAGTGTTAATAATATTGAAGTGATTTTAATGTAATAATAAAATAATTTATTTTTTCTCATTTTTCTCATTTTTATTATAATAGTTAAAATGTTTCTCAGATATTTTTTTAATGAATTTATGTGTTTCTTTAAACAATTTTAAAGATTCTTCTTTATCAAAATCAGGTTTCATTATATCTCGTAATACCGGCATAGTCTTTGCAGAAATCATTTGAACATCTGGATTAAACCCGCCAATAGATACTCCAGGAGTTATTATTAAAGGAATAATATCTTCTAATCTAGAATGAATATAAGGATTTCTAAATCTATCTTTAACATAAACCAACCATACCTTATCTATTTCATCAATATAATCTTTAGTTTTGCAGTGATTTATAACATCTTCAAAATCAATTTTCACACTTTGTTTTTTCTCTTTCGTTCTTATTACATCTTTTAAGATAGCTTCTATCACTACACAACAAATTATTATGCAAGCATTATATTTGCCTAACCAATATAATTCTTTAGCTTCCCAATATAGCTGTTTGATATACGGTTCCAAATGAGTAGTTATATCATAAATTGGAAGGTACCTATATCTTTCAATAAACCCTTCTTTATTTTTATCTAAATAATCTTTAATTATTTTATCAGCTTCTGTTTTTTTAGTAATCATATCTTTATCTTCCCTCTTATTTAATTTTATTTTTTCATCAAATAATTTTTTAATATGTTTTTCAGTTAATTCTATCTCTTTTTTTAGTTCCTCAATTGAGTTCTCCTGCCCATCTAAATTTTCTAACCTTTTAATCATCAATTTCATACGATTTACTATTATTTGATTCATTTCTACTTCCCTAAATTGTTTTTTAGATTCCATAAATAAAAAGTTTTTAGGATTTTTGTATGCATCACTAGATATATCATTTAAAATTTCTTGAGATAATTTAATTTCTTCATTATAATTTTTAGCCATAGGGTGTTCACTACAATAATTTATATAATCCTGGGAGTTGGTTACTCCTTTATCGGCAAGAAAATATCTTGTTATAGTACTATCTTTAACTGCTATAGCACTAACTAATCGTGTTTCATATACCAAAGTAAACAATAACTTGAACAATGAATCTAACTGTTTGAAATAAGTATCAATTTTTATATCTATTTCTTTTTTAGTTTGTTCTAATTTTCTTAATGCAATTTCCCCTTTATCTTCCATTTTAACCATCTCTTTTGTTATTAAATTAAAATTAATTTTTGTCTTTAGATTTTTTCAAAATATTTTTTCTGATGTTTCTAATTAAATTTAGTATATGGTCATTAAACTTTTTTCTGTCTTTGGCATCTGTAATTATTTCTTTTCTTTGTAAACTGTCTAAATAGTCTTCAGCTTCTTTTTTAAACACATAAGCAATTTTATCAGCTTCTTTTTTAGTCATTTCTCCTCTTTCAGCTTTAGATATTATATCTTCCATTATAGTTTTAATAACTATAGATTTTATAACTGCAATTTGATATGCTTCTTTTTCTGGATACATCACCCTACCTCCTCATTAATTATTGATTCTAATGCTTTTTTATAATATCCTTTTATCATATCTTGATGTTCATCATCATTAAAAACTTTTTCAGAAACATCTTCAAATACCTTCTTGTCTTCTAATTTATCTACCGATGCATCTACGACTTCTCCTATAACTCCTTCTCCTAAATCAGAAGCAAAGTGTTTTATAGCTTCTGTAGTTAATTTCGTAATAACTGTTTTTGCAGCATCTGAATAATTTCCTTCTGAAATATCATTAGTTACACTTTTTAGGGTATCCCTATTTTTGTAGATAGAATATGCGGTAGATATGAAAATAGCACATTGAGGAGCTAGTAAGGTTCCAACAGTTTTTATTATGGATATATCTCTGTCTGATAAATCTATTTTTTTACTATAAGGATAACCTCCTAATTCTCTTTGGTGTGAAGGATCTAACTTCATTTCTGTCTGAGAAGACCTTGTGTGTTTTCTATATGAATTATCTCCCATTTTAGTTTAAATACATTTGCACCTCTTTTGGAGGGATATTTAATACCCTATTTATTGTGGATAAATTATGAATTATTCTTGTTGAATCATTTTCTGGACTAGATAAACTAACTGCATTTAATCCCCTACAACAAGAATTAAAACATCTAAAATTCGGATGAGAAGGTATATGGATAGTTTTATAATTATCAAATATTATTCTTCCCATAGCACAAGTGTAATACCCCAGTCCAATAAAACCATCTACATAAGAAAATATTTTGTGTTGTCTAGGAGTAGAAGGTCCTGTAACTAAGAGATTGATATTATACTTATTTTTTAATTTTTTTAGTATATAAGCCAGAATCTTTTCATCATTTATTCTTCCCTTTAGATTCATAATGTATTCTCTTCCGGTTAGAATGAAATCTTTATAACCAATTTGTTTGAATGTTTCTATATATCTTTCTCTTTGAGAATCATTATTACCATGTATATTTGGGATAAATCCATCAATGTTGATACATTCCAATCCAAATTTTATGGCTTCGTTAACGAAAAAATTATTGTTACTATTTAATAAATCTTTATATGTTAACAAATCTGGGCCCATAAAATAGTCAGGGTCAATATCTAAAACATCTTTTTTAAATTTTTTACAATTTTTGTTAAATAAATCAAATAGTAAATAGTTATCTGGAGCTGTAGAAGTTAATAATATTTTATGGGTGTTGGGTATTCTAAAAGAATCATGTAGTCCTCCCTTTTTGACTTTGTAGAAAATAGATTTCTGTTTTTGTAATTCATAGTAATTAAAAGCCACACATTTAGAATGTTCCAGAATTTTTTGTAAAAATTCTTTTTTGATATTGGGTTTAATAAGCGGTACAAATATCCTCTTTTTTGATATTCCAAACATTTGTTTTTTAGTTTATTTCCTCCTTTTCTAGCTTCAACCTCTTTTTTCATGCTAATTTAGAGACCTTACTTATTTATAAATCTTTTGTAGGTATTCGTAATAGGTATTTTGATGAGTATTCTTATACAAAACTTTTATATATTACCTTTACTAATAAAAAACTATGGCTAAGGAAAATATAATTAAGGAAGTAGAAAAAATTCTAACTGAACATAGACAAGGACTAACAATAAATCAAATAATGGAACATACTGAACTTTCAAGAGGGACAGTAAAAACTTATTTAGATGAGATGGTAAACTTTGGAAGAGTGCATGAAGAAAATTATAACCAGAATACAAAAGTATTTTTCCTAAATGGGGTAGGAAAGTATCAACATCAAGTGCAAATGAATAAAGAAGGAATTTTATTTATAGATGTTATGACTGATCCTTGGAAAAAACCATTTATTAGAATTAAATATAAGGATAAAGAAGACAAAGGGGCTATTTTTGTATCTAATGAAGAATCTGTAGATAAACTTATTGAAGCCTTAGAAAAAGCTAAACCTCAACTTAAGAAATATGATGAGATGAGACTAAAGGTAGAAAGTGCAACTACTCAATCTAACTAATAAACTTTTTAAACCTTTATTCTTAAATTCCATACATGAAACCCATAACTAAATCAAAATATATGACTGGATTACAATGTCTTAGATTATTAGCTCATTCTACTAAAAAACTTCTTCCTGAAAAGACTTTAGCTGAAAAACAAAAACTTAGTCAAGGAAGTGAATTTGAAAAATATGCTCATATGATTTTTCCTAAAGCAATTGATCTAAGTGATTTAGAATTTGAAGATAATCTTAAAAAAACAAAAGAAGCAATAGAAAAAAAGAAAACTATTTTTGAAGCAGGATTAAAGATTAATGAATTATTTTTAAGAGCAGATGTTCTTGAGTATACAAAAGATGGCTGGAATTTATATGAAATAAAAGCAAGTACAAAACAAAAACCAGAACATATTCCTGATTTAGCATTTCAAAAATATGTTTGTGAGGAAGCTGGATTAAAGATTAAGAAATGTTTTGTTATATTTTTAAATAAAGAATTTATCAAGAATAAGAAAATAGAAGCTAAAAAATTAGTAGATATAGAAGAAGTTACAGATAAAGTTAATAAAATAGAGAATATTAAAGAAAATATAGATTTATGTCTTAAAGTTATGAATCAAGAAGAAATATCTGAGATGAAAATATCTCCAAATTGTAATAAACCTTACCCTTGTCCTCTTAAAAGTGATTGTTGGGGAAGTCTTCCTAAAAATAATGTTTTACAATTAACAAACTGGAGACTTTATTGGAAATTGTTTAATGAAAGTATTGTAGATATGAAAGATATTTCTAATGATACTAAATTAAATTCTAAAGATGAAGTAATTTTAGAAGCTGGATTAAAAGATAGAATAATGATTTTAAAAAAAGAAATTAAAAAATTTCTTGATTCTTTAAAATATCCTTTATGTCATTTAGATTTTGAAACTTTTGATACTGCTGTTCCTATATTTGATAAATCAAGACCTTGGCAGAAAATGCCTTTTCAATATTCTATTCATATTCAACCTAAAAAAGGTGAGATTAAACATTATGAGTATTTAGCTGAAGGAAATGAAGATCCTAGACTGGACTTAATTAAAAATTTAAAAAAACATACTAAAGGTTCTGGAAGTGTTATAGTTTTTAATAAATCCTTTGAAATTGGAGTTTTAAATAAATTAAAAGAAGATTTTCCTTCTAATAAAAAATGGATAGAAGATGTTTTAGATAGGATAGTTGATTTAGCTTATGTTTTTCAGAATTTTTATTATTATAATCCTAATCAAAAAGGACAATATTCTATAAAAAAAGTTTTACCTGCAATTACTGGAGAAAGTTATTCTAAATTAGAAATTAATAATGGAGGAGATGCTAGTGCTTTATATTTTTATAGCCATATATTAAAAGAGATTGATAAAAAAGGGATTAGAGAAGATTTATTAAAATATTGTTGTTTAGATACCGAAGGGATGGTTTGGATTATTGAGAAGTTGAAAGGGATGGTTTGAAGTTTATCCCCCTTCACTTCGTTCAGAAAAAATTTGGAGAAAAAGTTATTGGATAAGAAAGATGTGTTATATATTTACAATCTTAATTAATCTTTTAAATAATTAGTATTTATGTTATATTTCCAAAATGAGAATAATTTCAACTTTAATGGATAATAGGATTAATGCTAAAAATTATTTAATTGAGATAGAAATAAAAGATTATTTAGAATTAGCTAAAAAAATTTTTGAAAAGAATGAATATCAAAGAAGGAGAGTTAAAAGTTCTAAGACTATATATTCCCTATTAAAAGACGATTTAAAAAAAGGATGTTTAATCCCCCCAATTGTCTTAGCTTCTAATAATGAAGATGTAATAGGAGAAGAAATAACAGATGAAAAATTAAAAGCAGAAATTGAGAAAGGCAATTTTTTAATCCTTGATGGCTTACAAAGAACTTTTACCCTTATAGATTTAGAAAAAGAATTAATTTCAAACAAAGATAATGAATTATTAGAAACTACTCATAAAAAGAAGATAAGATTAGAAATATACTTTGGTATCAATAGATTAGGAGTTCTTTATAGAATGTTAACTTTAAACACTGGTCAAACTCCTGTATCCCTTAGACACCAAATAGAAATACTTTATTTAGATTTCTTACAAACACCTATAGGAGAAATAAAATTACAAAGGGAAGTAGATGAAGAAAAACCAATAAATTTAGGAGAATATAGCTTTAGAGATGTGGTAGAAGGATTTAATTCATATTTGGAAAGAAATGAACTTCCCTTAGATAGACTTGATTTATTAGAAAATATCAAAGGGTTAGAAAAACTTTCAAGAGAAAATCAAGAAACTGATTTATTCAAAGAATATATTGAGACATTTCATAAATTTATTAAAAAAATAAAAGAACTTTCTGATAATTGGGAATTTGATTCTAAGTCAGAAATTGAAATTACGAGCATGCCTTTTGGAACAGATTCCAATAAAATATTTGCTAGATCCCAGGTCATGACTGGTTTTGGTTCTGCTATTGGTAAACTGGTTGATTTTGAATTATTAACTGGTTTTAAAAATGTAAAAGAAATAATAGATAAATTAACCTTAGAAAATATTGATAATACATTTAAGAACATATTAGAAAAACTGGATGAAATTAGAAATACTTCTAAAAAGATAGGTAATGCTCAAAGAATGTTTTTTCATTATTTTTTTAGAGAATTATTTAATAAAGAAGGTGATTCATATTTAAAAATAGACTTGGCTGTTGAAACGAGCTTTAGAAAATATTTGAGTCAGACAGCATAGAAGATGATTTTTATAAAAAAAGATGGTGTTGAAGTAAATTTAGAATTGGGCGTAGAAACACTAAAGGGGATTCTTATTGAGAATAAAAAAAACAATATACAAAGAGAAATTCCTTATATTTTGCCTAAAAAAATAGAGTACTCTCCTAATCGTTATACAGTTTTCATATTTTTTCATAATGAGTGTCCTGAAAATTATATTTTTCAAGTATATGAGAAAAATATCAATCAAAGAATAGGCTGGATTTTTCCAATACAGGCAATCTTATCTAATAGTCATAGTTATGCTGATGATGAACATTTTCTTAAGATAGCTTATCCTGCTTTTATTAATTTAATATATTCAAAAAATATTCAACCACATAATATCCCATTATTAAAAGAAAACCTAACATTAGAAGACTTTTATTCAATAAATTCTGTTATATTAATCTTAGATAATAAAGAATTGAAAAAAATAAATAATTTTAAAATTAGAGATTACATACCTAACTTATATCAATATGGGTATTCCTCAAAAAAAAATAAAATAAAATCAAATAAAAATATCTGGAATGAATTTTTAGAAGATATTAATAGTAACAAAATAAGGAAAAGGATTACAATATCTTCAATCTCAAAAAAATTGAAAGATGATGATTTTATTTTTTACTTATTTGAAGAAGCTCTTAGTAAGGAAGAACATCCAGTCATAAGATTTTACCTTCTTTACCAAATAATTGAATTATTAATCAGAAAGGTATTTAATGATCAATTTAAAAAGAAAATATCTTTCATTAAACTTGAAGAAGAAGACTTATTTGATTTAAATAAAAAATTACAAGAAATGACTAACGAGAAAAGGAGAATAAATCTATTATTTAATAAATATACTCAAATAAGTTCTCCAGAATTAGAAGGGTTATTTCTTGATTTTTTAAATATAAAAGAAAAAGATGAAAAAACCAGCTTAGCAGATTTATTATATTCAGTAAGAACATTTTTAGTACATAATTACCGCCAAGTCACAATTCAACAAAAAAATCTAATTGGAGATATTAATTTCTATTTTGAAAGAATAGTTATTTATTTACTTATTAATTATAATGAAAAATAACAACTTTTATATATGTACTTACTTTATACTTAAATTGTAGCTAAATATATATACAAACTATAATTAAAATGGAGGTATGGAAAAAGAGATGGTTAATGCGGTTTCATTATTAAAATCTAGTGCATATAGGTTAAAAATTATTCAAGCAATAGGTGATGATACTTTAACACCTTCTGAAATAGCAAATAAAATTAAAATAAGACTTAATCATGTTAGCATGTTTTTAAAAGAGTTAAAAGAAAATAAATTAGTTAAATGCCTTAATGAAGAAAGTAGAAAAGGCAGATTATACGAATTAACAGAAATAGGTAAAAATGCAATCTCAAGAATTAATAAAAAATAAGGAAATAAAGTATAAAGATGAAAGCTGGGATTTTAGAACTTCCCGTACTAAAGAAAGCAATCATGGTTTTCATACTTATCCTGCTATGATGATTCCACAAGTTGCAAAAAGATTAATAGAAACCTATGGAAAAAATTCTAAAGTGTTATTAGATCCTTTTATGGGAAGCGGAACAGCACTTTTAGAAGCAACTTTGCATAAAAATTTTGAAAAAGCTTATGGTATAGACATTAATCCTTTAGCTTTACTAATTTCTAAGGTTAAAACAACACCTATTAATTCTAAACAATTATGGCAAGAATATCACAATTTAATTAAAAAATGTTTAAATGATAAAAAAGAAGTTAATTTTAAGCAAAAGGAAATCAAAAAGCCTAATTTTTTTAATATTGATTTTTGGTTTAAGCCAGAAGTTATAACTGATTTAGCAATTATAAAAGACCATATAAATGAAATTAAAGATAAAGATGTAAAGGATTTTTTCTTAGTAGCTTTTTCTGAAACTGTAAGAAATGTTTCTAATACAAGAAATAGAGAATATAAGCTTTATAGAATGTCTAAAGAAATGTTAGAAAAACATAATCCTAATACTATGAATGAATTTGATAAAAAATCAGAAAAGAATATTTCTAAAATGGAAGAATATTTTGAGGAACATAATAAAAATTGTAAAATAAATATTCTAGAAGAAGACACTAGAAACAAAACTTCTATTAAAGATAATGAGGTTGATTTTATTGTTACGTCTCCTCCTTATGGAGATAGCAGGACTACAGTAGCTTATGGACAGTTTTCTAGATTAGCTTTATTGTGGCTTGATTATGATAAAAAAACCGTTTCTGATATTGATAAGGTAAGTTTGGGAGGCATTCCAACTAAAGATTTAAAAAACGGATTAGGCTCTATTACTTTAAAAAAAACATTAGATGAAATCTCTAAAATAGATTCTAGAAGAGCTAAAGATGTTTTAAGTTTTTATGTGGATTTTGATAAATGTGTAGAAGAATTGCATAGAGTTACTAAAAAAGGAGCTTTTTTGTGTTTTGTAGTAGGTAATAGAACTGTTAAGGGGATTCAAATACCAACAGATGAGATAATATTAGAATTATTTCAAAAAAGAAATCACTACAAACATCATAATACTTTTATTAGAAACATTCCTCATAAAAGAATGCCTAGATTGAATAGTCCTACTAATATAACTGGCAATCATGCAGTAACAATGAATGAAGAGTGGATAGTTATTTTAGAGAAAGAATAATTTAAAATGGAAAAAAGAATTTTACATTTAACTTTGATAAAGAAATATTTTGATTTGATTGCTTCTGGTAAAAAAATAAAAGAGTATAGAGACATTAAACCTTATTGGACTAAAAGACTTCTAGGAAAATCTTTTGATGAAATATATTTTAAGAATGGTTATAGTAAAAATGCTCCTTTTATGAGAGTAGAATTTAAAGGTATGGAAAAAAGAGACAAATATGTTATTTCATTAGGAAAAGTTTTAGAAATAAAAAATTAAATCTCTTGAACATCAAACACTTTATCAATATTCTTTTTAAGAATTCTAAACCCAGAACCGTGGTCATGGGTTTTTCCTTTTAATTTTCCACTTCTATAAATACCAATTCTAATATCATACAAAATTAAACCTTCTTCTACAAATTTAATAAATTTCTCAAAAGTTAAATTACTTAACAAAGTAGCTTCCTTAAATTTAAAAAACTCTTTTCCTTTTTCAGTTTTATGCTCTGCTTTAATATAAGCAACATAATCTAATTTCTTCTTAACTATATTTTTAATAATATCAAAGTCATAATAGATTTTAATATCTTCTAATTCATCTGTTTTTAAATTTTTAATTAAAATATAGATTCTTCTTTCTTTTTCATTAACTTCTAATTTA
>Ga0180009_10006725_pt1 | contig 11956 bp, 6 predicted proteins | sample OS_PC_MetaG_FD_123537 | JGI IMG/M metagenome (GOLD analysis project Ga0180009, IMG submission 123537) | Groundwater microbial communities from the Aspo Hard Rock Laboratory (HRL) deep subsurface site, Sweden - OS_PC_MetaG | ecosystem: Environmental > Aquatic > Deep subsurface > Groundwater...
GCACGTGCCCGTGCTGGCATCGTACAGCCCACCCACGCCACACAACACGTCGATGTCCAAGTCGTATTCACCGCCCTCGGCTCCGAAGCTGTCGACGAACAGGTAGTACTGCCCCGGCGCGAAATCATGCTCCAACCAGGCCGTCGACGCGGGGCCATCATCATCGCTGCAGGCCACCTCGGTGGAGGGCGCGTCGCACGCTGTTCGTACATAGAGAACGGAGTCGAACCCCGTGAGGTGGAAACGCAGTCGGAGCGGGTCGACCACGGTGAATGTGTAAATGACCTCTTCACCGGTATTGAACTGGCAGCTGCTGGTGTGCTCGTTGCCCGTCCCTGTCGTGGTTCCCGTTACCCCACCCCCAAAAACATCGAGATCCAGGGCGCTCACGCACCAGAATCCGGCAGCCGTTATGCACTGGCCAGCGCCATCGTCGAACAGGCCGGCAGGACACGAACAAGTCGCCACGCCAGTCACGTCCGAACAGGTGCCCACTCCGCTGCATTCGTATCCGAGTGTCGCACAGCTCGGGTTGCAAACGCCGTCCTGGTCGTTGTCCTGATGCGTCGGCTGGCAAGCCTCACAAGCCGTCCCTTGATATCCGTCATCACAGTCGCAGGAAGGTTCCCCCGACACGTCCCGACACGTTCCATGCCCACAATCCAGCGCCGCCTTCGCACAGCTCGCCGTGCACTTTCCGTCGCCGTCGTTGTCCTGGTAGCCCCACGCGCAAGAGCTGCAATCCTCCCCCCCATACGCGACCTCGCAGTCGCAGACCGCCTCACCACTGTTGTCGTCGCACACGCCATGCTCGCAGGTCAGCATCGCCGTGGTGCAGTCGCTCTCGCACTTGCCGTCCTGATCGTTGTCCTGATAGCCGTCCGCGCACGCGTCGCAGTGATCGCCGCCCCACGTCGGACTGCATACGCACAACGGCGCCCCGGCGGCATCATCGCACTTGCCGTGCCCGCAGTAGGGATACGCCGTCTCACACGTGGGCTGACACACCCCATCGTCGTCGTTGTCCTGATAGCCATCCGCGCAGGCTTCGCAGCTCGCCCCCGTGTGCCCCTCGAGACATACGCACCGAGGGACGCCCGTGCTGTCGTCACATGTCGCGTTCGTGCATTCCAATCCCGCCGTCGAGCAGTCCGCCGTGCACTTTCCGTCGCCGTCGTTGTCCTGCAGGCCGTCGGCACAGCCCTCACAACTCGCACCCCCGTATCCGTCCTCGCAATCGCAAGCCGCCCCCTGTTCGCCGTCGATGCACGAACCGTGATCCCCGCACTGCAGTGTCGTGCAGTCCGGTGTGCAAGAGGGGCCCGCATATCCCGGGTTGCAGGAGCAGGAAGGCGACCCCTCCGCCATCGCACACACGCCGTGACCGGAGCAGTCGTCGGGACAGCTGGCTCCCTGGTCATCGGAAGACCCGCCACACGCCGCCAAAAGGCTCACCCACAACCCGACGGAAGCAAGCACGGGGAATCGGGTCGTCGTGATCATGGTGCGTATCCTCTCGACCCCCCTGAGATCAAATCGCCGAGATCACAGCTAGCATTGCTGTCGCAGCTCGACAAGGAGCGTCGTTCCCTGTTCGCCGTCGAAGTAATCGGCTCAATCGTGCACTGCACGGGAGGGCGGCTGGGTGTAGTCGGCACCAATGGCGACGCGGAGAAGCGGGCTCGACCGTTCATCGGTAACGCGGCGCCATGCGGCGCGGTCGCGCAAGTCGGACCGGCGCCGTAGGCACCAGCTACCGATCATCGCCAAGCAGACTCACCGGCCACATCTAATCTAGTCCCAAATCAATCGCAGTTCGAAGAACGCGACTTGATTTGGAGCTAGTCGAGCCGGCAGGCGAGCGTTTTGGGGTGAGCCGCGGCGAGCGCGGCGAGGGGGCTTTGCGAAAGCCCCCTGAGAAAAACCTAGACCCAAAGCAGCGCGAAGCGCTTGATTTGGGTCTAGTGGTAGTCCTGCGCTGCCCAACCTTGATCGCTGAATCCGCAAGCGACCTGGCTGAAGTACTTCGCGCTCATGTTGACGTAGTGCCCACAAACGTCACCGGTCGTGGTGCCGTAGAAGTCGCAGTTCGGGCAGTTCGGGTTGTATCCGTCCGCACATGCGTCGCAGCCGGCGCAGCCGGGTTGGTCCTTCTCGGCCCACATCGATTCGAGACATCCCTCGATACCGCCACCCAGGCACTCGTTCTGCCCCGACTCCCCGCACTGACCGAAGGAACCATGAGGACTGCTCGTGGCCTGGTCTTGCGTGACTTGATCGTCGACGCATGCCTCCGCCGAAGTCCACTGACCGTACGGAGACAGTCCCTTCGTTGCGCGGAGCTCGTTAATTTTCGCGACGCAGGCCGCGCGAGCTGCTGCGTTGGGGTCGGTCGACGTTCCGCCCGTGCCGCCTGTCGCCCCGCCACCCGTGCCACCAGTCGCTTCACCACCCGTGCCACCGGTTGCTTCACCGCCGGTGCCACCTGTCGCTCCACCACCCGTTCCACCAGTCGCTTCACCACCCGAGCCGCCGGTCGCCGCGCCACTCGAGCCGGCCGCCCCGGCTGTGCCACTCGCTCCCGCGGTCCCGGACTGGCCCCAGTAGTTCGGATCCTCTCCCTCGGATGAGCAAGCGGCCAGGATGAGAGAAGCGAACAAGACGAAACAGCCTGCGGTACGCGTCTTCATTCGAATAGCGTATCACAGCCATACGGCCCCTGTTATTGGCCGTGCGACGGAGGGCCTTCGGCGCACGACAGAAGGCGAGTGTGCATTGCCATCCAGCTTTCCCCGTTGTGGTGTCGCACCCATGAAACAGTTCCCTTTCGACACCACCTTCGAGGTCGTCTCGTTCAAGCGGTCCTGATTGATCTTCCAGGCGATGTGAACCCAATCGGAGTGTGCTGGCTCTAAGCCGGCAGAACTCCGTCCACCTTGTGCGTTAATTGGTCACGCACGGTCACGCATCCCATGGACGATTGATCCGCCCGATCCGGACAACGAAACGAAACGATGAGGCAACGCATGCATATCGGGTTGAGGATGCTTGCAAGCAAGACGGGTTCTGGTAGTTTCGCCGCACCATCACAATTGGGGTGGTTAGGCCACTGGAGGACTGGATGAGCCGACGACTTGACATGGTTCTGTCGTCGATCGGGAAGAAGGAGCTGATGGCCCTGACGGGCATCGGATTCGTTGGCTTCCTGATCGTGCACTTGGCGGGCAACTTCACGATGCTGGCTGGGGGCGAGGCGTTCAACGCCTACGCCGCGAAGCTGGAGTCGCTCGGCCCGCTGGTGCTTGTTGCCGAGGGCGGAATGCTGTTGATGGCGATGCTGCACGTGGTCTTCGGGTTCGCGCTGATCCTGCGCAACCTGCAGGCGCGCGGCACGCGTTACGCCTCGAAGAAGGGTGAAGGAGGACGGACGCTGGGTTCGTGGACCATGTGGCTGACCGGTCCGTGGATTCTCGCGTTCATCGGAATTCACCTCGCGCACTTCACGATCGAGCACAAGCTGATGGGAAACGAAGCGCCGCTGTCTCAACTGGTGGCAGAGCGCTTGGCGGACCCGATCTGGGCTGGATATTACATCCTGTCTGTGTTCGTTGTCGGACTTCACGTGAGCCACGGCTTCTGGAGTGCCTTCCAAACCCTGGGCGCGGCGCCAGAACGTAAGGGGCACCTGCGCGACGCCGCGATCTTGCTCGGCTTCGTGTTTGGCGCCGGATACGGCCTGCTGGCGTTCTTCGTATTCTATATCCGCGACTTGCTCACGTAGCCCTAGAGGAGCGATTCGACATGACGCAACTCGATCCCAAGATCCCCAGTGGGCCGCTCGAGCAGAAGTGGGAGCGGCACCAATTCGAGCTCAAGCTCGTCAACCCCGCCAACAAGCGGAAGTTCGAAGTCATCGTGGTGGGTACCGGGCTCGCCGGCGCTTCCGCCGCCGCCACCCTCGCGGAGCTCGGATATGTCGTGAAGTGCTTCGGCATGCACGACAGCCCGCGTCGCGCTCACTCCATCGCGGCCCAAGGCGGCATCAACGCCGCCAAGAACTATCAGAACGACGGCGACAGCATCTACCGTCTCTTCTACGACACGGTGAAGGGCGGCGACTACCGCGCTCGCGAGGCGAACGTCTACCGGCTGGCGACGGTGAGCAACCTCATCATCGACCACTGCGTGGCGCAGGGCATTCCCTTCGCCCGTGAGTACGGCGGCCAGCTCGACAACCGTTCCTTTGGCGGCGCGCAGGTCTCCCGCACGTTCTACGCTCGCGGCCAGACAGGCCAACAGCTGCTGCTCGGCGCGTACGGTTCGCTGAATCGCCAGATCCACAGCGGCGGCGTCAAGATGTTCACCCGCCGCGAGATGCTCGACCTGATCATCATCGACGGCCACGCTCGGGGCATCCTCGTTCGCAACTTGGTCAACGGCAAGATGGAACGTCACACCGCCGATGCCGTCATCCTGGCCACCGGCGGTTACGCCAACGTCTTCTTCCTGTCGACCAACGCGCAGAACTCGAACGTGAGCGCCGCGTGGCGAAGCTACAAGCGCGGCGCCTTCTTCGCCAACCCCTGCTACACGCAGATCCATCCCACCTGCATTCCTGTGCACGGCGAAAAGCAGTCCAAGCTCACGCTCATGAGCGAGAGCTTGCGCAACGACGGGCGGGTCTGGGCCGCGAAGAAGAAGGGCGACAAGCGCGCCCCCGGCGAGATCAAGGAAGACGAGCGAGACTACTATCTCGAACGGCGCTACCCGAGCTTCGGCAACCTCGTGCCCCGGGACGTCGCGTCGCGGGCGGCCAAGGAGCGGGTCGACGACGGCCATGGAGTTGGCTCCACGGGCGTGGCGGTCTACCTGGACTTCAAAGACGCCATCGACCGGGTTGGCCAGCCCGCCATCGAGAAGAAGTACGGCAACCTCTTCGAGATGTACGAGCGCATCACCGGCGACAATCCCTATTCGACGCCGATGATGATTTACCCGGCCCTGCATTACACGATGGGCGGGACGTGGGTGGACTACAACCTGATGAGCACCGTGCCCGGCCTGTTCGTGCTGGGCGAGGCGAACTTCTCGGACCACGGCGCCAACCGTCTCGGCGCCAGCGCGCTGATGCAAGGCCTGGCCGACGGTTACTTCGTCATCCCCTACACCCTCGGCGGGTACCTCGGGAGCACCAAGCTCAAGAAGGTGGACGAGTCTGCCGATGCGTTCAAGCAGGCCGAGGACGCGGCGAACAAGCGCGTCAAGAAGCTGCTCAACATCAAAGGCAAGCGTACGCCCGCGGACTTCCACAAGGAGCTTGGTCTCATTCTGTGGGAGAACTGCGGCATGGCGCGCAACGAAGACGGACTCAAGGACGCGCTCGAGCAGATCCCCAAGCTCCGCGACGAGTTCTGGGACAATGTCATGGTCCCGGGCGACGCCAACGACCTCAACCAAACCCTCGAACGCGCCAACCGCGTCGCCGACTTCCTCGAGTTCGGCGAGCTCATGGTTCGCGACGCCCTGGAGCGCCCTGAATCATGCGGCGGACACTTCCGCGAAGAAAGCCAGACCGACGAAGGCGAGGCCAAGCGCGACGACGAGAACTTCTGCCACGTGGCGGCGTGGGAATATGAGGGGGACGACTCCGAGCCCACCCGAAACGTCGAACCTCTGACCTTCGAGCGCGTTCCGCTGACGCAGAGGAGCTACAAGTAGATGAACCTCACGCTTAAGGTTTGGCGTCAAACCGGCCCCAACGTCCCGGGCCATTTCGAGGAGTACAAGGCCCAGGATGTGTCTCCCGACATGTCCTTCCTCGAGATGCTCGACTTCGTCAACGAAGAGCTCATCGTCAAAGGCAAAGAGCCCATCACCTTCGAGCATGACTGCCGCGAGGGTATCTGCGGATGCTGCGGCGCCATGGTCAACGGCAAGGCCCACGGCGGCTTCGAAGGCACCACGCTCTGCCAGGTGCACATGCGCCACTTCCACGATGGTGAGACCATCATCATCGAACCCTGGCGCTCACGCGTGTTCCCCGTGCTCAAAGACCTCATGGTCGATCGAACCGCCTTCGATCAGATCCTCCAGGCCGGCGGCTACGTTTCGGTCAACGTCGGCGGCGCTCCGGACGCCAACGCCATCCCGATCAGCCCCGCCGCCCAAGACACGGCCATGGATGCCTCCCAGTGCATCGGCTGCGGTGCCTGCGTCGCGGCTTGTCCCAACGGCTCCGCCATGCTCTTCGTCAGCGCCAAGGTCTCGCACCTCGACGTCCTTCCTCAGGGCAAGGTCGAGTCGGTCCGACGAACCCGCTCGATGCTCGCGAAGATGGACGAGCTCGGGTTCGGCAACTGCTCGAACCACGCCGAATGCGAGATGGCCTGCCCCAAAAAGATCTCCATCAGCCACATCGCGCGCGCCAACCGCAGCTTCTGGCGCGCTCTGTTCTGCGGCGACTCCTGAGAAACCCACCACCGCGCCGCATCGCGCCGCGCTACCGATAATCGGTCGTCCGTCGAAGCTTTCGATTGGAACGGTTCTTGTAGACGGTTTCCCCGACCGGCGGCCTAGCCGCCACAATCGCTGGGGGATTTCCATATGCGACCGCTTCTTAAGACGATCATGCCTGGCGTTGCGATCATGCTCGCGACCGCCTGTGGCACCCGAACCGAGCTTCTCCCCTTCCACGACCCGAACGCCTCGTGCGCAACCTTCGACGCCGTCGCCCAACCTGCCCCCCTCGACGTGTTTCTCCTCATGGACTCGTCCGGCTCCATGGAGTTCGAAACCGAACACGGCGTGGTCAAGTGGTCCGCCATGCGGGATGCCCTCGCCACCTTCCTGCTGGACCAGGAATCCGAAGGCATCGGCGTCGCCATGACCTTCTTTCCGCACATCCAGCCGCACATTCCGGATTGGTGCATCGACCCCAATGCCTGCGGCGATCCCGCCGCCTGCACCGAAACCCGCATCTGCTTCCCCAGCGGCGAATACTGCGAGACAGATCAGGACTGTGCCGAATCAGGGTTGCCCACGGACACATGTGAACCTGTGGGCACATGCGACCAACAGGTCTCCGAACTGTGCGCCCCCTCCGTCGGAATGGGCTGCGCCAGCGGCGCCCCTTGCCTACACCTCGGCTACTGCGAAAACCGCAGCTCCTGCGATCCCGCGGACTACGACCATCCCCCTATCCCCGTCGGCGAGCTGCCAAGTGCCGCCGCATCCCTCGTCGGCGCCATGGACATGCGCACCCTCGAGGGCAGCACGACCACGCTGCCCGCCATGCAAGGCGCCCTCTCCGCCGCGCTCGCCTGGGCCGATGCGAACCCCTCCCACAAGGTCATCGCCGTCATCGCCACCGATGGCATGCCCACCTCCTGCGATGCCGCACTCGACGACGACGACATGAACCTCGCCATTGAGCACATTGCGGCTCCGGCATCCGACGCGCTCACACGCGGCGTCCAGACGTTCGTAGTCGGCGTGTTCGCCCCCGACGAGCAGGACATCGCAGAGGAGAATCTGGGCCGGATTGCCCAGGCCGGAGGCACCTCAACCGCGTTCGTCATCAATACGGGAGAATCCGTTGGCGACCGTTTCCTCGACGCTCTCAACGAGATTCGCTGGTCTGCCACTTCATGCGAGCTCTCCCTGCCCGTGGCTGAGCTCCCGTCGGGAGGGTTCCCTCGCGGAAACATGCGTGCCACCGCCCCGGGCAAAGCAACGGTCGAGGCTCCGTTCGCCGGCGAACACGGTTGCGACGGCGACGGGCGCGGCTGGTTCTATGACGTAGACACCACCACAGGGCTGGCTCCATCGCGCATCATCCTGTGTCCAACCACGTGCGAGCAGGTCGATGTCGACCGGGATGAGCCGGTCGAAATCGTGGTGGATTGCTCGACTTGACCCTCAGGGGCCCGTCCACCCCAGGTGCGTCGAGCCGTCTTCGAACACCCATATGCGCTGGTCCGCCTCGAACGGGCCCGGGAAGCTCACCGTCTTGCCGCCCGGGAACACGACCTCGATATCCGACACCTCGGTCGCATCGCTCAACCCGAAGTGGAGATACTGCGAGTCCTGACCGCCCTTGCCACTGCCACCTTGCACGTGCCGGATCCGGGTCGTGCCGCCCGCGGCCACCCGCACCGTGGACCCCAGCGCGTTCCAATTCGCATCCACGTTGCCGATCACACGGACCTGCACCCAATGCCCTTTGCTCGCCGTCGATAACGTGTTGACGAACGGCACGTGGGCGAAGAAGTCGGGGTCGCCGTCGTTGTCGAAGTCGGACACGGACACCCCCCACCCGTTCTCGGTGGTGATGCCCGCGTGGTAGGCATCGAGCCGGAACGTCCCGTCCCCGTTGCCCCAATAGAAGTCCGTGGGCCGACCGTCGTACACCGCCGTGATGATCAGATCGAGGTTGCCGTCTTGGTCGAAGTCGCCAAGCGCAGGCACGGAATGGGTCTCCTGATACCGCAACCCCGCCGCGCTCTCCGGCGTCGTAAAGTCACCCTTGATGTCGTCGAAGGTGTGTGACGCATTCTGCAAGAGCACATTCGTCTTGTCCGAAAAGCCGAAGAACCGAGGGTGCGCGAGGTTCGCCGCGATGAGGTCGAAGTCCCCGTCGTTGTCCAGATCTCCCCACGCGGCGCCAATCGTGTGCCCGAAGTATCCACTGGTCACCGTCCCCGTAACCCCCACTGGAAACGCGCTCTCCTTCACCGTCCCGTCGCCCTGGTTGACGAACAACTGGTTCGACCTCAGCCGATAGTCATTCACGAACAGGTCCACGTCCCCGTCTCCGTCGTAGTCCACCGGCGCCACGCCGCGCGATGGCCGCTTCATCGTCATGAACCCGTGCTCACCCGTCCACGACTCGAATGTACCGTCGCCCCGATTGTGGAACACGGTATCGATGTAGTAGGTCTCCTCGCCCCAACAGATGTGGTTCGCCATGTACACGTCCAGAAAGCCGTCAGCATCGAGGTCGACCCATGCCGCGGCCGCAGACGGCGAACGGATGTTGGCAGGATCACCGCCACAGTCGTTGTAGGTCTGTTCGTCCACGATCCCCGCCGCCTCGGTCATATCGGAAAACGTACCGTCGCAATTCGAATGTAGAAGGGAATCGGGTGCCGTCGTGGACTCGGCGAAGATGAAGAGATCCAGACAGCCATCGTTGTCGTAGTCGCCGAACACCCCGCCCGTCCCGGAAATGCCCATCGCGGCGATCCCCGAGCCGCCCGTCTCGTCCACGAACGCGCCCGTTCCGTCGTTGTGGTACAGCCTCGGCCCCTCCGTGATCATGTCGTCCCAGCCGTCGTTGTCGTAGTCGCCGAAGGATACGTGCCCGCTCGGATCGAACGCGACCGGTTGGAAGACCTTGTCCCCGGGCGCGACGTCATCGGTGTACTCCACCTGCAGACGAACGAGGTAGTCGTACTGGAAGGCAAACGTCACACCGTTGTAGTAGGTAGAAGCCTCCGCGTTGGGAAGGTTCATCGACCCATGGCATTCGTCGAAGGTCTCGCAGGTGCCGGCACCGGTCGCCTCACCGTCGAAGGGGAACACGGGATCGTCGGTGCTCTCGATCCGATGCGCGACGTAGACCAGGCCGGGGTCCTGGACCTCAATGGGCGTATCGAAAACGTAGTCGATCCATTCACCGTCCTGGATGTCTTCGTGACAACGGGATCCTGACCAGAGCGGGTCGAACTGCCAGAAGTCGAACCCGTTGTACCCGAAGTCGGGGTACAGGCCGGCGAACACCTCGTGGTTGGGCGGGAGGCTGTCGGGCAGCTCGGCCCATTGCACCGAGAACCCATGAATCCGCGCCGGGTGCTCCAGCTCGAAACGAACCGCCTCCCACAGCGTGTTCTCATTGAGCTCGTAGCTGTTGCCATCGACCTCGATCGCCCAGGTTTGGCCGCGCAGGTTCGCCACGCCCACTCCGTCGTCCCAGGCAAGTTCGGTCAAGCCGGCCGGCAGGGTGCGGTTGCCGGTTCCACAGACTTGCGGTCCGGTATCCGCAGCGTCTTCGGTTGGGCTGTCGTGCTTGGCGTCCGTAGCAGCTTCGACCGAAGTGTCGTTTTCGGCATCGCCCGCCCCGGCATCCGCGACCGGAGCGGGATTGCTGGCGGAATCGTCGCCGCCGCAAGCGAGGAGGATCAGAGGGGCGAGAAGACATAGGGCAACGGAACGCATGGGACTCCGGGGGTGGGGATCCAGGAGCTAGAAGAAACCACACTTCGGAGTTTCCTGCACGCGTGCTCGACGCATCGCCCGATCCGCGCTCGGCGGGATGGGTCTCCGTTGGTCGCGCCCGGAGACGACCTTGAACGAATCAGCTCGGATCCACTGTGAGCTCCAGCTCGAAATTGCCGCTCTGGTTTCCCGCGCCATCCACGAATATCCAATAGTCGGTGTCCGGTGGAGCCGCCCAGGTGACGGATTCCCCGCCATGGCCAAGGCTGTCGTGGCATTCGATCTGGTTTTGCCCGGGACCTCCACAAGCACCCTTGCGAACATAGAGAACCGAATCGAAGTCCGTGCCAGCCCCCACAACCTGAGCCGTCATGGTGCCGCCGGTGCCCGAGTTAACGCGGTAGACCTGTTCAGGCGACATGCTCGTTTCGCCGCAGGTTCCCACATACGCGTGCGTCTGACCGGTGGTGGACCCCGACACGTTCGCCGTCACCAGCGCCCCTGTCGGCTTCAGTACCAACGCTTCGCCCGGGCAGGCGTCCGCGGGTCCCTCCAGCTCGACCTGACAGTCACCGTCGCATCCGTCATTCGGCGACGTGTTCCCGTCGTCACACTGTTCGAATCCCTCCAACTGGCCGTTGCCACACTGAGCCGGCCGAATCGTACAGATCAGTTCGAAAGGCCCGGTGTCTTCGTGGCCGTAGCCATCCAAGATCACGTACTGGGTCACCCCCTCGGCGACCATCATCTCCTCGATCCGCGTCGTGCCAGCGGTGAACGGTCGCTCGCACTCCAGCTCGCTGTCCGCATTCGAGCAGGACGCGCGAACGCTCAGAATACCTCGTAAGTTGGTGACGGATGGTCCTCCGATGTGGCATGTCATGGCGCCGTCCACGTCGCTGGTCACCGACACCACCGCATCGGGTACACCGGCTTCATGGTACGTTGAGCACTTGTAGTCCTCAAACGACGAAGTCAGGTCATTCGTGTCACCAACAATCGTGCCGACGCGCGGTTCAGAGCCCGACCCTGCCATGATCATCGTCAGCCCCGGACAGGCATCGGCCGCCAGCTCCGGATTGAACGTGCAGTCGCTCCTGCACCAGTCCTCGTCAGCATCGTTGCCGTCGTCGCAGTCCTCGCCGGGTTCCAAGAATGCGTTCCCGCATCCTTTGGGCCGGAGCTCCACGTTGACCGTATAGGGACCGCTGTCCGATGCATAGCCATCAATGAATATGTAGTAAGGAGTGCCTGCCTCTGCCTCGAGCGCGACCCCGTCGCTGCCGGGGTCAATTGCGTCGTTGCACGCCAGCTCCGACGATAGCAGGTCACAATCGGACCGCACGTAGAGCACGGAGTCGAAGGCGGTGGCGGCCCCTCCACCAAGATCGACGACGAGGAAGCCGTCGATATCGGGGGTGACGACGTACACAGCTTCGCTGGCGATGGACGTGGTAGCGCAGGTCCCCTCGTAGTCGGCGGCGAGGTTGGAAGTATTGCCGGACGCCGAGCCGCTGCGATTGTCTTCTCCACTTCCCGAAAGGACGATCTGTTGGCCGGGGCAAAGGTCCTCGATGCTCGCGCTCGTGCCGCCGGTGCCCGTGCTTGCTGTACCGCCCGTGCCTGCTGTACCGCCCGTGCCTGCTGTGCCGCCCGTGCCTGCTGTTCCGCCCGTGCCTGCTGTTCCGCCCGTGCCTGCTGTTCCGCCCGTGCCTGCTGTTCCGCCCGTGCCTGCTGTTCC
>Ga0180009_10006726_pt1 | contig 11956 bp, 13 predicted proteins | sample OS_PC_MetaG_FD_123537 | JGI IMG/M metagenome (GOLD analysis project Ga0180009, IMG submission 123537) | Groundwater microbial communities from the Aspo Hard Rock Laboratory (HRL) deep subsurface site, Sweden - OS_PC_MetaG | ecosystem: Environmental > Aquatic > Deep subsurface > Groundwater...
ATGATAGAGCGCCTGCAGCCATGGCAATACCTAAAATACCAAGCATAAGACGGGGCTTTACGCCCCGATCGACCAACGCACCCCATACGATTCTCCCGATAATTCCACCTGCCTGTGCAGTAGCCAGGAGAATCCCGGCCTGGATCAGCGTCATCTTCACGTCTTCGATTAAATAAATAATGATAAAGGAGACCAGGCACAATTGCATCGTGGAAAAGAAAAATGAAGCAATGACAATATAGCGCAATTCCTGGTGGGAAACCGCCATTTTTACCGACTCAATTACATTTTTCCAGGAAAGCCGGGATAGATTGGAACGCTCTGTGTCGAACTGTTTTCGATAAGGGTGCAGGAAAATGCCGAGAATTAAACACAATGCCCCCACCAATATCGCCGACATTTTCCAACCCCAGAGAATAACCAGATGAGGGACAATCGCACCTGCCATGACCCCGCCGATCGGAACACCGGTCTGCTTAATAGAAAAGACCACGGACATCATTGAAACAGGCGTGGTTCGGACCAGCAAATGGGAACTGGCCGGTGTCACAGGTCCATAACCGATTCCCAGGATCAATGCCCCGATGATCATCATGGGGACAACCGGGATTGAAATTGCCCCCAATCCCAGAGCACATAGGACCAGGCAAATTTGGCTTACTCCAATTGCCCCGAACCGGTTGATAAAATATCCGCTGACAGGTGCGACAGCTGTCGCACCCAAATAAATCAAGGACATGAAGATGCCGACATAGCTGGGGGGAACATTTAATTCGCCGGCCGCCACTGGCATAAATACCGGAATGGCTACCGTGCTCATTGAAACCAAAGCCTGGACCAGCAGAGTGAGTACTACCGGAAGGATAACCCCTGACATTGGATTGATAAGGCGTTGCTTTTTCACGGTGGAAATATATGAAGAAGGATCACATGATCCGACATCAGGTGCGCTTCCAGAAGTTTTATGTCGCGATGCCTGCATAATCATAGAAATTCAGCACTTGATGAACGCATGATGCGAATTGCAATCTCGGAATATGGTTACCTAAAAAGAGTTGATGCAATTCAGTTCGCTAAAAGTGGAAAGAAATTAAAAGAACCCGTTAATGCGTCAAATGCGAAAATAGATTAATAGAACCAGTTGAAACCATGAAATCCCTTGATGACAGAATCAGGAGACTTCATGAGACTCAACGTGGCAGTTTGATATTAAGAAACGAATAAAGGAAATCAAGTGTTCGGCGAATGGTAGATAAGTAGCAAATATATCAGATTATCAATGCACGGCTAACACAAGTGCTTTTGTTTGCCGAGTTTTCGTTACCACACATGCCCGTCTACCCGGCACCATTGTCTTCCCCTCCAGCTATTAAATCCTTTTGAACTCGTCACTGAGAATTGCTGTTGGGTTCTCCGCAAACTTGACCTCCACTCGGCTTCCATATAACGAATAAGAGTTTAACCGATCAACCCCGGCAACCAAAGGGAGAGGGGTTTGAAATAGACTACGATAATAGTAGATAAGATCAACAAAACCACAAAAGGCCAGACACCTTTGACAATCTCCTCAAAGCGCGAGGTATTATCTATCCCTTGGACGACAAAAAGATTAAGGCCTACGGGAGGAACCACAAAACCCACTTCTAAGGCGAAGACAAAAACCAAGGAAAACCAGATAGAGTCAAACCCAAAATGTTTGACAAAGATCTGATAGAGAATTGGATAGGTGATCAACAAGATAGAGAGTTCATCCATTAAAGCGCCCAAAATAAAAATGAAAAGTATTACTATCCAAAGAATAGTCATGGGCGTAAAAGGGAGTTTGGCTAAATAATTGCAAATTATCTGAGGAGCCTCTATCATAGCAATGAACTGGCCAAATATCATTGATCCGACCACGATGAAGAGGATCATGCAGTTTAGCTTTGCACTATCCATGATTATTATGTACAATTCTTTAAATGAGATCGAACGGTAGAAAAAGATGGATATGAAAAGACCATATGTCACGCCAATCCCAGCCGCTTCAGTGGGGGTGAAAATCCCGGTATAGATTCCTCCCAAGATAATAACTGGGGTCAAAATTCCCCAGAACGCCTTTGTAGTAGCCACCCACCTTTCTTTCCAAGGAGAAGGGTCTATCTTAGGTATAGATTTATCCTTTATCGAACGTACGACAATATAGACGCTGAAGATGATAGCTAACATGATACCAGGAAGCATTCCTGCCATGAAAAGCTTTCCGACTGAATCTCCGGACATGGAACCAATAATGATCATGAATATGCTTGGTGGGATCAAAGGCCCTAAAACCCCGCCGATAGCAATGGTGCCATAGCTAAAATCCCTTGGATAACCCCGCGAGATCAACTGAGGGAGGGCGATGATACCAATGGTAGCCACTGTAGCGGAGGAGGAGCCCGATATGGCTGCAAATATGGTACAAGCAAAAATAGCAGCAACAGCCAATCCTCCAGGCAAGTGTCTGATCCATTTGCTAGCCACTTCGAAGAGGTCTTCTCCAATCTTACCAATCATCATCACAGTGCTGGTCATGATAAAGAGAGGGACAGCGACCATGATGAAATCGTCAAGAGTTTTGTAAGCTACCAATGGTATCTGCACGAGCATGGGGAATCCTCCAAAAAGAGAGAAGAATCCCAACGCCCCAATAAGACCCATGGCAAAGGCCACTGGCATACCGCTGAAGAGCAAAAGAAAAAGTAAGATGAACAAGCCAAGAAAAACGAGCCCTTTTGAGAAGAGCATTACTATACAGAGAACAAAGAGGACGAAAAAGATGATAAGGGAAACCCCTCTCGGTGGACAGCCGATTTCCTTGGAGCATTCCTTTAGATCTGTTTTGATCTCAAAGAACAACGAAAACGTTCCTCTCAATAGCTCAAGCATCAATAATGCTCCTCCGATGGGGACAAGAGCCGCTGGAAGAACAATGGGTACTTTCAATACAGTGGGAGAAACCTCATTCATAAGAAAAGAGTTAATGGCAAATTTTCCTCCCTCCCATATGAAAACCATAACATAGAGGATCCCAAGAATGGATGTGAAGAATTCTACAACAATTCTGTCTCGTCTTGACAGACGGTTGATGAACAGGTCCACATAAATATGGCCCTTTTGGCTGTGCGTATATCCTGCGGTGATAAAAACGCTAGCAAGGCAAAGATATATACTTACTTCAAGGACCCAATCAGTAGGAGAATTAAAGAGGGAGCGCATGATGATTTCATAAGTTACAATGAAAGCCAATATCAAAATGATCACTCCGCCAAGGAAACCGCAGAAACCATTCAGTTTATTGCATAGGTTATTTAAATTCTTAGATATTTGACTTCTTAAAGCCGTCATTTTATCCACCAATGTAAACCAAAAATTATTAGCGAGTTTTCTCGACAAGTTCTATCAAACGCTTCCCTGTTTCTCCTGATCTATTTATTACGCTATTCACCAGTGGCTCACAGGCTTTTATCCACCTCTGCTTCTCCTTTTCAGGCAGGTAATAAATTTCCATCCCCTTCTCTTTCAATAATTCTAAAGACTTTTTGTCTTCTAATTCAGCTTCCTTTCGAGACCACTCCTGAACTTCTTTGGCACAGGAGAGGATAATATTCTGAATATCAGGGGGGAATTCATTCCATTTATTCATGTTCATCACAACTCCATAAGTATAAAAGGTAAAATTAGAGATCGAGACGAATTTTGTAACATCATAATATTTCCTTTCCCAAAAGGAACTGGGACCAGAAATTGCGCCATCAATTGTTCCTCTCTGCAGAGCCATGTAGACCTCTCCTCCGCCAAGGAAGGTGGGGGCAGCACCGAGTAACTTAATACTCTCTGTCATCAGTTCTCCATACCCCCTTATCCTTTTCCCCTTAAAATCCTCCAATGTCCTGATCGGCATCTTTGATGCGATTTCCATTACACCGTATTCCATCCAGTGAATATGTTTAACTCCTACTTTTTCAAGTTCTTTTTTCATGATTTCTCCGCCCTCTCCATCTACAAATCGCCTGAGATGGTTCGCATCACTAAAAATGAGCGGGATGTCGAGGACCAAAAGGCCCGGAACCAACCCTGTCCATTGGCTCAAGGAGGCTTTGGCCATATCAACCGCACCTGAAGGTACGGCCTTCACGTAGTCTTTATCTGCGAAAAGTTGTGCTGCAGGATATACCGAAACCCCAACTCGACCTTTGGTCCTTTCCTCTACAAGCTTGGCAAAAAGATATTGCCCCTTGGTCACATGGTGATTAAGGGGCATATTCCCTGCGTATCGCAGTGTGAACTCAGATCCTGATGCTTCAGGGGAACTGATTAACAGACACAACGTTATTAAAGTGAGCATAACTAAGACGGTTGATTTTTTGAACTTATCCATAATAAATCTCCTTTTTAAGAAACTCCGTTTATAATGTGTGAGTGGGCTCGAACAAAAAATCCAAGATACTTCATTCTCGTTTATCCCCAAACTTAACCTTTACTCGGTTTCCAATCCGAACTGTTCTAATGGCCTCCTTTTATTTTGAGAAAATAATGCCTTTAAAATAGTTGCCAATGGCCGTGCTGCCCCTTGTTAAGCCTGACGTAGGCAATAGCGTAAGGTGGAGCAGGGAGATTCTTAAAATGTTCATAAATGGCAGTAACTGCCTCAATGACTCCTTCTTCACCGGCACATTGATAAACTCCATAAGGAGAGGCGTAATGAAGCCGATTCCCAAGGCGAATCGCCTCGCGTTGATTAACCGAATAATCCAACAGTGCAGTCCGAATATGTTCATGGTTGATTCGAACTGTGAAAGCTCAATATATTGTCCTTCTCCTGTTATATTTTTATATATCATTGCACAATTACATTGGAGCTTTATTAATAATTACATCTTTATTAATTTCCATGCTTGTAATTTCTTCGTTATTATAACCAAGCTCTATTAACACCTCTCGTGTATGTTGACCTAACATTGGCGCAGGAATTCGTATATCCGCAACTTTTCCATTTCGAAAGATAGGTGTTTTAACTATTTTAATTTCTCCATATTCTGGATGCGTCATTTTATGAATTATATTTCGATGAATAACTTGTTCATTCTTAATTATTTCATCTACACGAAGAAGAGGTGCATGCGGAATTCCAGCCACCTGAAGCTTTTCGAGTACGGTTATAGAGCTTTGCTTCTTAATGATTGGTGCCAAGATCGAAATGAGATCGTCCCGATTCGCTACACGATCATCATTTGTTTGGTACTTTGGGTCTTTTTCCAGTAATGTTAAGCTAAATAGATCACAGAAAGATCTCCAATAGGAATCTGTAGATACACCAATAAAAACAAATCCATCCGATGTTTCGAAGACTTGATATGGCGCAAGAAATGGAAGAGCCGATCCAATACGCTGCGGTAGTTCTCCAGATATTGAATACAATGTTACGAAATGATTCATCCAAGAAAGACCTGTCTCGAGAAGCGATACGTCTATGTTTTGCCCTATACCTGTCTTTTCCCTATCCCTTAGAGCCAATAAAACCCCTATAGCAGCGAACATCCCAGCGCCGAAGTCTATGCATGATGTTCCAAAACGAACAGGTGGACGATCCTTTTCTCCCGTTGCCATCATAATTCCAGACATTGCTTGGGCTATTACGTCATAACCGGGGCGATTTTTTTGTGGACCTGTCTGCCCAAAACCAGATATCGACGCATATATAATTCGTGGATTCAGTTTCGAAACGTCTTGATATCCAAATCCAAGTTTTTCCATAGCCCCCGGTACAAAATTCTCGAGAAATACATCCGCCTTGCAAACCAACTTTCGAAGTATTTCTTTACCCTCCTCTTTTTTGAGATTGATTGCGATTCCTCTTTTATTTCTGTTGATGGAAGCCATGATTGACCCCCGAAGTGAAAAGCGGAAGTGGTCTCCACTAGGTGACTCCACTTTTATCACTTGTGCACCATTATCAGCTAGAATCATAGCCGCAAACGGCATGGCACCAGCGTGAGACACATCAACAACATTAATATCTCTTAACGTTTCCATTCAGCTTCCTCGCTTCCAAGTATTATATTGGATAACATGAATATATTCTCAAGGCTTTCAAGCCTTCTAATAAAATGCAATGAATGATCAATCTTATCTTTGGTCAGTATCTTCTCAGCACATTTTTTGTATTTGTATTCCAGTTCGCCCTCTTTAAGAGGCATATTCTGTATAGGTATGACGGTATATTTTCCCCAACCGGACCATGTTTGCTGAAATAGATATCATCCCCTGCTAACCTGATATCACATATTGTGGCCATTGCCAGCCCCAGGCAAATTGCTGCGCCACGAATCATGGAGATTGCCGGAAAAGAATAATTGATAAGACCATTCTGAAAATATTCAATTGCTTTGATAAATTACTGAAATTCCCGATCCTGAATTCCATTAATTCACCGCCAGCGCAGAATGCGCCTTCATCGCCTCCTTTTATAATCAATACGCTACTTCCGCCCGTGGAAACCGATTCATTTATCGCATCACTCAGCAGCATCAGGATTCCCCAGTTAAGGGCGTTACGCTTGTCCGGACTGTTCAATGTCATGCTGCCAACACTACTTTTTCCTTGATTCAAGGTGTGCTTAATTATTTCAATGTGTTGTTGAGTGCCGATAGTAAAATGTGCCATAAAATTCAATGCATATAACAATGCTTTTCATATTTTTTTAATAAGTTACTGTTTCCGGATGGACATTAATTAAATGATTTTATCTTGCATTTAGACTGGCTCGAACCAATAGTCCAGTACGTTACCTTGACGATCGTCTTTAAATATTACCTTAATTCTGTTACCAATTTTTAGAATATTCATAGCATTATCAATATTTGTTAAATCAATTCCCTTTACATAACCACCCATTGCTGTATCAGCTCCATCTAGCTTAACATAAGATAGTGCGTAAGGAGGGTCTGGAAGCGTTTTAAAAGGTGAACATATTATTGTCGCACATTCAATAACCCCTTCATTAGCCACTTTTACCCATTCAGTCGTATCCGTAAAACAAGAATCACAAAAAGAACGAGGAGGAACGATAACTTTCTTGCAGGACGGGCAATATTTTCCAAATATCTGCTTATTTTCTTTAATCTCATAAAAATAGCGACTCGCAGTTTCTCCAACAGCATGATTGTACGTTAGGTCCCACTTTTCTGTAATTTTTTGTAATTCTATAGCCATTGCATCCCCCTATTTTTTATGAATACTATTCTTTTGTTAATAATCCTGACCAATGACCGCTGTTGCAAAAAACTGATGATCTCCGCCATTTGCGCTTGCAATAGCTACTTTAGCACCCTTGACCTGTCTATCTCCTGCTTTATGCATGACTTGAAGTGCAGCTTCTCCAGCCCGAATCAATCCGGTTACAGCTATTGGATTTGTGCAAAGGGTTCCTCCTGATGGATTGACTGCCACCTCTCCATCAATATCAAAATAACCATCTCCAAGAAGTTTTATTGACTCACCTCTTTCGCATAAACCTGCCGCATCAATTGCATGATATTCAGTGTTACTAAAAGGATTATATAATTCTGCAACATCAACTTCTTTAACTGGATTTACAATACCCGCCATTTTGTAAGCTCTTTTAAATGATTCAGACAAAGCATATGCATCAGCATGGTCATTTAAAGCATTAGTTCCCATTCTGTCTCCTAGATAATAAGTTTCAGTTGATTGACCAATACCTCTTATCCATGCTGGTCGGATACATATTTTTTTTGCAACATCTTCTGATGCCAAAATCATAGCAGCCCCGCCACTTGATGAAGGGCAGGAATCAAATAGCTTTATCGGCCACGAGAGAATCCTAGATTTCAGGACTTCATCGATTGTTACTTTTTTTCTTAAATGTGCGTGAGGATTCCTTGATGCGTGATTCCTCGCTTTAACCACGACTTTTGCCATATCTGTCTCTGTCATCCCGTATTTATGCATGTACCTAATCGCCGACAATGCAAGCATGTTTATTGTAGTTAATGGAAGTTTTCTCTCATAAATTGGATCCCATATTTTATTCATGATTATTTGAACATCACCACTTTCACCTACTTTATCTGCACCTGCTACAAGTACAATATTGTTCATTCCAGAAGCAATGTGATAATAAGCAACTTGAACTGCTGATAACCCAGTAGAACCGCCTGTATTTATTCTTATAAGCCTTTTATTTCTTGCTGATGTTGAATCGACGCACCATCTCTCAGAATTCAGAACACCTGCGAGGGAATCTGGTGCCAATGGAAATACAATAGCTTCAATCTCCTCTCTTGTAATGCCAGCGTCTCTCAGTGCTATGTCAGTCGCTTCCTTTACTATATCATATATTGAAGCATCATCCCTCTTTGAACAAAAATTTGTCTGTCCTATGCCTATGATAGCAACATTTCTTTTTTTCATTTTTTCTCCCTGTAAATCTTAATCGCGTGATAAAATGAAAACGCTATTATTCTGTCCTGCAAAGCCACTGGTAGCTGTAGCAAGGGAAGTTTGTACGTTACTAATTTGATGATCCCCGGTTTTGCCTATCACTTGCAAGGCTGCCTCAGCTACCCTCATCATACCCGTTGCGAAGTAAGGATTTGTTGAAAGAGCTCCACCGGAAGGATTGATTTTAATGGTATCGCGTTGCAAAAGTTCTTCATGCAAAAATATAGACGCCTTTCCAGCTTCGCATAATCCTAATGCCTCGTAAGACATTAGCTCATAGTATGCCGTTGGGTCATGTATTTCTGCCACGTTTATCTCTTTTATTGGATTCTTAATGTTCGCCTGACGATATGCCTGTGCAGAAGCACTTTTTAATGAATTCAGATCTTTAAGATTATTTTTATCGAACCAATAACTATCTGATGCCCAGCCAATACCTTTTATCCAGGCTACGCTTTCCTTATCTAAACCCCACTCTTCTATTTTGTTCTCTGAAGCAATTATCATTGCAACAATACCACTCGATATTTCCGGTAACATCAGTTTTCTCAAGGGCCAGGATATATATTCCGAGGAGAGTATTTCATCAGTCGTAACCTGCTTTTTCAGATGAGCAAAAGAATTATTACATGCATAGGCTCTATTTTTAACAACTATTTGTGCAACAGCTTCTTGGGATATGCCATAATAATCATTGTAGGTGGAAGCCTGCAAGGCATAGGCTGCAATATCGTGAATGCCAAGTTTTCTTTGGTAAATAGGGTCAGCTGTAAGGTTTTGAACAGCTTTCAAATCATCAACTTCATTCATACTCCAAGTTACTATTAACGACGATTCGTATAAACCAGAAAGAACTCTCATATATCCCATAATTAATGAATGATCGCCACTTGAAGGAGCGTCAATTATATCCCTTCCAACGCCACCAACAGAACCAGAACTTGCCATTATGGAAATAGCTCTCCCATCCACCTGATCGTTTGACGATATACTTATACAATCTATATCTTGAATGGTTCTATTTGAATCTTTAAGCAATTTTTTTATAGTGATATATATTCGTTCCTCTAAACTTCGTTTGTTATCTTCAACAAAGATTTCTCTTCTAACTTGAGTAATAGCGACTCTCGTATTCATTTTTTTCTCCTAATATTGAGACTTCAATACCCTTTAAACACCGGTTTTCTCTTTTGTTCAAAAGCGTTTCTTCCTTCTATTCTATCTTCAGTATCCCTAATTAAGCCCCACATCATCTGTTCAAGAGCTATTGCTTCATCCAAAGGCATATTCAACCCTTTACGAATAAGATATTTAATAGCTTGAATTGAGATTGGCCCATTTTCACATATTTTCTCTGCTATTCTGTATGATTCTTGTAATAATTCGTTTAACGGACATACTTTACTGACCAAACCAACCCGATATGCTTCAGCAGCTGAGATTCTTTCTCCAGTTAGAAGCATTTGCATTGCTAATGAGGTTGGAATATATCTAAATAAGCGTTGAATGCCGCCGATTGCTGGTATGCTTCCCACCTTTGCTTCCGACAAACCTAAAGATGCATTATCCGACGCAATTCGAATATCACAGTTCAGCGCTATTTCAAGCCCCCCCCCAATTGCAAAACCATTGATTGCTGCGATAATCGGCTTATTAATTTTCATTCCAGTTATGTCCAGACCTCTGATATATAACCCCTGTTCAATGCTCTCCGCTTCCGATCTAAAAAAAGCAGATGCAAAGCTACTTCGTGGTGGCAGTGTTTTCTTTAAATCGGCTCCAGTACAAAAACTTTTATCTCCAGCACCTGTAATGATGCATACCAACAAATCACTGTCATCTCTAAACTCAATAAGACATTCCCTAAAATTTTTCATTGCTTGAGGATCAAGAGAATTTAATACTTCTGGCCGATTAAACTTTAGTGTAGCTATTTTGTTGGTTTTCGAAAATATAATACTTGACATATTTTATTCTCTTTCTTATCTCAATATACCATTCATCCTCAAGTAAAGTGAGGATCTATCATTTCTTTTGGCGATCATTTAGAACATCACATAGAACACGAAAGCATTCTGTTAGAAGCCAAAAATGCATTTCTTCTCTTGGTACTTGTTTTACGGCGAGTTATTTTGTCCAAATTCTTTGATGCTTGGTATCCAGATGCATTTCGAACTTATAAACTTCAGTATAACTTCAATTCTCGAATCTATAGTGTAGATGAAGCAAATACGATGCCATTTTTGAATACTCTGTAAGGATATGAAATGTTATTATATTTAGCTTTAATACCATATTTACAAAAATAATATGTAAACATATGTTTACATATATCATCATAAAATAATTGTATATACATATAATATCAGATATATGTATTAATATGATTAGTTATCATGTAAACATAAATGGTCATTTCAGCGTTGAATGAAATGAATTTTAATTCCGGCATGGCTATGTTTTGTGTTAACTTGCAGACATTATACCATTTCTTCAGAATCGGTGATTATGGAAAAGATGAACTCTTTCAAATAAGCGTCATTCTTCTGTGAAGTTGCAGAATGATGCTTGAAGAACGGAGCCGCTATGTATGATATGGCTATGCGCACCAGCAGGAGTGCCAGGAAACACTGAAAGACATGCGCCTCGATTCGCTCATCCCGGTGATAAACCTGCTTCAGATCCAAGGCCTTTTTCACGGTACTGACCATGAGATTTCATGGAAACGGAGTTATGTAACGGTTTCTATAGTAATTTTACTATGGAGACGGTTAAAAGTGGAAGTTATTTCTGAGGGTTTTGGTAGACTTTTTACGACTCCGGATGCGGATAAAGCACGGGAGTATTTTTGTAGGAAGAACCGAGCGCTGAAACCCAAGGTGATGTTAGTAAAGGATGCGGTGGAGAAGTATATTCACGACGGCGACTATTCGTCGTTCGAGGGATTCGGGAGGAACCAAACGCCAGTAGCGGCGGGGCACGAGATAATACGGCAGGGTAGGAAGAATTTGGGCTTTTCGGTTTATATTGTGGGATTGGAGGCTCGCGGATTGTCGCCCAAACCACTGCGTTATGTGGAGAGCGGACGAGTTGAGGCAACTGAGTGGACGAACTATGCCTTGGCGGGGTGGTTGAATGCAGCCTTTGGGATGAATGTCTGAACGTGAATTGGTTTTATCTCTGGAGGATGCCCGTAATAGAATTATAACTTAGTGGGTAGAATACAATGAGTATCGACGTCACAGTTCCTTGGGCTACAGGACGCCTGTGATTACAACAGATCCGGGGTTTTTTGAGGCCGGAGAGCTATCCACCTGACTTGAAAAGTTTTTGGGGACCCCCAATCTTGATGGACCCGTAAAAAGTATAATTTTATAACATATTGAAATAATTTAAATTATATAAATATTTCTCTTGACTTTTCATGATTCGGTTGATACTAATAGTCAACAGAATCAAAAGGTTAAGA
>Ga0180009_10006727_pt1 | contig 11954 bp, 12 predicted proteins | sample OS_PC_MetaG_FD_123537 | JGI IMG/M metagenome (GOLD analysis project Ga0180009, IMG submission 123537) | Groundwater microbial communities from the Aspo Hard Rock Laboratory (HRL) deep subsurface site, Sweden - OS_PC_MetaG | ecosystem: Environmental > Aquatic > Deep subsurface > Groundwater...
CGCCGAGACTTATATTTGTTTGTTTAAGAATATTCACCGTGCCGTCTAAATCAATATTTTGATGATTATAAAATGCCTGCGCAATTTCCCCCAGCGTATACATCTTGTTGCCAGGATTTTGCGTATCTTCTAAATCCATTATCACTTGGACTAAGGCCACAGCCTGAGTTATGTTTATGGATGAGGCACTGTCGGCTTGATCGGCATCAGGAAGTAGTTGGGCTACGATATTTTCTAATGTCTGACCATCTGCGATAAAATCAGAGATCGCTAGTTGATACACATCATCCGCCGCATAATTCCCGCTCGCAATCATACTAAGAGATACTTCAGCCGGACTATTAACAATCCCATTTAAAATTGAATACGCCTGTTCGCAATTGATATCTATCTGCGCAAGCACAGAAACTGTATTGTCGAGGCCAAAGCCCTGTTTTTCATAAAAAGCCTGCGTTATCTCTGATACTGAATATACAGAGGAATCACCATGCATTACCTGCGCTAAAGAGAAGGCATTATCCATCTGTTCCTGGGTTATGTCAACAATGTCTCCTAATATCTGGTCAACAATTTCAGTGGCATTGTCTCCAATAATATTCCCACTTGCAAAAAAACTAAAAATATCTGTTCTTTCATAAGATGAATCTAACAGTGCATTAAAAACATTACTAAAATTATCCCAACCTTCGTGCGCAATGCTAACGCCATATGTATCAACGATCGCCACCCCCGCAAGGCTCATAATATTAACAACTTCATCGACATTATAACCGTCTTGAAAAAATGCCTCGGCTGCCTCTTGCACGCTAAATAAATCATCGCTAAGCATGGCATTAACAATTCCCGCCTTTACGGTACTACTTACATTCTCCATGTTCTGCAAATATAGCTGGGTTACAAGAGGCGTTAGAGCGCCTGAGTCTATATCGCCACCTGTGATTGAATTTATAATTGCTTCATCGGTCATTGTGCTGTCTTGATTTTGCAGATATCTTATCCCCGACCTAAACACCTCTGATTCTTCATAATCAGCATTAATTAATGCCTCGACAACATCGGCGGCACTGCCTGTAGAGCCATTTAAAATCATTCCCAGGAAAGCTGTTTCGACCGTAACCCCGGCTGCTTTAAAGATCTTGCCGATATCATCCAAGCTATAATTGTTGGAGAGAAATGATCCCACAACACTTTGCGTGGAATCAGTATTTAAGCTGTCTAAGGAAAAGGGTATGGCCTCGACAAAAACCTCTTGCACATCTAATTCTGTAGCTGTTGCCTGTAAGTTAGCTGTATCACTGATCATATTATCAAACTCGGTAATATTATTATCGGTGGGGATATTTAAAGAATCATCCTGGGGAACATATCCAGGATCGGTTAAACCGTCATTTATATTTAATGTGTCAAGAGAGGTTCCCTCTGAAAAGACGTTCGGGGTTACAAAACATATTAATAAAATCGTTATAATAATAGCATTATTTATCTTTCCCATTACCTCACCATTTTAACATACAAAAAGCCGAACTGCGCGATTTTAAATCCTCGGCAACTCGGCTATCTTTAGCTTACTACTCCGTTATCGGTACGCTCGGCAGTCATAGTTAAGCTTTAGACCCGTAGCTTTGCGTCGCCTGATTTCTCAGGGTTTGCCTTTTCGGAATTTCTAAATTTTAGTTTAAGGAGGATAAGTTGGAATATTCTGGGGGAAGAATAAGTTCATGATATAAGCCTACAAAATTATAAGTTCTTAAAATTCTGTTTCTTCCCTTGCCTTAGCACGCCCTCCATAATCAAACAATTCGTATATAAATACATTTAAAAAGTACTAATTAATTATACCACACCCCCCTTCTTCTGTCAAGCTTGCAACATTAATGGTTACAAAATGTTATAACCGCTTATTTCTTTATGGTTTTTTTTCGCTTGTCAATAATAAGGAAAAACTATATAGACTGGCTGATAAGGAAAGGTGTTTCTTTTGCGGTAGAGTACCCGTTTGCACCGGAGGCGGTGTAACCCATGTCTCCGGTACAAACTGTTACCCATGTGTCCGGTATGGACCAAGTCAAATCTGGTCGGGGCGGCGGGATTTGAACCTGCGACCTCTTCGTCCCGAACGAAGCGCTCTAGCCAAGCTGAGCCACGCCCCGAAAATGATTTTTACTTATTTTGGCAATGCTGCTTAATATCTTCAGCTGAATTTGCAGTTAAGGCCAGCGAAAGCGTGCCTTTTATATTTTCTTTGGGAACTTCAAAATCGGTCTGTACAAAATATCTCTGTATTTGTTTAACCGGGATATACGGATTATAAATAACATCCGAAAATATTTTCTCTAACGAACCGCTTATAAGTATTGGCAATGGCGGGGTAATCATTTTTTTTAACGCTACACTCAAGGCAGTTAGATATGACCCCACAACCATGTTCCCCACTTCTTTCAATATGGACATGCCCATTTCAGTTATGGCCCCTAATTTTTCTTCTTCTTTTTCATTCCGCTGCATACTTGATATATTTACCAGCCGATAGGCATTGGCCTCGTCCAGACTAAATATTAACTCCCCTTCTAATCCCGCCCTGAGCTTAGCAAAGATTAGAACTCCCACTTCTCTTATCTGAAAATATATATTCTTATGAATCTCACTTATAGATATAATTTCCGCAAACGACGGCTTAAGGATTACCTTGCTTTGCAGAAAGTAAGATAAGGCCGTTGTTGTCTGCTCGGCGGCACTTCTGCTTACTTCTTTTACAATATCCAATGTTTCTTTCATAAGAAACACCTTTCGGTTATAAAAAGAACTTCAATACCAGTTTAACACGCCTGTTTTTATTCGTCAAAGCCCATTTTTTTTAGATAGCTTTCAGAAACTTTGGAGCCGCTTGCTTTTTGTTTCTCAAAATAGTTAAACACATATTTGCTAAACATATCCACTTCTAAATTCAGTTTGGCTTTCGGCCCTTTAAAACTCAACGTCGTATTCTTTAATGTATGCGGGATAAGCGCTACGCTAAAATAGTCTTTGCCCACATTCACTACCGTCAAACTCACCCCATCTATCGCCACAGAACCCTTAGGTACAAGATAAGACAATATATCCTTATCCGCATTAATATTAAGCCAGAACTCATCCTGTTTTTTAACCTTTTCCTTTACAATGCCTACACCATCGATATGCCCGGATACGATGTGCCCACCCAGGCGTGAATTCACACTAAGCGCCCTTTCTAGGTTAACGTTATCGCCGGCTTTTAACATACTGAGGTTAGTATTTGCCTGTGATTCAGCGATGACATTAAATTCAACGCGTTTTTTATCCAAATTAACAACAGTTAAACATGCCCCATTAACATTGATGCTATCGCCAGGCTTGGTCTGGGGTAAAACCTTTTGAGCCCGGATTACAAGATGCATTAATTTGCCCTTACTCGCTTTTTCTACAATTCCGATTTCTTCTACAATCCCGGTAAACATGATCTCTGCCTCACTTAAGTTTTATCATCTTAGCTGTATTTAATATCAGCGGCGATAAGGATATCGCCGTTTAAGTCTTCTAACTCTACATTATCCAGTTTTATCGCCTTTTGTAAAGAGCTAATGCCGTTTCCCTCGACTGAACTTATGGCATTTTTACCGCCGATTATTTTAGGTGCAGTAAAAAAATACGCCTGATCCACAAGCCTTTGATCAAAGCAGGATCCAATTAACTTCCCGCCGCCTTCAACCAAAACACTGGTGATCTCTTTTTTGGCTAACCTGCGCATTAAAAATTTCAAATCAATGTTTTTATTTTTATCCAAAGGGCACAATAATATTTCGGCCCCTTTCTTCTTAAGCAAATTTATTTTCTCTTTTTTTGAATTATTGCTGGTAGCAATGATTACGGGTGCCGGGTGAGAATCTTTAAAAATATTAGCCCCTGGCGGCGCATCTAAATTTGTGTCTACAATTACCTTTATTGGTCTTGCCTTTTTTATCCTGCGGCCCAGCCGGCAACTTAAATAGGGGTTATCTTTTAAAACGGTATTTATACCGACCATAATTGCATCCACCCTATTTCTTAAATTGTGACCATAATATCTCGAATATTTATTTGTGACCCATTTAGAAGACCCGCAGGATGTAGCAATCTTTCCATCTACGCTCTGACCAACCTTGACTATAACAAACGGCAGTTTGCGGATTATATATTTAATAAAAAATTTATTAAGTTCTTTAAACTTTTTACTATCTGTGGCCAGTTCAACTAAAATCCCGGCCTGCCTGAGTTTATTGTGTCCTTTGCCGTTATTTAAGGGATTAGGGTCTTTTATACCAACAACTACGCGTTTAATTTTAGATTTGATTATGGATTCTGTACACGGTGCCGTACGGCCAAAATGGGAACATGGTTCGAGATTAATATACAAGGTCGCGCCCTGAGCTTTACTGCCGGCGCGGTTAAGCGCAATGACCTCGGCATGCGCACTTCCGCAACACCGATGGAATCCGGTACTGATAATTCGATTATTTTTTACAATAACCGCTCCGACCATGGGATTAGGGCTGGTCTTGCCTTCGGCCTTCCTGGCCAGCTTAATAGTCATATCCAGATATTGTAAATCGCTTTTATTCATTGACATCGCCCTAAATTTTAATCAACAAACTCCTTCTGCCTGGCAATCTTCAGATTATCTAAAATCTGATAAGGCACTTTTGCCTTACCGATAAGCGGGTATCCCTTGCCAATCCCGTGGCAATCAGAGCCGCCGCTCAAAACAAGATTATATTTTTTGGCTAATTTTCGGTAATGTTCACTAATTTGTTCGGTATGATTAGTATGGTAGACTTCAATCCCCATTAAACCATACCCGATAAGTTCGGGTATAAATTCATCCGTGGCCTGCATACCAGGATGGGCTAGGATCGGAATGCCGCCTAATTTTTTAATCATTCGAATGGATTCCTGGGGGCTGACAATCATTCTTTTAACATAACAAGGTTTATTTTCTCCGATATAGCGGCCAAATGCCTCTTTTATCGAGCCGACTGCTTTTTTTTGAAGTAAGGCCCGGGCCAGATGCAATCTGCCCACAGAACCGCGGTCATGTTTTAAAACAAAGACATCTTGTTCTTTTATATCCACACCTAAATCATTCAATTTTTTAACCATCTTTCGCATGCGCGATTCGCGTGACCCCCTAATTTCTTTCAGCTTCTCAATAAACCAGGCGGCCTTATAGTCAATAAATAAACCGATAATATGGATCTCTAAATTATTTACTTCTACGGCTAATTCAATACCCGGGATGATTTCAAGCGGTTTATTTTTGGCGGCCCTGATACAGGGACTAATACCATCGATGCAATCATGATCGGTGATGGCAATAGCGCGCAATCCCTTCTCCTGAGCCGTCAAGACTACTTCTTGCGGAGAGAATGTGCTATCTGAAAAACAAGTATGGACATGCAGATCAACAAAACCGGTATCAGAATTTATTTCTTTTTTTGACATTCTGTTTTATTTATTTTATCCAGTACGCCGTTAACAAAACGCCCGGATTCATCATCGCCATATTTCTTGGCCAACTCCACGGCTTCGTTAATAGATACCTTCGGCGGGATATCGGTTATAAATAAAAGCTCGTAAGTAGCCATCCGGATAATATTGCGGTCAATTACGGCCATACGTTCAATCCGCCAATTGTCCGTATACTTTGTAATACATTTATCGATATCCTTAATATGTTCAAGGGTCCCAGTAATCAAGCTATCAGCAAATTCTTTTACTACCGGATCTGTCTTGTTCTGCTGCCAGTAATATTCGATGTTCTCACTGGCCGGATCTCCTTTTCGGATATCTATACCATATAAAATCTGCAAGGCGCACTCACGCGCTTTTGTTCTTTTTCTCATTGGTTTATTTTATCCTACGGTTTCAACCAGGTTAGCCATCTCAATTGCTATCTTGGCTGCATCTTCTCCTTTATTGCCACCTTTGGTCCCCGCGCGCTCTATGGCCTGCTCAATTGATTCGGCAGTAATCACCCCAAATATAACCGGAACCCCTGTATTTAAAGAAATGCTGGCAATCCCTTTTGCCGCCTCGGCTGCTACATAATCAAAATGCGGTGTATCGCCTTTAATAATTGCCCCCAAGCAAACAATCGCATCATACTTTTTAGATTTAGCTAATCTTTGGGCAATGCACGGCATCTCAAACGCACCCGGCAGCCAAAATACCTCAATCTTTTTGTCATCGGCTCCGTGTCGCGTAAGTTCTGTGATTGCCCCATCAAGCAGCCTTTTGGTGATGAAATTATTAAAACGCGATACAAGCAGTGCAAACCGCTTACCCCCTGCATTCAGCTTTACCTCAATAACCTTGGCCATATCATACCTCCTTTTTTTTACTTAACTAAATTTAACAAATGTCCTAATTTTTCCTTTTTCGATTTCAAGTAATGCATATTGAAATCAGACGGCTCTATCTCAATCGGTACGCGTTCGACGATCTGAAGACCATAACCTTCTAAGCCGATTATTTTACTGGGATTATTGGTCAACAACTGAATCTGTCTAATCCCCATATCAGCAAGAATCTGGGCCCCGATCCCGTAATCCCTAAGGTCCGCCCCAAAGCCAAGCTTTTCATTAGCCTCAACTGTATCCAGGCCGTGATCCTGCAATGCATAGGCCTTTATCTTATTCGCCAGACCTACGCCTCGACCTTCCTGTCGCATATAAAGTAAGACCCCGGAGCCATTATCTTGAATCATCTCCATGGCCTTATGCAATTGATTACCGCAATCGCAACGCTTAGACATAAATACATCGCCGGTCAGGCATTCCGAATGCACCCTGACCAAGCAGGGGTTTTGAATCTTGTTTAAAACCAGGGCTAAATGCGGGTGGTCATCAACATCAGAACGATAGACAAAAAGCTTGAAATTGCCATAACAAGTCGGTAGTTTTGTCGAGGTAATCTTATGCACTAGCTTCTCATGACGGTGTCTAAATTTAATTAATTCCGCGATTGTACTGATTTTTAGCTTATGACGTTTGGCAAATTTTAAAAGTTCCGGTGTCCTGGCCATGGAGCCGTCTTCATGCAGGATCTCACAAATAACTCCGGCCGGATACAACTTCGCCAGTTTCATAAAATCAATACACGCCTCGGTATGACCAGCCCTTACCAAAACACCGCCTTCAGTAGCACGCAGGGGAAAAATATGACCGGGTTTGACTAAATCCGAAGACCCTGTCCGCGGATTAGCCAATACCTGAATCGTACGGGCACGGTCATGCGCAGAAATTCCGGTCGCAATACCACGACGGGCATCAACGGAAACTGTAAACGCTGTACCCAGGGGCGCCTCGTTATTCAACACCATCGGATTAAGCCCCAGCCTGTCCAAGCGTTCATTATCCATCGCCACACATATAAGGCCGCGGCCGTATTTGGCCATGAAATTTATATGCTCAGGTTTTACGCCACGAGCCGCCATTACCAAGTCACCCTCATTTTCGCGCTTGGCATCGTCTAAGATAACAACCATTTTGCCTTCTTTTAAATCGCTAAGTATTTCTGATATTGTGTTAAATCTCATGCCGATACTCCTTAAAAAAAATCCCGGGATATATCCCGGGAAATAAAGCCAATTATATTAATGCCGATTTCCTCTTCTCTCATCTAGACTTTACCCCGTTAGAGAAGGCACTGATTTTAATCTGTGCTCATCATCATTTAAAGTTGGCTTTTAGAAGCCGCATTTAACGTAAACAGTTAGAGAACTAAGTTCTCTAACGGGGTTTACTATTGGCGAAGGAATTACACCTTCTCTGCCCTGCTTTTTCAGCAAGACTCGCAGGCTATTACTGCCAGTAGGGAATTTCACCCCTTCCCGAAGATTTAGTTAAATTATCATAAAACCCAAGGCAAGTCAAGGATAAAAAATAGACCCACCCACTTATCCGTTTATGGCGTTTATCGCCTTTTTATTATCATTTGAATTTACGACAACATTCTCAGGGGCATTGGGGGTACTGTAAGCAGTGGCGTAAATATGTATTATATCCACATCCGCATTCTTCAATTTTTTAGTCATATCCTTCAATGTGCCCACCTTATGCTGCATTTCGACGATAACCACTTCATTTTCGGCTACTTCAAGCTGTTTGGCCTTCAATATATCTATGGCCTTTTTATTATCAGAAGTAACAAATAGAAAATGCGCCTTATCTGAATCTGCATACCCGCAAACAGCCTGAATATTAATCCCTTTATCCGCCAACCACTGGCTGACATCGGATAAGGTACCGATCTTATTATCCGCCACAACATGAATTTCTTTACCCGCACGAGCTTTCGACATCCTTTACTCCTTTCCTATTTAAAAACCCATTTTTATATAATCTGATTATATCATCAGTCCTTATAAAATCAAGTCTGATTAAAATCGTAAAAACTGCTTAAATCGTCTCATCCTCTGCCCAACATCCTGCTTTGTTAAAATCGCCGTACGGGTCAAACCAAATCCTTCTACATTAAAGGAGGAAATGATGGTAGCATAACTAAGCGCCATCTTAAGGGAGGCCTCATTTATCCGAGGTGATTTGACCAGATACCCTAACACCCCTCCGGCAAAGGTATCTCCAGCCCCAGTCGGATCTATTACTTTTTCAACCGGATACGCCGGCAGAACGAAAAATATATGCTTTGAGTAAAACAGACACCCATGCTCTCCCTTTTTGATGATAACCATGCGCGGTCCATAAGAATACAGGCGCTGGGCGGCCTTCAAAATATTATCTTCACCGCTTAAATCTTTGGCCTCGGCATCATTAATAATAATAAGATGAACCTTTTTTAAGAGACGTTTTAACGGTTTAATTTTATTATGGATCCAGAGATTCATGGTATCCAAGCTGACAAAATCCGGGTGGTTTAGCTCTTTTAAAAAACAATATTGTATATCCGGATCGTAATTACCTAAGAACACATTTTTGATATTCTTTTGACTCTTATCCAGGCGGGGCAGGCAATTCACAATTACCCCTAATTTGGTATTTAAAGTACAGGCGGTATTCAAATCTCCTTGTTTATATTCCCCGGCCCAACGAAAGGTACTGCCTTTTTCACGGGATAATGATTTGAGATTAATGCCCTTATTCTTTAAAAAGGTAAGATGTTTAGCCGGAAAATCCTCTCCGATGACTGCAGCCAGATTTACCTTGGTAAATAAAGATGCCGACATCGCAAAATGGGTTGCGGAACCGCCGAGCATATCTTTTCTAAGACCGCAGGGGGTTTTAACCGTATCTAAAGCAACGGTGCCCAATACCATTAAACTCATATTATTCCACCTCAGACCCGATTTGATTTACACTAGGGTGATTCAATAGCTTCATAAATTTGGGATTAGCCATAAGGGTCTGGATATCATTTGCCTCTACAGCCTGCATAATCGCCGGATCTTTTAAAATCTCCTTAAATTCAGGGTCTTCTTGTAAAGAGCTGATTGAGCCCATTATTGCTTCATTATTCTGCATGGCCCGCTTAAGCGCATCTATCCCCGCTGCAACAGCAACATTGGAAGAGCCGGTTTTTACTTCCTGTTTCTGGCCAACCTCACTATTATGAGATTGGACACTAATTGATTTGATATTCGATTCATTAATTTTGATATTACCTGTACTTTTAGACTTGATCGTATAAACGCCGTTAGCAAACGATACAACTTCGCCGATAATAACACTACCATCATTTAGCTGAATTTTTCTAGCCTGTGCGGCAAATACAACGCTAGCTGCCATAATAAAAATACAAAAAATAGCTAATATCTTAAAGCCCATTATCGTTTCCTCCTAAACACGCTATTTATCCCTGAAATATATTTTCCAATATAACATCATTTGGCGATGAGGTCAATATCGGATAAACAGCCTTACATGGTCAGGGCTTCTAAAATCGTCTTTCGAATGAATACCGAAGGCTCTAAATGCGCCCGCTGCGCCTCCATTAAAATGACAAGCCACTGGTCCTGGGTCAGGCGCACATTTATCGTCTTGGTATACTTGATTTGCTTCTTGGGCCGGCCCCGTTTATCATGCTTTTTAAGTTTCTTCATGGATACTATTATATAATGAATATATTTTTAAGGCAACAAAAAAACACTAAAAACCACGAAAAATATAACGGTAAAAAAAGCAATCTTTTAATGACGTTTTAATTTTTCGCAATGAAGTCTTTTTATCTTGGGCAGCATCGTCCCTTCTTCCCGGAATTCAATAGTATATACAAGTTGATCACTGCTTACTTCGGCCTGGGGACCGATATTCTGCCAAACAATATCTAACACTGCCGTAGCCTTGCGATCATCTATAACTTCTACCTGTATATCCTGGATATGATGGGCATCTTGAAAATCATTGGGGATTGACTTAATCCACTGCTTGATTTCCTCTGGTGTTGTAAATTTACCCCAGGGATATTGCAGCTCAAAGCCATCTGCGGACAGCGCCGCAGCTACAGCATCGGCATCGCGAGGATTTTTTTCAAATAAAGAGAAAAAATAATGTACAGCAGCCTTGACCCTATTCATCTGATGCGAAGGCTCAAAATTATCCCCTTGCGCCAAACAAAACCGGCCCGTAACAAATACCAAAACCAATACCATCCCTAACCCTATTATTTTTTTATTCATATGTTTAATTCTCCCTTGCTAAATTTTATTCGATTATTTATAGGACTATAGCATAAGTGCATTATGTTATCAATTAAAAACCCCACCAGAATTACTTCTGGCGGGGTCAATATTAACCCAGCAGTTTCCTACTCTCCCACACGATTACTCGTGCAGTACCATCGGCCTCAAAGGACTTTACTTCCGTATTCGGAATGGGAACGGGTGTTTCCCCTTTAGTATAGCCACTGGGAAATCTTTCAAACTTGTAAAATAATTGCATAGCCAAGACTACAGCTAGTATGATTTAATTGTATGTAGTCCAAAGTGATCAAGCCTCACGGCAGATTAGTACTCTTAAGCTGAACACATTACTGTGCGTACACTCAGAGCCTATCAACCTTGTAGTCTTCAAGGTGCCTTTAGGGGCCTTGCGGCCCGGGATATCTAATCTTGGAGTAGGCTTGGCGCTTAGATGCTTTCAGCGCTTATCCGTTCCGAACGTGGCTACCCAGCCTTTGCCACTGGCGTGACAACTGGAACACCAGAGGTTCGTCTGTCCTGGTCCTCTCGTACTAAGGACAAATCCCCACAAATATCCTACGCCCACGATGGATAGAGACCGAACTGTCTCACGACGTTCTGAACCCAGCTCGCGTACCACTTTAACTGGCGAACAGCCAGACCCTTGGGACCTTCTTCAGCCCCAGGATGTGATGAGCCGACATCGAGGTGCCAAACCGAGCCGTCGATATGAACTCTCGGGCTCGATAAGCCTGTTATCCCCGGAGTACCTTTTATCCGTTGAGCGATGGCGATTCCACATTCCACCACCGGATCACTAAGACCTGCTTTCGCATCTGTTCGGCTTGTTGGCCTCACAGTTAAGCTCCCATATGCCTTTACACTCGTCGTACGATTGCCAACCGTACTGAGGGAACCTTTGCGCGCCTCCGTTACTCTTTAGGAGGCAACCGCCCCAGTCAAACTGCCCGTCTGGAACTGTATTTTGCCCTGATTCAAGGGTCAAAATTAGAATCTTAGTACGATAAGGGTGGTATTTCACCGACGGCTCCACTCAGGCTGACGCCTGGGCTTCAAAGCCTCCCACCTATCCTACACAGAACGGACCAAAATTCAATACCAGAGTACAGTAAAGGTTCCGGGGTCTTTTCGTCCTATCGCGGGTTGCCAGCATCTGCACTGGCACTACAATTTCGCCGAGTCCCTTGTTGAGACAGCGCCCAGATCGTTAGACCATTCGTGCGGGTCGGAACTTACCCGACAA
>Ga0180009_10006728_pt1 | contig 11953 bp, 11 predicted proteins | sample OS_PC_MetaG_FD_123537 | JGI IMG/M metagenome (GOLD analysis project Ga0180009, IMG submission 123537) | Groundwater microbial communities from the Aspo Hard Rock Laboratory (HRL) deep subsurface site, Sweden - OS_PC_MetaG | ecosystem: Environmental > Aquatic > Deep subsurface > Groundwater...
GCCGACCCGCGCCATGTCGAGGCGTGGATGCGCCTGGAGCACGGGTGCCTCGACGGGCTGGCCCCGGCGGAGTTCGCCCACGAGGTGAAAGCCGCCTTGGGGTGTATCGCGGCCGGACCGGTGTCCGACAGCGAGGCGCTTGCCACCAGCTACGGACTCTGATGCCAATCGACGAGGAGGAACGAGCATGTCCGCCACCAAGAACGCCGCCCAAGCCTACGCCGCCGCGCTGGCCGATGCCCTCAAGACGATGGCACCGGGTACGGCCGAATTCATCCGGACCACGAAGGAACTGGCAGTCATGCGCCGGGACCATGGATGCAGGTGAAACACAAACGGAAGGAAACTGTCATGGCCACTTCGAAGAAAACGACCACCAAGAAGGCCCGGGGCGAGAAGAAGACCACCCCGAAGACTTCCTCTAAACGACCTCGCGCGAAGACGGCTGGGAAGCCAGCTGACCGCGACCCGCGCCTGCCCGCCGTGGGGTCCGTCCTGACTCGCGAGTTCAAGGGCAAGACCATCGAGGTCAAGGTTACCGAAACCGGCTTCGAGTACGAGGACCAGACCTTCAAGAGCATCAGCGCGGTTGCCCGCCGGATCACTGGGTACATGATCAGCGGGCCGGTCTTCTTCCGGCTCACCGACCAAACAGAGGCTAAATGATGGCCGCTCCCAGCATCGCGGCCCAGGTCGCCGCCCTCCAGACGATGACCCTTGAGCAGCTGCGCACCCGCTGGAAGGAGGTCTTTGGCGAGGAGACCCGGCAGCGGCACCGGCAGCACCTGATCAAGCGGCTGGCCCGACAGCTTCAGGATGACCGCCCCCACCTGACGGACGAGGAAGAGGCCAAGGTGGAGAAATACCGCTCCATGCTCCGCCAAATGCCCCCGGAGAAGTGGTTTCCCAGCAAGCAGCGGAAGCCCAGAAAGCCGGAGGCCCCCGCCAAGCGACGGTCCCTCAAGCCCGGCTCGGTGCTCACCCGCATGTACGAAGGTTCGGAGATCGCCGTCACCGTGCGCCCTGATGGCCGGTTCGACTACGCCGGGAAGACCTATCGGTCCCTGAGCGCCATCGCCAAGGAGATCACCGGCACGACCTGGAACGGCTGGCGGTTCTTCGGCCTGGCTCCTGTGGGAGGAAAGTGATGGGCAATGATGTTCAGTTCTACCAGACCAGCATCGGCCGCCAGTTCTTCGAGGTGACGATGCCGGAGTTGGTCCGTCAAATCACCCGACTCAATGACCTGCTTGCCCTGGCCGTCGAGGCAATGCAGGCAAAACCCGAGAGCAAGATTGATGATCGCCCCGGTCAAGACTAGGACCATCCGCTGCGCCGTCTACACGCGCAAGAGCGTGACTGAGGGGCTGGAGCAGGACTTCAACTCCCTGGACGCCCAGCGCGAGGCTGGAGAGGCCTACGTTGCCAGCCAGCGGCTCGAGGGCTGGACCTGCCTGCCCGACCGCTTCGATGACGGCGGGTTCAGCGGCGGCACCCTCGACCGTCCCGCCCTGGATCGGCTCCTCAACGACATCACCGCCGGCCTGGTCGACTGCGTCGTGGTCTACAAGGTGGACCGCCTGTCCCGGTCCCTCCTGGACTTCGCCCGCCTGGTCGAGGTCTTTGACCGCCACGGCGTGTCGTTCGTCTCGGTCACCCAGCCGATCAGCACCGCCGATACGACGGGGCGGCTCATGCTCAATATCCTTTTGTCATTTGCCCAGTTCGAGCGCGAGACCATCGCCGATCGGACCCGCGACAAGATGTCCGCGGCCCGCCGTCGCGGGAAGTGGACCGGAGGCACCCCTGTTCTTGGGTTCGACGTCCATCCCGATGGCGGCAAGCTCGTCGTCAACCAGGACGAAGCCGAGATGGTCAGGGAAATGTTCCGGCTCTACGCGGCCCGGAAATCCCTGTCGCAGGTGACCGCCGAACTGCGCCGCCGGGGCTGGACGACCAAGGCGTGGACCACCAAGAAAGGGAAGGTACACGCCGGCGGCCCGGTCTCAAAAACCACCCTTGCCCGTCACCTGGCCAATGTCACCTACATTGGGAAGGTCAACCACAAGGGACAGGTGTTTGACGGGGAACACGACGCCATCGTCCCCAGGCGGCTGTTCGACCAGGTCCAGGCCTTGCTGGCGGAGAACCAGAACACCGGCCGGCACAAGGCCAGGAACAAGTACGGCGCACTGCTGCGCGGCCTGGTTCGCTGCCAGGCCTGCGGAACGGCCTATGTGGCCACGACCGCGCGCAAGGGGAACACGGTATACAGGTACTATACCTGCTCCGGCGCGCAGAAGAATGGCTGGCATACCTGCCCCCGGCCAAGCCTTCCGGCCCAGAAACTGGAGCAGCTGGTGGTCGACCAGATCCGGGGGATCGGCACCGACCCCGCCCTGCAGGCCGAGACGCTCCGGCAGGTGAAGCGGGCAGCCAGGGAGCAGGCCCGCGTCCTGGCCGCCGAGGAGCGAATGCTCAAGCGGAAGCTGGATGCGGCCAAGGCCGAGGAGGCCGGGCTGGTCAAGGCCCTGGGAAGCGGCGAGGTGGCCGCTGGGGCAGTCTCCTTGCGCCTGGCCCAGCTGGAGGACGAAACGGCCAGGCTGGCCACACGGCGCGCTGAGACCGCCGGGGAACGCGAGGCAGCGGCCAGTGCGGCCCTCTGCCAGGAGGACCTGACGGCGGCCCTGGGGCTGTTCGACCCCGTCTGGGACGCCCTCTACCCCGCCGAGCAGGCCCGGATCATCGAGCTGCTGATCGACCGGGTCGAGATCGATAGCCAGGCCGGAACGCTGGCCGTCACGTTCCACCCCACCGGGATCAAGGCCCTGGCCGCCGAGGTCACCCAGGAGGTCACCCCGTGAGGGTCGAGGTCAAGGTGGACTGGGGCCAGGTGGCCGGGAAACGGGCGGAAAAGACGGATTCGCAGGAGCTTGCCCCTCCCCGGTCCCGGGCCGAGCGGCGGCTCTGGTACATCGCCATCGCCCGGGAAATCGAGGCCGGCGTGGGGTCGGGGAGGTTCGCCTCCTTTGCCGATGCTGCGCGGCAGTGTGAGGTGTCGAGGGCGAGAATATTCCACCTTCATAGTTGTGCAAACTCATCGTATTAGATAAGCTAACATAGCGCACCGACAAAAACATGAAATCATGCACCAGGGTCGCACTAACTCCAACCATCAATCGGAATCTGCTACTTTCGGAATAGTTAAGGTACGTTACCGGCCGGAGTTTTGCGGAACAGAGGCTCAAATGTTTGCAAGATTCGGAACATTTTTTGTTCGTATATTTACCCCTCCACGTTGGGAAGAATATCGAGACTTTTTTCAAATGCATTTCATCCGATATTTTCTCGGTTGGTTTTCAATTGTTCCCTTACTATATCATGCCCTCCAAGACATGCCCGACACCATCTGCTTTCCCCTTGAATGGACAAAGCGTGTCTTGCCCGGCAATCCGCCCGATTGGCCCGACGCTCTCGTACTAAAACTCTCCCTGCCTTTTAATTGGCAATTGCTTTGGTTTTCGTCACTATTCTTTTTTATTGCATTCGCATTATACTTGTTAATGTGTCCTCGCTTCGTTCGCAAGTATCACAGTTATTCCGACTACGAAGCTTGTGGCCATGATCCCCGCAATCTTGCCTGGCAGGCCATGGATCTCTTCAATAAACCAGGCGTCAACAAGGACAAGTTCATTGAGCGCATGTCTACCAAAGGACTTTTGTCTCCAACAACTACTAGTGTCGAAAAAAAATATGTCGCAGTTACACGAGAATCATCGATATTCTACTTTTCGCACAACGGCAAGAATTACGAATTCTGCGCTCCTCCAATGCACCCCCACCGCATCTCCTACTCATCCCCCGAAATTTGTGGAACCTTTTGGGAAATATTCGGGCGCTACTCCGAACTATACCCCCCTATCCGCATCATCATTCGCGCACTCCTTGTTTTCAGTTTGGTAATCGTAGTTTTCGTCACTATTCAACACATCTACTCCGGACTAATCCCGGTTCTACATTGGTTTTCTCGTCAGGGGGCTGCGTCTTGAGAATTTCACACCCTGAGAATCCAATTGCGGCCTATAACCATCACGATAGATAGGGCCGCGACAACTTGTTTCTAGATTGAGGTCTTAGCTTGGTATACAACTACGCTATGTCAATAACGAGTCAGATCTACTTTTGCGGCATACCTTTCCGCCTCGACACATCACCAACCTGTGCGTTCGGCTGCCGGTATTGCTTTCGTACCCACCGAGGCGGAAACAATAGCGTCCACAGTTCACTAGCTTCAGTATCTCGACTTGCCAAGAAACTCACCCGCGCTGCAATTCGTGAACCCCATGCTCGCGATGCAGTAGAAGAACTGCTCGTCCGGAGAGTTCCCATTCATTTTGGTGGTCTTAGCGATCCATTTTGCGACGAAACCACTTCGACCCTGAGTATCGCTGTTCTTCGGGAACTTGCCGGGAGCAACCAGCCGACAGTATTATGCACCAAGAATCTACCCAGACTTATTCACGACGACGCCCTTTCAGTATTGAATCGCTTTAAGTCTCTCGTAATTCAAACTTCCTTTTCGTGTTTTTCAAAAAATACTGCTCGAATCCTAGAACCCTATGCACCTTCACCGAACGAACGGCTCCTCGCAATGCAGTTCTTATCATCCAATGGTTTTATTGTCACGGCTCGTTGCCAGCCCGTCTTTATGTCCCTAGTTCCAGAGATCTCAGGCGACCTGATTCCATCGATAGCCGTCGCGGGCGCAAACCATGTATCCGTTGAATACTTAAAATTGCCGGTTGAACGTAGTGGGCGAAATTGTCTGGCTTCACTCCCAACCCCATTAGCTACTGACGTTGCGAATGCTGCCGATGGCAGTCATCTGCGAATTGGACGGGAGCTACTCCTTCCCTCTACTACTCGCTGGGATCTTTCTCAACCAATAATTGCTGCAATACGTGGTGAAGGTATGACCTACGGCGCCGCAGATTACGGATTGTATCACCTTGGTGACACCCATTGTTGTTGTGGACTATCGAAGATGCCCGGCTTTGAGAACTATTTCCGTGCCAATATTACTACGGCAATACGGAGGAGGCATTCGGAATCCATCATATTTGATACAATTTCAAAATACTGGACTCCGTCAAAATCCGTACGTAGGTATTTCAACTCCACATCCCGTCGGCCTGGCGCAAGTACAGTCAAGGATTTTCTATTAGCCAAGTGGAACCGCCCCGGAACAGCTAACGCACCTGATCAGTATCTTGGGGTGCAGTTTAGTGGAGATAGAGACTCGCATGGCAATTGCATCTATTTTTTCCAGCCAGGATGATGGAATCCGGATAGCCCCGACCACTCAGCCGGCCATTGGCCAACCTATGGGCCTGCCTGGAAAGTGGGGAGCAGATAGGTAAGGACATACCTCCTCGTGACGGGATCAGGCAACATGCCCCTCCTCAGTGCTGGGTTTTGATGGGTGGATCAAGCCAGCGAACTTGACCGCGCCCCCAATCCTGTTATCCTGCGGGTACCCGGTCCTCTTGCCTGGGTGCGGTCCGCTTTGGTGATGCCACCAGGAGGAGGTTTTCTCCTTAAAGGCGATTCTGTCTCCTACACCCAAGCGCCCACGAACAGCAGGATTGCCACAGGTAGGTTGTTAGAACGTCCGCTTGGCGAAAGTTCCCCCGAAAGACGGAAATAGTGCGGCTCGCGGCAAAGAAAGGCCCCGGGACTGCTGGGGGGGGGCTTGCGGCTCCGCCAAGCCAGGGGTGAGGCTCGCTAATGTTTTCTCCGCCATTCGTTGCTTGCCCCTTTTGTGGCGAAATCGCTTTTGGAATCGCCGTTGTTGGCCGGAATCGGTATACCCGCCGGTGCCGCAACTGCTTCCGGCCCGCCGGACAAGAGATGCGATTCGCTTGTCTTCTTCCTCCTCTCTCCAAGAAGGTCATCTATCTCGATCAGATGGCCATTAGCAATATGATGAAAGCGATCCACCCGGACACCCCCGCCACCACCTTAGCGAAGCTCGACCCATTCTGGTTGGAGGCATATAAGAAACTCGATGTGGTTTGCCGACTGCAACTTGCCGTCTGCCCGTCATCAGATTTCCACCGCCGCGAGTCCCAATTGTGGGGTGAGAAATTCGAGCCGTTACGCGAGATGTACAGACATCTTAGCGGCGGTGTGTCCTTTGCCGACCATCTAACGATTCAGCGTTTCCAAGTCGAAGCGAGATTGCTCTCGACTCTAACGGGCGATCCCTTCGACTCAGGACATCCCGCGGCGTGCTCGGTATTCTATGGCGAAGTCCACGGATGGTGGAATCGCGTTCGCATATCGGTGAATCTGAACTACGACCCGGCGTGGATCGAAGAGTACGCTGCAAACCGTGAGCGAGTGCGAACCGGATTGGAATCCATCTTTGCGCGATGGAGAAGCGACAAGCACAAGTCGTTTGACGACTGGTACCGTGAGGAAGCCGCAGCCTTCGGTCCTTCGATCTTTCAGGCATATCAACGGAGGGTGGCAGGCATTCTCGCGGCCAGACTACACGGGCAAGCGATCACCCTAGATGACTTGATGGATTGGGCGACGACCGTTATGACAACACTTAGATCGATCTGCATTGAGCACGGTGTTTCAGCTGCGGACGTTCCAACCTATATTCGAGAATATCTACATAGCGACGCAATCCTCGAACTGCCATTCAACCGGATTTCGTCACTGATTTGGGCCGCGATTGCACGGAAAGCCGCCGCTGGCCAGAAGGCACCGCCGAACGAAGGAATGGCAACTGACGTAGACCTTATCTCGTGCCACCTGCCCTATTGCGACGCAATGTTCGTAGACAATGCGTGTAGAGCATACCTTGCAGAGGAGCCGGTAGCCGGTCGATTAGGCTACAATACAAGGATCTATTCCCAGAGGACAATTGGGGAGTTTCTTGCCTACCTCGACGAGATCCGAAATGCACCGCCGCCGTATGTCGTCGAGTGTGCAAAGGACCTGTATGGCCCCGATTGCGAAGAGCCATTTACGGAACTCTACGCCCGCCGGTAATCCGACACACTCCCTGTCTCTCTTATTCCTTAGGCCCGATGTACTCTTCTCCCCCGTCTAGATTTTTCCACTGCCAAAATCGTCTGCCGCCAGATCTTGTCTCCAGGTTGGCTGCACTTGAATTTGACCAGCTTCATCTTCTAACCTCTTGTTATTGGACGAGGTGGGAGGTATTCTCTGGCAGTGATGCTTCCTTTCCAGTTATTGTCCATGGACCTAGCAATTGAAATCCTCAACCCCAGCCACATCATAACCCGCAGGGATGACCCAGATGTCCGACGCAATTCAGTCATTCATAGCCCGCTGGGAAAACTCGGGAGCCGTTCGGACCCGGTGAAGTCAGCGGGTGTGGCTTCAACATGCAATGCCACGTCATGACCCTCCCAGGTGGTAGTACACTGGTCGTTCGCTGCCCCAGTACTATCCTGCACTGTGCCAACGGCAATCCAATCTTTCCCATCGCGATCTGGACAAAGCTCAGGATGGTGGGTCGACATAACGTAAACCAAACCGACGCTCGGGGCTAGGGAAATTGTCGCGTGATTAATGTAACAGTACAACCCGGGGCAGCGCAAACGAATCTAGAACAAGGCCCGCAGCCGAAAATCTCCGCACGAAAACGAAGCCATCGCAAGCACCTTCCGCATATTTACCTTATGCGGCTCCTCCTCCAGAAGACGGACCGTCTTTTCAAATGCAGTGACTCCCACGATATTCACTGGAATAGTATCCGCACACTTGATAGCGGCATGGAGGATTCCTTCATGGACCTCAACGAGTCCACGGTAGCGTTCAACTACGAACAAAAACTCATCGTAATTGGCAACTTCTTTGAACTTCTGCTCGATCTCTTCCCCAGCCGCCTCCCAGACTGCCGGCGCAAACCAATCCGCAAACCGCATCAACGGAGGGCGCAGCGCAGCGCTTCTGCCGGACTTACGCATTTTCTTTTCGGCCACTGCAAGATCATATGCAATCCCGACAATGGTGCTGCACAATTCGGCGTCAGTTTCGCCAGCAGCAATTGCGCGTAGACCTTCCTGAATTTTCTTTTGCTGTTTTCCGAAGAATCTTTGAATCAAAAATATTGCGTTTCGTCTTTGTTCAAAGCTGCCCTGCACAAGCTTGCTTCTTACTTCGTCAACCAAACGATCGCCATCTTCTCGGCGATTGCCTCGCGCGTAGTCCGCAAATCGATTGACTACCTCCTTGCGCGCGTAAAACGCGCCACTGCGGTACATTCGCGATTCCGCACTTCCCAACCATAACGGGAGCCACGATGCATTTGCCACCCGGGCACCCAATGTCCGAGCGAGCCACCGCGTTTCCCAACAACAGTCTGACTCGCCCAACAAGTAGAATGCTTCGTCATATACCTCTCTTGAAGGACTCCCCGCTACGAATTTTAATACAAACGCCACAATCTTGTCGGCGATCACGCCCCCAATTCGCGCGGCCCGCGAGATCAACATTACACACCCCAAGTCCCCAAAACCAAACGCTGCACCTTGCGAAAGGATTCGTTCGATAATTGACGCAACATCTACCGTCACGCCCTCATACCTATCGCCACCTATGTTTCCCCCAACGGTTTCTACAAGGTCAATTACCCGCGCGATTCTATCAGTCTTTGCATCCCCGCATCGCAGCACCAAACTCTCCCCTATAGCAACTATAAGGTCAATTGCCGTGAACTCAGATAGCCTCACTGGCTCCCCGGAAAGTAGGTCCTCCAACTCCTTTACGGAGCCTCCATTTTCATACTGATACAGCGCCAAAGCGACCCTACTGTAATCCCCAAGTAAATCTTCAGAAGTATTAGCCTCTACGGTCTCACGAAACGAATCCCCGATGCTAGCCCACCTTTCGCCTCCGACGGCTATTGGTGTCCTAGCCGCCACAAATGCTGCACGTAACATGTTCATGAAGACGTCTGGCGCATAGTGCCTATACTTTAACGCGAGCCCCCCTATCAATTCCACATACCTATTTGCGCCCCCACCCGACTCTCGATTCAAATACGTACACGCAACCTGCATGAACGGTACATCGCTTACCTCCCAGTTGTATCCCAGGTCATTACCGCGGTAGAGAACTGATAGGTTCATTTCTAAATAGCGAGCAATCTTCTTGTTCACGGTGGCCCCGCTCACTGCGAGGTCCACAACTTTTCCCTTCGCCGCGAATTCTGCCCAATAACCTTCACATAGTGAGGACAATGCGTCCCTGATTGCGTTCCGATCCTCACCAGTTTTGCCCCGTTCTAGGATTTCATCGATTAGGTACCAACAGCAAGCGATAAGCGCATCCCCTATTGCGATTTCAGAGTAAGCGCGCTCTTGCGTCTGACCCCATTTTCTCAACGCGTCAAAGAGCACCCGGATATCTCGAGGTCTAAACCGAGAGGATATACGGCTCCATGCGACATGAAGCCCCATTTTCGAAACCCCATAACACTTACAATAAACATCTAGCCAATCAACGATCGGCCGCTCGCGCATCGCCCCCACGTAAATGACTCGCGCCTGGCGTTCAAAGCGCCTGAGATATTCACCATATTCCAACCTGTCGATTGCCTGCTCTGCAATACTACCAAGGCGACATGTAACCAACACCGGGAACGCCCCCGGCATAAACGACAGCTCCGCCAACAGCGGCTCTACATCACGGATTCGGAATCCCTGAACCTCGTCAAGCCCGTCGATAACGATTAATCCCCGCCCGTAGAGATGTTCAAGTTTCCGAATATGCGAATAGATGTCATGTCGACTCTTCAGTGCGAACTCTGCGCATAACGAATCCCCAATGGCGCTCAAAGTCAGTTTCGTTAGACTACCACCATTTACAAACGCGCACCATTTGAAACTCTTTGCTACATGAAAACAACTTAAGGTCTTGCCACTCCCCGCCTCCCCCACAAGCATGGTGACGCGCGGTGTAATCGAAATTTTTACAGACAAAGACTGGAGCACACTGAGAAATTCTGCTGCAACCGAATCGTGTACACCATACTCAGGACGATGTGAATATTCCGCTCGCAGCTTTTCAATACGTTTCTGAAGTTGAGTATAGGTTGTTCCTTTCGTGCCGTCAATAATCTCAGCAAGATATTTTGCAATACTGTATACCCCGAACAGGTGGTCCCGCCGCTCATTTCCCAATCCAAATTCCCTCATCTCGGTTTCGGCCCGATCCACTACCCGGGTTATCCGGCCCACAAATTGATTTAATACACTATCCGCTCCAACAGCAATCTCGCGGTCAGACTCTCTTGAAAGATAGTGTTCAAGAATCTGCATCCCGTCGTTGCGATCGACCCGCTCTTTCGCCAGGTACCTCGCATAGGCACGATCCAACGAATCGCTTCCAAATGAACCGGACTCTATGGGCTCCAACCTTCGTTCTAATTCTTCAAACAATTCGGACACGGCAATTGAAAATCCCCCTTTTTGGCGGGACCGGGTAGCGATCCAGTGTCCAAATTCAAGGCACGCATCAAGATCGTAGCGAAACTGGGCTAGGATATTATCTTCAAGATCGTAAAGGCGTGGTAGCCGCCAATAATACACGTTGCTTGGGATACTAGACGCCTCTGAGCGCGCAGCGGCCCGATCCGGTTCCTTGGTCAAGACCTCCGTTACTAGGTCTCGGATTCGACCAGGCGATGCGAGCGATCGTGCCGCATTGCCGATAAACGGTGCATCCGATACAATAACCAAAGGCCCCCTGTAGTTCGGCGACCTCTCATCACGCAGTATCTTTTCAAGTGGCGGGGACTTATACGATAGTGCTCTCCCCTCTTCGCGGGTCTTCACTTGGAAGCGTACTGGCCGCCAGATATATCCGAAGGGAACAATCGCGAAGTCAACATCAGTGCTGCCGACTGGTTCCACAACCATTTGCCATGGGCCGTCCCCACAATGTGTACGTACGAAGCTACCTATTGGCCTCGTTTTTCCCGCCCTATCCCACCAAAGTTGTATTACAGAGTACGCGATCACTTGCCATTGGTATTGAAACCCCTTACCGAATCGGCCGTCAGGGTTCATTAGAATATTTGAATCGCCGGCCATAGCGGTCATTCTACTTTTCCTTATGGGTTCCTGAACTTCCCCTGGTTTCTTAGATAATTCTCATCGGGTTGCTGAGGTGCGCGCCCAAACACTAAACTCCGGCCAGCCAATGCGGGAAATCCGCAGGGGGATGAATGAGGGTTTCCCAGTGTGACGGAGAAACGACCTTCTGAGAGCCTACCAGTTCTGCGGCCATTTTTCAATCAACTTGGCGTCGGGTCCTTATTGCGGCCCGAATTCGCTGTGCAGTTTCCGCAACGGTGACGGTATCGAACCCTTCGCAGGAACGCTCCAAATCTCGCATTCACGCCCCAATAATCGACGGCGCCAGCGGCCGAAAAGTCAATTGTGGGAATATATATGCAATACCCCACCAGTGCCCTCGGGTCAGGTTGCCGCTCATCGAATACACGTTTTGTGTGGTCACCGATAGGTCTGAGCGACGCACAAAATCCCAGACTCAGACCATTATTTCGGCAAGAAAGCGCATGGGGTGTAAATTTTGGGGGTTCGAGACGGCGACGACAGGATGACTGAAGTTCCCCTAAGAGACTGCGGCATCGTCTTTTAGAAAAGATATCAGCAGGCCATCCCGACCTGCCCACTTTCCCTATTTGAAATATGTGGCTCCCCGGGTGGGACCGTAATGCGAACTCGGAAAAAGAGAGGTGTTTTTGGGGCCAAAACGTCCTAACCACTTGTCATTTCACGAGAACCGCCCGTTTCGTCTCCACCTGCCCCCCAGCCTCGAGCCGGAAGAAGTACGTCCCGCTGGCCGCCTGCCGGCCCGAGCCGTCCCCGCCGTCCCACACGGC
>Ga0180009_10006729_pt1 | contig 11952 bp, 12 predicted proteins | sample OS_PC_MetaG_FD_123537 | JGI IMG/M metagenome (GOLD analysis project Ga0180009, IMG submission 123537) | Groundwater microbial communities from the Aspo Hard Rock Laboratory (HRL) deep subsurface site, Sweden - OS_PC_MetaG | ecosystem: Environmental > Aquatic > Deep subsurface > Groundwater...
AAGCAGGTGGGTGAAACTACGAACATGCTGGATATCGTGACTGCGATGCAGTTGGCCGATAAGGTAATAAACATTTGAAATTCTGGTTCACTTACCACAAGTATAATTGCTTAAAATGACTCAAAAAAAATACAGATATACGGCGATTTCCTCATTTACCGATTATCTTTAATGAGGACTTTAGATGAGAGCTGGCATCGGCATCAAACTTGCTGAAAGGGTTTGAGTGCAAATCCGGCTTGGGAGCCAGCTCCAATAAAATCAATGTTGGTTGGATTTTGGAGAGAAACTAATTGCTTGTGGCACTTTTTCTGATTCTGTATGTTTTTATCTTTTATATTATAGCGAAAATCTTAGTGGTAGGAGGAAGTGTATGATCGTCTGGCGATTGCTCGACACCCCTCCCATGACAGCCGCAGAAAATATGGCGCTCGATGAGACGCTGCTGGCGTTGAAGGGTCAGGGGAAATCCTCCAACACGATACGCTTTTTACAATTTTCACCGAGAGCAGTACTGGTTGGATACCACCAATCGATTGCGGAAGAAGTTCGGGTGGAATACTGTCAGGCCAACGCCATCCATATCAATCGGCGCATCACCGGGGGTGGCGCCATCCTGTTCGATGAAAGTCAGCTGGGCTGGGAAATCATTTGCGACAAATCGTTCTTCAATGTCACCGTACCGAACCAGCGGATTTTTAAAACCTTGTGCACACCGGTGATTATTGCGCTCGAGCGGCTGGGTTTGAAAGCGACTTTTCGTCCGAGAAACGATATTGAAATCGATGGGCGAAAAATCTCAGGCACGGGCGGCACAGAATCTGACAGAGCGTTTCTTTTCCAGGGAACCCTGCTGGTCGATTTCGATGTGGACTCCATGATAAAGAGCCTTAAGATTCCCGTCGAAAAACTAAAGGCAAAGGAAATTGATTCCGTAAAAGAACGGGTCACCTGTCTTAAATGGGAACTCGGTTTCAGGCCATCGACAAAAGACATTAAAGCGGCTATCCAAGCGGGTTTTGAAAAGCATCTCGGCATCCGGCTGGAACCGGGTGATCTAACCGGTTCTGAAAAAAGGCTGTTTGAAAAAAAACTTCCCTATTTCCAATCCCAAAAATGGATTGATCAGATCAAACCCACGTTTTCTCGCCATGAAGTCGTTCGATCGGCCTACAAAACAGCAGCCGGCATGGTCCGGTTTACCCTGGTGGTCAACCTTCCCCGAAAACAGATCAAAGACATTTATATCACCGGAGATTTTCTGTCATTTCCGCCGCGAGCCCTGAACGATCTGGAAGCCGGCTTAAGAGGGGCACCCATTGACAGGGTTCGCATTACTCAGATTGTGAAGCAATTTTTCGAGGATGGAAAAATCCTTATCCCGGGTATGACATATGCCGATTTTTTGAAGCCGCTGTATCAAATCATTGAAAAAATTTCCATTTCGGACTACGGCATTCCCCTCGAGTACTGTGATCAAATATCGGTCACTAACGGCAGTTTTGGCGAAATTCTTGAGAAAAAACCCGCTGTTCTGCTGTTACCCTATTGTTCAAAAGGGGCCGGCTGTGAGTTGAGATACCGAAAAGGCTGTCGGCTGTGCGGCGAATGCACGATCGGACCGGCGTGGCGCATCGGATTGAAAAACAATATGAAACCCGTCTGTATTGTCAGCTTTGAAGACCTTCAGGCGGAATTGACAAAAATGAAGGCTGCCGATGTTCAGGCATTTATCGGCTGTTGCTGCGAGCCGTTTTTCAGCAAGCATGTGGAGGATTTTGAGAAAGCGGGAATTCCGGGGATTCTTCTCAATATCGACAACACCACTTGTTACGACCTCGATCAAGCCAAAGCGGCATATGCCGGAAAATTCGAAAATCAAACATCGGTAAACATCGGCTTGCTGGAGACGGTTTTAAAGACTGTGGACCGCAACCGAGCATGACGAATCCATCCTGCGATATTCTCATTGTGGGCGCCGGACCTGCCGGATCTTCGGCGGCGTTGACGGCCGCACGCACCGGTATGCACGTCATTCTTGTGGAACGCCGCCCGGTAATCGGTGTTCCGGTACGCTGTGCGGAATATATTCCGGCCTTGCTGATGGGAAAAATGGATATCGAGAAATCCTTTGTGGTTCAATCCCTTCGCGGCATGCAGACCATCCTTCCCGATGGGACGACAAAAGAAACCCAGGCTCCCGGATTCACCATCCGGCGGGACTTGTTCGACCAGGCACTGGCGGATGCGGCCAAACGGGCGGGGGTTCAACTCATGTTGTCTACACGCGCCGTTTCCAGAGAAGGACACAACATCCATCTGAAAAGTTCCAACGGCCCCCATATGACCATAGCGGCAAAGGTGATCATCGGAGCCGACGGCCCCCACACCACCGTGGGCCGATGGATCGGATCCGTGAATCAATGCTTGATTCCTGCAATTCAGGTGTCCGTTCCATTGATCCACCCGATGGATGTGACCGAAGTCTATTTCGATTTAAAAATGTTCGGCGGCTACGGATGGCTCTTTCCAAAGGGAAACATCGCCAACGTCGGCCTGGGAATGAAGCGGTCGACACATACGCCGGTGCAATTGAAATCGGCGCTAAAACAATTTGTCGCCCGGTTGGCTGAATCCGGAAAAATTAAAGATGAGTTTTCAGGCTATATCGCAGGATGGATCCCGACGACTCCCCCCAGAAGAGTTGTACATGAAAATGTCCTGCTGGTCGGGGATGCGGCCGGTCATACACACCCTATTACCGGTGCCGGTATTTCTTCTGCCGTCATTTGTGGTCGGATGGCGGGAAAATGGGCCGCACGGGCCGTTGAATGCAATAATTTAAAGCTGCTCGATTCGTATGAAACCGAATGGCGGGATCTTCTGGAAGAGACTCTGGAGCGAGCCTATTCCAGACGACAACTTCTTGAGGCGAATTGGGCGCAATTAGATGAGATCATTTTTAGCTGTTGGACCGCTTTTAAAGGATACTATGCATGATTTGACCCAAAAACTAACAAAATCCAGAGAACTTTCCTGGAAACATTTCGGAAAATCCATAACGTTTTATCTGCCCGGAATGTTTCACTACCATGGAATGACCGGCAAATATCCGGCAATCTCCATTACCGGGAATCGGTGTGCACTCCATTGTGACCACTGCCGGGGCAAAATTTTAGATTCCATGGTCTCAACCACCACACCGGATAGTTTGCTGGAGACATGTATCAAACTTGCTGAGAGAGGAAACAAAGGGGTCTTGATCAGCGGAGGATGCGACAGCCACGGTCGACTACCCTGGGATCCGTTCATTGCCGCAATTGCGGAAATAAAGAAAAAAACCCGACTCCATATCTCGGTGCACAGCGGCCTTGTCGACCACCATACGGCACTGCGTCTGAAAGAAGCCGGGGTGGATCAGGCCCTCATCGATGTTATCGGTGATGACATCACATTCCATTCGATTTATAAGCTGCCATTTGGTGTCTCACGCATCGCCTCCTCTCTTGAGGCGCTGCAAAGCGCAGGTTTGCCGGTCATACCCCATATCGTCTGCGGCCTGTACTATGGACAGGTAAGTAGCGAAAAAGAAGCCATCCGGATGATTTCCCGATTCGATGTAAAACAGATTGTGATTGTCTCCCTGATGAAAATACCGGGAACCCCGGCTTGGGCGTTTCCTTCGCCGTCTGCGGAGGCGGTTGCCGATGTGATTGTCGAAGCGCGTTCTCATTTACCTAAAACCCTGATCAGTCTTGGATGCGCCCGGCAACGGGGAAACACACCGCTTGAAATACTGGCCCTGGATGCCGGTGTCAACCGGATGGCGCTTCCCTCGGAGGAAGTGATTGAAAGGGCAAAATCATATGGCCTGAATATCCGGTATCAGAAAACCTGCTGTTCCATTTGGGAGGATTATTCTGAAGACAAATGGTAGATATCTGCCGGACAAGCATGTCCGGATAAAAGATGACAGCTGAAACCGGCGGATTGACGGTTTCAATGTCGGGAGGAACAACAATGATGAGCCGGAAAGCGAGTGAAGCTCCGGAGAGTCCCGGGTACCTGCGGATGAGTCTTGCTGCTGCCATGACGCTTGGGTTCAAAAAGGGCCTTTTTTACCGGAATGCAAAACTCCACTGCATCAATCTGCTGTTGACCTACCACAGTGGATGTATGGCCCGATGCGCCTATTGCGGTCTATCTAAAAATCGGCCGGGCACTTACGGTGATAAAAACTTTATCCGGGTAGCCTGGCCCGCATATCCCCTGGAAGAGCTTATCGAACGGATAGCCGAACGGAAAAATCGGGTGAAACGGATCTGCATTTCAATGATCACCCATAAAAGGGCGGTAAGAGACACCGAAGCGGTATGTGCTCGACTCCGATCCAATTTTGATATTCCCGTATCGTTGCTGATATCACCGACCATTTTGAATGAAAATGATCTGGTAGCTTTTAAAAAAGCCGGAGCCGACAGGATCGGAGCTGCCATTGATCTTGCGACTCCGGTGCTTTTCGATAAATACCGGGGAACCGGGGTGGGCGGTCCTCACCAATGGGAAGCCTACTGGAACTGCCTTGAGGCGTCGATTCGGATATTCGGCGAAGGTAACGCCGGCGCTCATTTTATGGTCGGCATGGGAGAGACGGAAAAAGAGATGTGCGATGTCATCCAGCAGGCAAGGAATATCGGGGGCCGCACCCATCTGTTCTCATATTTTCCGGAAGAAGCCTCGGCAATGGGGGATCACCCGCAACCGCCGATGGATCAGTATCGGCGAATACAGCTGGCTCAGTATTTGATCGATAGACGAATCAGTCACGCGAATCGTTTTCAATACACCAGCTATGGCAAAATCACATACTTCGGTGTGCCTTCCCCTTTTTTGGATCAAACCGTTGAATCCGGTGAACCGTTTCGAACCACCGGCTGCAGCGGATATGATGGGGAAGTCACATGTAATCGGCCTTATGGGAATTCAAGGCCCGGACCGGATATTCGAAATTACCCGTTTCGACCGAACACGGAAGACATTCGCCGTATCTGCAAGCAGCTGTGTGGATAAGCGAAAATTTCTTCTTTCATTTATATCCCGAATAGGGTGCTGTCTGTATTTTATTCTTGACAGCTTTTTCTGCAGCTTTTAATGTTAAACTAAAATTTGGATACTGGGCAGGGGTGGCTTAACAGCCTGAGAGTAGACCCTTTGAACCTGATCTGGGTAATTCCAGCGTAGGAAAACCTGAATAAATCAAGTAGATTTATTTGAAAAGCCGTTTCCTGCCGGAAACGGCTTTTTTATTTGTTAAATTCCAAATCAAGGAGAAAATCATGGCGCTAAACGAGGTAACAATTACCAAAGCTATCGTTGACCGTTACAACGCATGGGGCCCATTTTTGGCGGCATGTTGCTTTCGGGCGAAAAAGCCGCAACAGAATTGATAGAACGTTTGTAATAGAAAAATATTGGGATAAATTAGCTGCCTTAAACAGCCTTATTAAAGAGGAGTTGACATGACTCAATTAAGTTTAGCAAAAAAGGGTGTTATTTCCGATGAAATGAAAATTGTTTCAAAACAAGAGGACCTCTCTCCAGAAGAGATTAGAGAGCTTGTTGCATCAGGGAAAGTCGTGATACCCAAAAACGTCAATCACGAATTTTCAGCAAGAGGAATCGGAAAAGGGCTTAAAACAAAAGTTAACGCAAATATCGGAACCTCACCGAGTCATTTTGATCTCGGGGAAGAGTTGGAAAAACTTGATGTGTCGGTAAAGGCCGGCGCTGATTCCATCATGGATCTTTCTACCGGCGGTGATCTCGATCTTATCCTGAACGAGATTTTAAGCCATTCTCCGGTTATGGTGGGTACAGTTCCGATCTATAAATCCATAGGCAAGCTGTTTTCGGAGGGGAAATCCTGCCCGGAGCTGACCGTGGATGATATTTTTGATGAAATTGAAAATCATGCAAAAGCCGGCGTCGATTTTATTACTGTTCACTGTGGGATTACCCGTCACACGGTAAGTGTTCTGGAAAACAGCAGCCGTGTCATGGGCATCGTCTCGCGCGGGGGAAGTCTGTTGACCGAATGGATCAAGAAAAACGAAAAGGAAAATCCCCTTTACGAATACTATGATCGGCTTTTGGAAATAGTCCACGAATACGATGTAACCCTCTCCTTGGGGGATGGGCTCCGGCCAGGCAGCATATGTGATGCCGAAGACCGGGCGCAGATTTCCGAGCTGGTCACCCTTGGTGAATTGGCCAAAAAGGCCCGTCATGCAGGAGTTCAAGTAATGATCGAAGGCCCCGGCCATGTACCGCTGAATCGGATCGCATCCGATATGAAGCTCCAGAAACGCATCTGCGAAGAAGCTCCTTATTATGTGCTCGGCCCTCTTCCCACAGATATTGCCCCTGGATATGACCACATTGTGGCCGCTATCGGCGGGGCCATTGCCGCGTCTCGCGGGGCCGATTTTCTGTGCTATGTAACACCGGCCGAACATTTGAAGCTGCCGGACATTTCTGATGTAAGAGAAGGGGTAATTGCTACAAAAATTGCCGCTCATATCGGCGATATCGAAAAAGGCGTCAAGGGCGCCTGGGAACGGAATATGATGATGTCTGCTGCCCGAAAACGGTTTGATTGGAATACTATGTTCGAGATGGCCATTGATCCGGTAAAAGCCCGTCACTACCGTTCCCACAGTGAAGACAAGGACCGGGATGTGTGCACGATGTGCGGTGACCTGTGCGCGATGAAAACTTTTGAGAGGGCCGTGGGCAAATAGGCTTTTTTTCCGGTTTCTCCAAAATGAATTATAAGCGCAATTGATTTCAGGGCCGGAAATAATCTCAAGGCCATCGGAAAAGACTATTTCTGATTGCTACCTGAAATATTTGCACAATTATTCTGTTGTCAGACAAAATCGAACCCTTTATTGTTTTTAGAAAGCCACATCTCTAATGAGAGGATCAGACCATGAAAACCTATTCCATTCCCATGGTGCCGGGACCAGTGGTGGTACCGTTGAAAGTCCTGGAAGCCTATCAAACCAATTACGGATCTGCCGACCTGGGATCTGAAAGTGTCTGACAAATAATTCGCATTGACATGATTTTCACACCTTTATGTTACCAATTCCCGGGGTGAGAATGACTTTCTAATGCTAATCATAATTGTTGAGAATGGGGCTTGAGGTATTGATGTACAGATGAAAGGATAGAAAACCTTGGAGTTAAGGTTGGTGCATGCAATCGCAATATTTGAGATAGTTATGCTTCGTGATGTCAGTTGGAACACTTTGGGTAGCAGATTCCAGCGAGATTTAATGGATATTATACTCCTTTGACGAATCGGGCCTATACCTTATATAGTGGTTGGTCAATTTGAAAGAATACCCCGGGAATTTGAGCACTCGTTGAAGATATCCATGGTATCTCACACATTGACAAACCTGACATATATAGCAGAAAACCCCGGTTTTGCTATATCCCAAATACCGTCTAATTCAACCAGTAAACGCTCTCAAACTACTGGCATTTTTGAGCACATGGCAATTTGATGATCGGTTGTGGACAGCCACCATAATTTCTTGACGCTCCAACCAAGGCGTGGGTATCGGATATCACCTATTTGGCTACCCGAACGGGTTGGCTGTACCTGAGGTGATCATCTATTTTTTCTCTCGTCTGGTGGTCGGCTGAGCGCTTAGCAGATCGTTGATCCATGAGATGGTAGTCGCGGCGCTGAAGCGGGCGGTCAGGGGGCGACGACTAGGAAAGAGTCTTATTTTTCATTGGGAAAAACTTGGGTGCGAAACTTGAGTCTTAAGCGTCAAATTCAAATGCGTATCGGACTTCAGATTGCTCTAGTGCAACCACAATCCACCCGTTACATTGATGGCTTGGCCGGTCATGTACGACGCGTCGTTTGAAGCCAAAAAAACCACTGCATTGGCGATTTCATCGGGTTTTCCTAAACGTCCCATGGGTATTGTCTTGGCCCGCTCGGAAGCGGGCGGCAGACCATATGCTTTTCCTTCGGATTGCACCTGCTCGCGCATCGGTGTCTCCGCAATGATACCCGGACAAACGGCGTTTACCCGGATTCCAGACGAGGCCACCTCCCGCGCAAGGGATTGCGTTATCGATATGACGACCGCTTTGGTTGCGCTGTAAGCACCGAAATTCGGGGCACCCAGCTTACCGTTCCAGGAGGAGATATTGACGATATTTCCCTTTCGTTGTTTTATCATACCCGGCAAGACTGCCTGGCAGCAAAACAAGACACCGTCCACGTTCACCCGAAAAATATCCCGCCATTGCTGCTCTGAGATTTCCGCCAGAGGCCCCAGGCTTACGATTCCGGCGTTATTGACCACAAGATCGATCTCGCCCAGGGCCTGGGTTGCTGTCTCTGCCATTTGAAAAACAGCGGCCTTGTCACCCACATCGCAGACAATCGCCTCTGCCTGTCCAGATTCCGTTCGAATTTCCTGTGTAACACGGTCCGCGCGATCTGCATCCACATCCACAACGGCCACGGCATATCCCTCTTTTGCCATGCGGATGGCAATAGCCCGACCAATGCCCGCTCCCGCCCCCGTGACGATAGCGACTTTTCTATCTTTGCTCATGAATACCTCCTTCAACTTAAGCGATGCTTCGTCCGCCATACACTTGAACGGTGACCCCTGTGGCCATATTCGAATCGGAGGAAGCCAAAAAAACAGCGGCACCGATGTGGTTGACATAATTCACCGCGACATCCGCACCTTCTCGGGCAAATCCCAGTGCAATCTCGCGGCCAATGCTCCGTGAGCCACCGGTGACAAGTGCAATCTGTTCTTTAAGTCTCATGGCGAGTTCTCCTATCCAAAAACTTTGACAATCTCCTCTCTCGGTCAGTAAAGTCGAAGCGAGTCTTTGTCCAATAGTCAATGACGAGTCCCGTTTCCAAATGAGGCCGCATTATCGCCCGAAATTTCTCATGAGCCGGGTGGGGAAGATATGTATCGCGGTTCGCTTCGTTTCTGAAGGTAACCCTAAAACAGTGCGTGAACCCTTGGGTCTTTCCTTCCACGCTAACATCGGTCCCCCATTCAAAATCATATACGGCATCTATCTTGTTAGGAAGCGCGCAAAACGCATTCTCGATTTCTTTCAGCCTTTATGGGCTTGTATCATCCTTGAATTTAAAAAAACCACATGACGTAGAAGCATAATCGGCGATGCCGGTTAAGGGCTGCGGTCTTCCATGACACCATCTCCTTTCTGAATTATCCTTTCTTTGTTACTTCTACGACTCCCCGGTCTGCATCCACCCTCACCCAATCACCGGTTTCAATGATTTCCGTGGGATCCTGATTTAGATCGGTGACGGTGGGAACCCGCATGACAACGGCACCGATTCCGGTTAATGAACTGATTTCCCGAATTATCATGGCCTTGGGTGATTGTCCGGCCAAGCGAATGACCTGTGCGACCGTGGACCAACCTGAAGATCCCTTGGCGGCCGGAAAAACTAAAACTTTGTCTTTGAAACTCTGCCCTCTCAGCTCATGTCTTCTTTCGGTTATGATCCCCTCGACCGCATTAACGCCTCCCCAGGTAGAAATCATTTGCTTGGTCACCAGCGCTTCCCCTTCTGTTACACCGCCGACAACTTTCCTTCCATTTAAAATGATTTGGCTCATCTCAACTCTCCTCTCCATTTTCCGGTTATTGCTGCATCGATGCACTCTGCCATGGTTCCGAAACAAACATCCAATCCCCCGATAGCCGGTGCATAGTGGGCATGCTTTGCTGAATCCGTAGCCACCACCTTGGCCCCTTGTGGGAACAGATTGGTGTTTAAGGGACAACTGTCCGTCATCAGATGACCGCCTGCCCGGGTGATAATGTCTGTAAAGCCGTTGCGATCGGCAATAGCCTTGAGTTGATAGGCAGTCCAAATCCATAGATTTACATTTTCATGTACCTTTTTACCCTCCAGTAACCGCGCGACATCTCTGAGTTGCTCCAAGGAATAGTGGGGACAGCCGATATTGACAAGATCAACATCGTCGCCTTTGGCGGAATTCAGATTATCATAGGTCTGCCTTCGTTCCGACTCCCCATAGGTCAGGATTGCTTTCGGTTGATTTCCCCCAAAAGCCATTTCCATAGTCGGCGCTTCAGGCGTCACACCGATGATATGATACATCATAATGCCTCCAGAAGAAGCGCCAGCGGAATTCAACCCCTTGAGCATGCTGATATTCGGAACGCTTGGAATTTTGAGATCGTACACCGGTACGGCCAATTGGGAAACTTCTCCGGCGTAATAACCCAGGAGATACCAATCCATTACGCTATTGATGTCGATTTCTACATGAATCAGATGGGTGCCGCGGCGATTTTCTTCCAGGTGATATCCCCATAACGGGATCTTTCCGGTCAATGCAGCCGGAAAAGCACTGTGCGCTGCTTCTGTATTGGTCCGACCCCCGAGTACGGCATTGCAGAAAGGAACGGCTGAAGATTCGGTCCAGGCGCAATGCTCACCTTTTGTCGGTACATTGCCCACCTGATAGGGCGTACAGGTGGCTGTAAGACTGATTCCGGTTCTGATGCTATATTTTCGGATAGACTCCATTAGCTTGTGTAAGCTTTCCGGAGCACCCATGATCTGCCATCTGTCCAGATCCATGGCCCAAATGTGAGTGGTATTAAAGGCCTTTACCTGATCCACAACGATCTTTTCATCGGAATCCAAAAGAAACTTGGATGCCAGCTCATCTCCGTCCAGAATTTCGATCATATCCGGATATGGATGAAATCCCACGAAGAGATGGACATTATTCGTATCGACAAACCGCTCCGCGCCCAAAGCGTCGGCATACTGAACCAGAATCTCCATAGCTCTTTGCTGCGCCCTTCCATATTTTCCATCCAGCATTTCCTGTTCATCTCTTGCTAGTCTTACCATATATGACTCCTTTCACCCTGTGATGGGGTCCATAATAAAGAGGAACCGGAGTGGTGAATACACATCTCTTTTATTTTTCATATCACTTCCATAAAATTTATCAACCCATATTGTTCTCAAGCAGTAATTCTATTTGAAGTTGTAATCACTGTAATCTAATATTCAAACCGCAGGCACACGCAGAAAACAAGGATGGAAAAACGATCACGGTGCAAGAAATAGATTGAAAACTGAAATCTTTAACATTATAGGAAACGAATCAGGAATCGGGCGTTTATTCGGGGCAAGATTGCGGAATGGATGATCCGATGTTCAACCGATCTCCCGTTCCGAAACGGATTAAACTTTATAGGAGAAGGAGGGCATAAAATTGGCGACACCCGAAGGCGCGTTGACAGGCATTCGAATATTGAGCTTTGCACAGTTGGCCCAGGGAAACGCAGGCGTTGAATATCTGGCTGATTTGGGAGCGGATGTGATCAAAATTGAAAGACCGGGAAAAGGTGCTTGGGAAAGATCCTGGTCGGGGTTGGACACTTATATCCATGGAGAAAGTGTCTTTTTTTTATCGCTGAATAGAAATCAAAGAAGTATGACCATCAACCTTAAGGAAGAAAAAAAATATAATCCGTAAAGGAGATGATCGATGGACACGGTAAGGCTTGAAAAAAAAGCGCCACTGGCAATTATCACTTTAAACCGACCCGAAAAACTAAATGCCATCAATCATGAGTCGGCAAACCGGCTCATCGAGATTGCCGAAGAAGTTGACACGGACGACAGCATTCGGGTGGTAATCATCACAGGGACGGGGGGCCGTGCCTTCTCGTCCGGTTCGGATATATCAGAGCTCCGGGGTATTTCCGGAATGGAACTCCGGCAGCGGATCGAATCTCCGCTATTTATCAGAAAGATCGGGAAACCGGTGATAGCAATGATTCGCGGCTATGCCCTGGGAGGCGGCCTGGAAC
>Ga0180009_10006730_pt1 | contig 11950 bp, 2 predicted proteins | sample OS_PC_MetaG_FD_123537 | JGI IMG/M metagenome (GOLD analysis project Ga0180009, IMG submission 123537) | Groundwater microbial communities from the Aspo Hard Rock Laboratory (HRL) deep subsurface site, Sweden - OS_PC_MetaG | ecosystem: Environmental > Aquatic > Deep subsurface > Groundwater...
GACAGGTGCCCAGGTGCACCTCGTGCGCGGCGCGGTTGGCGATGAGCGCCATCACCGAAATGGGGATCCGTACGCCGAGCACCTCGACGGTGAAGCTCTTCAAGGTCAGGCGGTCGTGGGGAGGGCGCAGGGTGCCGCTCGGATGGCCTAGCTCCAGGCGGTTGGCCACCAGCGTACCGGTGAGGCTTTCGTAGCGTGGCTTCCGGGCCTTGACGGGGATATCTACCCAGTAGTGGCCGTCGCCGTTGTCAGTGGAGGGCCAGCGGGGGGAGACTCCAGCGGGGCCGGCGAAGGTCAGCTCGTCCTCCCAGCCGGGACCGAGCAGGCGTCCGGTGCGGTCGGTGGGTACCACGTCCAGCCGGATCACCTTGTCGTCGAGGAACCAGCCAGCCACGGGGGACCTGCGTGCGTCGGGCTCGAAGAGCACGCCCACGTGGCGCGCGGCGGCCCAGCTGAATGGCTGCCGCGTTTTGTAGCGTTTGAGCAGCGTCTTGAGCTCCTTGTTGAACGCCACCAGGGGCAGCGCGGCGCGAAGCCGGCGCAGGTGCGGGTCGAGCAGCTCGGTGAGCCAGGCTTTGGGGATTTGCTGCTCCCCGCGCACGGTGGTGTCGATCTGATAGTGTCCGGGATCGGGAAGCTTGAGCCGGGTCTCGTAGCACCCGGGACCCACCTCCACGAGGCGCTGATTGATGGTACGTCCGGCGGGAAGCTCGTCCCGGTCCATCATCCGGCGCAGCATACGGTCGGCCACATGCTTCATGTCCTTGCTGGCCTTGGAAGAGGTCTTGTCGAGCCTTCTGACCAGCGCCGGGTTCGAGCCGATCTGTCGTGCCAGAATATCTCCGACCCAGGGTCCGGGCGTGTACACCGTCGTTTGCACGCGGGCCTTGCGGATGCGATTGCCGTGTTGATCCTGCAGCCGGACCCGAATCGTGGCCTCGTCCCCTGGCCGCGGGCGCGGGCGCGTGAGCACGTCCACGTGGCATTCCAGGCTCTGGCGGCTGAGGGCACCCAGGCCGTAGTGGCCCGTGCCGGCGCCGTCCTTGCGTTTGAGCCGCATGGTCCAGTCTCCCACCCAGCGGTGCTCGTGCCCGGGGATTGCCAGTGGGGAGCGCACCACATACATCTGATACATCTTGCCGTGGCGGTAGGTGATGCCGTCGTGGGCAGCGGCAAGGGCGGGGGTCAGCTTCGGGCCCTTGTCCGGCAGCTGGACGGTGAACTCCCACTTGTTGAGATCCGCCGCGGAGCTCAGGTGGTAGAAGACCAGCGTATTCATGGCGGGGCTCACCGAGAGCTTCTGCGAGGTGGTTGCGCCCGCCACCAGCTCGGGATCCACCATGACCGCCGCCTCGTCGAATCCGAAGAGTCCGGCAAATGAGGTCAGGAACCAGTTCTCCGTGAGAGCCAGGGCGTCGGCCGCCTTGTTGGGCCGGATATGCTGCACGTCCAGTGCCCAGAGACCGCCGGTCTCGGCGGCCACGTCCCGAAGCTTGTTGGCCCAGGAGTCGCTGGTGAGCATGGCCACCGCGTGGATGCGCACGCCCGGTCCCTCGGGATGCAGCGTCGCGCCGGTCTCGCCGGGGGCCCGGAACTTCTTCCAGTAGTCATCCGGCGAGTCGAAGAACACCGGCACGAGCTTGGGCTTGCGGTTCTGCATGCCGTCGGACAACAGCAGAATCATGCGACCCCGGGTGTCACCGGCGCTGTCGGTGGCCGCTGAGTTGGCGATGAGCTCGTCCCGACAGTACAGCAAGCCTGCGCCGAGGGCCGTGTAGTGATCAGGGTTGTGGGGGTGGCAGAGGTCAAAAACCTCCGTCGCGGTGGTGCCCGGATCCGAGAGGGCTACGGCGTTGTTGGTGGCGATGGTGAGCTTGTCCGCGTCCGCGGTGCCCGCTGCCGTCGGGAAGGTGCCGTGGTAGCCCTGCCCACCGTGGTAGGTCGGGTCATTGGGGTGGTTAAAGGGTGCGTTGCTATCGTCGCCCCAGAACCAATAGACACCCACCCGGCTGTCCACGCCGGTCTCGTTAACGAGGGTGGCGAAGAGGTCGGCCCCGTCGCAGGCGGCCTTCCAGCGGTCGCCGACCATGGAGCCGGACCGGTCCAGAAGAATGGCCACGTCATGGTTGGCCGGGGTCTCGTGCACCTGGAGCTTGAGATTGTGTAACGCGCCACCGGCGAGCTCCTTGAAGACGCCGCCGCCCAGGGGACGCAGATGGGTGACGCTCACCGCGAGGTTATAGGGTGCCGGCTCGGCGGTGAGCGCCTCGGGGATCACCACGGCCACAGGCTCGTCCCGGGTCTGCACCGCATTGCGCTGGGCCTGCAGGTCGGCGTTCCCCCCCGCGTACTGCTGCTGGCCTGCTTTTTCCAGCTCCAGTGGGTTGTCGGTGCCGAGCACGGCGTCGATCTCCGGGTCCACGAGCGTCCAGTCCAACAGGTCACCGTCCTGCAGGTCGAACACGAGCCCTTCGAGCTCCCCCTTGTAGCGAAGGTTGTGGTAGGCGTCAGGCAGGCGGTCCGTCGCGGTGACGGTGGTCGCCGTGTGCAGCACGCGCAGGCCCGTGTCGCGCGTAATCTCCACGGGCAGCGCCACCCGCACCGGCGGGCTCAGCGGCGCATCCGGGGCGTCGGCCCGCAGCAGCACCATGGCCAGCTCCCCGGTCTCCCGGGGCTCGAGGTCGCCCCCATTCCAGGTGACGCTGAGCGTGGTCGTGACCACGTTCAGGGTGGCGAGATCGGCGTCGAGATCCGAGTCCAGGTCAAAGGTGTCCAGGCTCCCGAACACCCAGGTCTCCGGGCTTCCGGCCACGGTAATGGGGGCGCTGTACGACCCGGGGAGCTGGGACCCGAAGTCGGCACTGAGCTGGTCTACGATGGCCAGCGTCTCGGGTACCAGCTCGCGGAAGTGTAGACCGCGATTATCGAAGAAGGAGGCGGGGATCACGGTGGTCTCCGCTGCCGTGATCCGCAGGTGGAAGGTCTGATCCTCGTTCCAGGGCGGATCCGCTGGACCCGCGGGCGGCGCGCTGGTCGGCATGGCGGTGAGACCCAGCAGCCCGTTGAACACCATGGGTTGCGTGGCCAGCTCCGCGCCGGCCGCGTTCACCACCCGGCCCGAGAAGGTCTCGGAGGTTGCGCCGATGGCTGCAGTTTCCTCCCACAGGACGTCCGGGTGGTTGTCTTGGAATACCTGCCCGAAGAAGACCAGGTGGCGGTCGCCGATGAGCTTGCGCAGCCGCACGTCACAGGGGAGATAGGAGTCGGCGTGTCCGGGTTGGGACAGCCGCAGATGGAAGGCACCGTCCGCGAGGTCGTCGGGATCCAGGAGCTCGCCGCTGGCGCCCAGGGCCGGCCAATCACCGGCCGCGTGGCTGACCGTGATGCGTGCACCGACCTGCTCGGGGTCCCCGGCATCGTGGGTGAAGCCCACCGTGAAGCCCGGGTCGATTCCGGTGAGGGCCTCTGTGCCCCAGGTGTACACCGTTCCGGGCTCCGAGGGCTGCGAGAGCTGCGCCAGGCCTGCTCGGTCTTGTTTCTCGAAGACCAAGAAGGCGTCGGCGGTCAAGGTTCGCAGGAACACGGTCACCGAGAAGGGGTCGCCGTCGACCGTGCCGATGAATCGGATCCAGGGGTTCGTGGTCACGGCCGGATCGGACTCTTCGAGCCACACTGCCTCCGGGACGTCGATGGCCACCGGCACGATGGCCGACAGCCGGATGGCCTCCTTGCGCGGGTCTCCGTCGGGCAGCGCCTGCCACACCGAGTCCGGGTAGGGATCGATGACCACCGAGACCGTGCCGGTGGCGATATCGTTCCACTCGACGATGTCGGTGAGAACCCAGGTGTAGGGCACGCCGCCGTCGGGCAGGGCGGTGACCTGCAGCTCGGGATCGTACTGTTGGTTAAAGTGGCCGGCATCGTCCTTGGCGCAAACGAGCGTGATCTTGTGGTTGACCAGCGTCGCGGGGGTGGTGAACTCGTAGGTGACCTCCTCGGGGAACGTCTGCACGGTCTCGTTGCCGGCGGCGTCCCGCACGGTGACGACGAGATCCTGAGGTCCGGCGACGTCCTGGCCGCTGTCGACGACCAGGGAGAACGGATAGGTCGGGTCGGCAAAGGTGCCGCTGGTCATGACGCGACCGCCAAGGGTGACCACGAAGGTGGCGCCAATGTCGATTTCAGAATAGTCGTCGGTGACCGTCAGATCGATGGTCACCGTGGCGCCATCCGCCACCGGGTCTGTGGGGCTCGCGGCGCTGACCTGCGGGCCCACGAAGTCGTAAGACACCGCGGCGGGGAAGGTCTCGGTGGTCTCGTTGCCGGCGTTGTCCCGCACCGTGACCACGAGGTCCTGGGCGCCCTGGGTGCCGACGCTGCTGTCGACGGTGAGGCTGAAGGGATAGCTCGGCGGGCTGAAACCACCGGGGATCATGGGTCGCCCACCGAGGGTGACCACAAACGTGGCCCCGGTATCGATTCCGCTGGGGACGTCGACGATATCCAGTGTGACGTGCACCAGGGCGCCATCCCCCACGGGTGCTGAAGGTGCGTCCTCGAGGCTCACCACCGGCGGCGTGAAGTCGAAGGTCACCGCGCCGGGGAAGGTCTGGGTGGCCTCGTTGCCGGCGTTGTCCCTGACGGTGACGACGATATCCTGCGGGCCTTCGATCGAGGCACCGCTGCTGGTCGTGTGCGTAAACTCGAAGGTCGGATCGCTGAAGGTGGACTCGTCCATGGTCTGCCCGCCCACGGTGACCGTGAAGGAGGTGTCGTCCACGCTGGCATAGTCGTCGGTGACGGTGAGCGTAATGGAGAAGGTTGCGTTGTCACCCACCGGGGTGAGGGGTCGGGTGGTGAGCGCGACGCTCGGCGGAGCGAAGTCGAAGGTCACGACGTCCACCAGGTTCTCCACGGCCTCGTTGCCGGCCAGGTCGTGGGCGCGCACCTCGACGGTCTGGGGGCCGGCGCTGTCCACATCGGAGTCCACCCCGTAGTCGAATTGGAAGGTGCTCCCGCTGCGATCCACATACGTGAGCGGGCGCCCGTTCAGGGTCACGGTGAAGGCGTCCGGGTCCACGTCCGAGCCCACATCCGTGACGTCCACCCACAGGTTGAAGGTCTGGTCGTCAGGCACGAAGGCCTGGTCCACCGAGGCGCTCGCCCCGTCAATGGTCGGGACGATGAAGTCGAAGTTCACCCCGCCCGCGCTCGTGTCTTGGCCCGAGTTCCCCGCCGGGTCGTCCGCCTGGACCACCACGGTCTGGGGCCCGGGGACCTCGGCGCCCGTGGGGGTGTAGGTGAACCGGTAGGGTGCGGTGCCGGTGCCGTCCCGCGTCATGTCGTTGCCACCCACGGTGACCGCGAGGGTGGCGTCGTCCAGGGGCTCGTTGGAGGTGAACTCCACCGCCACCTGGGTGCCCGCCTTGGCGTAGTCCGGGGTGACGGACGTAATCGTGAGGGCGGGGCCGGAGTTGTCCACCACCACCGTGTCCTGCCGCGCGGTGCAGCGACCGGACAACGCACAGACGACGGCCTTGCCCGTGACGTCCTGCTCGTCGTCGATACCCGCAAAGGTATGGCTGTCCAGGCCCGCGGGGACGCTGCCGTAGGCGCGCTCCGCAGGCGTGGCCCCTTGGCTCACCTCCACCGACAGGGTCAGGTGGTCGCCGTCGATATAGTTGTCCCCGGGGTTGTCCTGGCAGTCGAACTCGAGGGTCACCTTACCCAGGCCCGGCGAGAAGATCCGGTAGCCGGGCATGGTGTCCACGGGGGTGTCGTGATTGGTGTCGGGCTCCACGGCCGCGGGCCAGTAGGGCAGGGGCGTGCCCTTGTCTGCCACTTCCACATGCACGCTCTCCCAGTGGGAGCTCTCGGTGCCGAAGTTGCCGAAGCCCAGCTCGAGCAGGGAGCCGTCCAGGGTTTGCACTTCTGCGCCGGACTCGTCCAGGTCTTTGCTGACGCTCAGGCTCGCCGCGCTCTGGTCAAAGAGCGGGTCGTCAGATGGCTCCGCCTCCAGGTGTAGCGTGCGGGTCGTGCCGGCTCCGTCCACGTCCAGCCGCAGTCGGACGCGGATCCGCGGCACGTTGTCCGCCCAGTCCCAGCCCTGATCCAGGACCAGGGTCGCCACCGCCACGGGGCTCGGCGATGCCGCCCCGTCGTACAGCACCAGCTGCTTTGTCCCGGCGTTGTCTTCCAGGCGCAGCTGAACATAGTAGGTGTCCATGGAGTAGGAGGCCGGGTCGTGCTTGTGGAAGTAGGCCCACAGCCGTGCCCCGTCGGGGTCCAGGGGGGCGGCGCTTACCGAGAGCACCGCCTCGATGAGCCAGCACCTGTCCGTGCTCAGCTCCTCGTGGAGCGTGAAGGAGCAATCCGGCTCCAGGGTCGCGTTGGTCTGGGCACCCCCACCGTGCTGCTGCCAATCGGTAAGCGGATCCGTCGCCAGATCGATGAAGAGGTTCTTCGATAGTGCCATCTCGACTGCTCCTCGTCCCGGTGCCTGTATTCAGTTCGCGCGCGTGTTAGGCCAATAAGTACAACACGAGGCAGAGGAGCACAAGCAAGCCTCTAACGACTCTCCGGCGTCCGTGCGGTCTCCGGCCCGGTCCTATTCTTCGGTTTGTGATCCGGCCCGGACTGCGGTAGAAATAGCGCGATCAATAAGGCCCTGGGCGGACTTTACTTCCCGACGGTATTGGGACAACTGAATAGTGTGTAGCTTCCGCGGTGGGACTAAGGAGCAGGTGACATGGCAGTAGTCACGCACGTTTACCAGGATCTCGCAACGGCGACCGATCCGCCGAGCGGATGGATCTCCAACGGTTGGGGCCCCAGGGCGGGGGTGCAGTTTCCAAATAAATTGTACTATTTCCAGGACCTTGCGCTCAGTGACGTAACGAACTTCCTGTTCGAGGTGGTGTTCGCAACCGCGGATGCGACAAATCACACGGCGGCCCGCCTCTGGGCGCGGTTCAGGCGGAGCGGCGGCGGCGTCACGGACGCCTACGCCGTCGAGGTGCGGTTCAAGGACGTCGCCGGTGTGAAGTCGCTGGAGCTCTGGGACACCTTTGTCCCCCCCGTCGTGGTGGGCGAACCGCCGGGCGCGCAGGTGGGCGCGTCGCTCGTTCTTCCCGCGGGTGCTGACTGGAGCAACATGACCCGCGGCCTGCGGGTCCGACTGCGGTTGGTTGCCGGGATCCTCTACCTGGAGACCGAGCCGGCCTACGACACCACGGGCAGCGACCGCCAGTGGGAGGGGGCAGGGGAGACGCTCTCGACGGCCGTGACCGTGGCCGGTGGTCTCACGGTGGGAGTCGGCTCGGTCTGGGACATCGGTTTCGGCAACCTCCCGAGCGAGACCTTTCTCACGCAAAACGAATGGCGGGACGTGCATGTCATGACCCTGGACGATCAGGGGATGAGCCTGCCGCACCCGCCGCCCCTGGTGTACGACGACGCCCTGGGCGTCTCCGGCACCTTCAAAGTGAGCCACACCAAAGACCCGGATCCCACGGTGCATGACAGCGACACCGTCACCGTGGACGTCAAGTGTGCCAATGGCAGCCCGGCCTACCTGGCCGACGACAAGGTGGTGGTGGACCTGACCTGTCCGGCAAATCCGGACCCGACCGCGCACGACTTTGGGAACGCGCCCGCTGTCGGCACCCACGCTTTTGTCGCCATCCACGACCACCAGATCGTCACGGCCGTCGTGCGGGCCATCGACAAGATCAGCGGCCGCGAGGTGGTGTCCACGGCGGATCACCGCATTGACCGGCACATCGGCGTGCAGTCGGTCCCCGGGGGCTCCCAGACCCTGCCCACGGGCCGTGAGCGACTCCGTTATCAGTCCCTCATCGAGGCCCTGGCCGTAGACCTGCAACCCGGGGACGAGTTCGTGTGGGGCTTCGACGCCGCGAGCTCGAACACTGAGCTGGCGGTTTATAGTCAGATCTACGCCAACCCCGAGGACACCCAGAACACGGTGCGCACCCCCATCGCGCCGGTGGACTACCTGCCCGCCGATCCGACCCCGGGCGGCGGAACCTACCCGATCTCGGTGACGATTACCCGCAACCGCGGCGGCGTCTACTTCGATGGTGGCAATACGGTGCTGCTCGACCTGCCGGTGACCGACACTCTCGAAGATCTGGACGTGGCGGTGCTCGTGGATCGCTCGGGCTCCATGGCCGGAGACCGTTGGGAGGCGGCCTGCAACGGCGCGCAGATGTTCGCCACGCTGGCCAGGCAGGCAAACGCCGAGGGCGGGGACCACCGGGTGGGCGTCTACTGGTTCTGGGGGGACAGCAACGCCGGGCCGCCCAACTACCCGAACAACCCCGGTTACCACGCAAATCAGGGCTACCACGGCACCTTCCCTCCGGAGAGCGGGACCCTGCCGGGAGACCAGCTTACGCTGGATTCCAACCTTGCCGTGGCTCCGGCCACCGATGTGTACGCGGCCTGCCAGCCGAAGTCACCGGATCACTACACCGGGTTGGGCGCCGGGTTGCTCCACTGCCGGGACGAGCTCATCGCCGCCGGCCCCACGCCCGACCGGTTGCGCGATCGCATGATCGTGCTGCTGTCCGACGGCATGGAGAACCGCTTCCCCAAGCTGCAGGAGGTCTTCTACGACGGCGCCGGCGCGGACCCGGTTCATGGCTGGAACCACTACACCGAGCCGGGCGACGCCGGTCCCGCGGTGCACGACCCCCTCATCCGGATCTTTTCCGCGGCGGTGCACACCAGCGCCTCCTGGACCAACAAGCTGCGCATCCTGGCGGACCACCTGGGCGGCGACGGCGCCCTGGATGTCAAGCCCATCGCCAATGGTGAGACGGACGGCATCGCCATCCAGAACTGGTACAATGAGGTCTTTACGGGGCTGTTCCACTTTACGCCGATTTTTGCCCCGGCAGATCCCATCTGTTTGCCTGGCCAGACCGTGATCGAGCCGGTGCCGGTGGTCCTCGGCCAGGACGTGCTGGTGCTGTATCTGCTGCAGGAGCGCGCCGATCCGCAGGAGTGGGACCTCTCGGTGAAGCTGCCCGGAACCGGCGCCACCTTTGTGTTCGACCGGCACAACGCGGCCGACTTCGCCTGTGTCGAGTACATCGAGTGCACCATGCACAAGATGTTCATCGTGCGGCCCGCGTTGGACATTCCGGGGCACGAGCACCGCTGGGCCGGCACCTGGGAGCTGCGGCTCACGCGCACGGCCAAAAGCCAGGGCACCTACGCCCTGGGGGCCATGGCCCATCAGGACTTCGGGGCCCACGTGGACGTCATCGCTCCGCCGCGCCCCCGGCCCGGGGACCTCGCCCGGCTGCGGGTCGAGCTCAAGGATCGCCGCGGCAACCGCCTGCCGGACGCCAAGGTGACCACCCGCGTTGGGCAGCCCGGCCCCTGGGCCGGTGACCTGCTCGCCCGGCAGATGTCCAAAAACCTCAAGCTTGTCAAACAGCTCTTCGATTCCAAGGACAAGGGCGACAAGGACATGGCGGACGTGGCGGATCGGTTCCTGCGGCGGATGATCGCCAAGGGCCAGCTCCCGTCGGGCAAGTCCTACAACCGCGCGGTGCCGCAGATCGCCCCGGGGGTCTACGAGCTGGAGATCCCGCTCAAGGACCCCGGCACCTACAATTTCGACACCTCCATCGACGGCGTGCGTCGCTTTGCCCGCCCGGTCATTGAAAAGCACCTCGGGCCCCTGCGCCGCGGGCTCCGCCGCAATGTGCACGATCCCCAGGATCTCGCGCAAGAGCTGCGCTACCTGGAGCGTCACGCCTCCACCCGCCAGGGGTTCCACCTCGAGACGCGCAACGTGGTCGGCGTGCAGCTCCGCACGAACCTGCGCCGGACGCCCACCGAGGGTTACTTCAACGACAAGCGCTTTATCCGTCTCGAGCTCACGCCCACCGACGGCAAGGGCCGGCTCCTGGGCCCGGGTTGGGCCGGCGACGTGTGCTTCGAGGGCCCGTCTGGTATTCCGGGACGCTGGCCCTCCACCGACGGAGGCAACGGCGCCTACTGGGTGGACATCCCGGTGAAGGGACCCAAGCTCCGCTTCGATGTGGCCCGCCGGGCCCTGGTGGCCGACTCCCTGGAGTTGCGTCACCCGACCCTGGGGCTGCTTCGCGCCCCCGGAAACGAGCTGCCGCTGGTGGGCTTCGCCGCCGTGGTCCAGGGCTTGCGCGTGCCGATCCGCGTCCAGGCCCTCGTCGGCAACAAAAGCACCCATGAGGTGCACCTGGCCACCTGCAAACACGTCCAGAAGGTTGTCCTCAAACACCGGGTGCCCTTCCACGACCTGGAGGCAGCCCATGACGCGGGTTACGACAGCTGCGAGGTGTGCCTCCCGCTCATCTGCAACCTGAGCCCCCGGCACATGGAGGCCCACAAGCCCTTCTGCGGTTTTGTCCCGCTCATCAAGCCCAGGAACCGCCTGGAGGTCACGAGCTGGAAGGCCGCCCAGAAGCTGAATTTCGACGGCTGCGAGCACTGCCTGCCGCAGTATCACACGCGCCGAACCAAAGCCCGAAGGACGCCGCGTTGACGCGCGCTACCCGAGCATGTGAGATACGTGGTACCGGGATGTGCAGTGATCACGCATCGCAACGTGGGCTCGCCAGCTGCGGGGGCGCAGCGAGCCTCGAAGGAGAGACGAGATGCCCGTAACGTGGGAAATCAGTGACGGATCGCCCAACTTCTGGTTGTCGGACAGCATTGCGGTGGCGGACACCGCCGGTTTTCCGGTGGGTTTCAACTTTGCCGGTGCGGACCCGCCGTGGCCCCGCGTCCAGCCGAAGGCGGGTACGGACTGCTACGTCTGGGTCAAGGTTAGGCGGACCGACCCCTTTGATGTTCCCCAGACGGGGAAGCTGCGGCTCTTTGTGGGGCGGGCCGGACCGCATTTCGTGGCCGATGACTACGAGCCTTATCCCCCGAATCCGGCCGTGAACGCGAACCTGCTGGATCCCCCGGACGGGTCCGGGCCTCCGGTGTGGGATGCCGCCGATTGGACAGCGAACTTGACGGGAAAGAAGGTCGTTCCCATCCGACGGCAGGTGGGCCCCGCCTGGAGGACGGAGTTCGACTTAGACGCGGGGTCCTCCGACACGCCACTGGAGGGTGGAACCCGTTGGTTGCAGTTTGTGTGGGAGGGGTATCGCATACCGCCGCCTGCGGACGTTGTGGGGTGGCATGTCTGCGTCATGGCCTACGTCCATGACGCTCTGTCGCCTTTCCCGGGCGCGGGAAGTGCCTATGTGGAATCCTACGGGAGCTTCGCGCAAAGCAACTTCGGCGTCACCGCCAAGCGTGGGGCGGTCAAACGCCGGGTCGTGCTCGGCAATGGATCCTCCCGCAACCGGCGACTCGGTGTCAGAGTGTGGGCGGAGGGTGCGGCCGCGGAGGGTGCACTGATCAGGTTGCGTTTCTGCGAGGGGCGCCACGTGCTCGAGCGGTTGCAAATCGGCGACCAGCACAGCCCCTGCGGCGCGCTTGTGAGACCCACGGCGAGCATGCGTCCCACGGACGACTATGGCCACCCGGTACTGCGCACCGCCCCGGACGCCTGGGGCGTACGTCGAGAGGGGGGAGCGCTGCGCCTCGCCCCGCTGGACTCAGGGTTTGTGCTGCCCGTTACACAGGGTGAGATCCTGGAGGCCGAGCTGACGGTGCTCCCGGGCCGTACGGGAGACGAGCTAACGGTGCACCTGGTGGAGTTTGACAGCGAGGGATTGATGCCCGGCGGTGTGTCGTTCAAGGTGGTGGCGCGTTAGCCTCACGGTCGGCGGATGACGATCCCGTCCGCGCCCACTGCCAGCACCAGGCTGCCGGCGGCAGCGACCCCCCGCAGGTTCTCGCTCTGCAGCGCAGTTTCCGAGGTCCAATTCAGACCCGTGCCCCCGTAACGTCTGATCGTTCCGTTGTCCCCCACGGCATA
>Ga0180009_10006731_pt1 | contig 11950 bp, 9 predicted proteins | sample OS_PC_MetaG_FD_123537 | JGI IMG/M metagenome (GOLD analysis project Ga0180009, IMG submission 123537) | Groundwater microbial communities from the Aspo Hard Rock Laboratory (HRL) deep subsurface site, Sweden - OS_PC_MetaG | ecosystem: Environmental > Aquatic > Deep subsurface > Groundwater...
GACCCCAAAATCACCCAAAAACACTTCCGGTGGGCTGAGCCGCCGGGATTTCATCCGCAACACAGCGACTGCGGCTGCGGCGTTTACCATTCTTCCGAGTTATGTAATATCCGGTTTGGGACATAAAGTCCCGAGCGACAGGCTGAACATTGCCGGTGTCGGCGTGGGCGGCCGCGGTGGAAGCGTTGTCAGGGAAGCCAGTGGAGAAAACATTGTTGCCTTGTGTGATGTCGACTGGAAATATGCCGGCCAGCTTTTCTCTGAGTTCCCGGATGCAAAGAAATACTGGGACTGGCGTTTGATGCTCGATGAAATGGGAAAAGACATCGATGCGGTGATCGTCGGCACCCCGGATCACAGCCATGCCATCGTCTCCATCAATGCTATGAAGATGGGCAAGCATGTTTACTGCGAGAAGCCCCTGACCCATTCTGTTTGGGAATCAAGGCAGATGGCTGAGATTGCCCGTGAATACAAGGTAGCCACCCAGATGGGCAACCAGGGTAACTCAGGAGAGGGCATACGGAAGGTCTGCGAATGGATCTGGGACGGATCCATCGGCGAGATAAGCGAAGTACACTGCTGGACCAACCGTCCGATCTGGCCTCAGGGCCTGGAAAGACCTGCTGAAGTGATGATACCTCCCGACACCCTGAACTGGGATCTTTTCCTGGGGCCCGCTCCTGTCCGCCCATACAACTCCATTTACCATCCCTGGAACTGGAGGGGTTGGTGGGACTTTGGCACGGGAGCCTTAGGTGATATGGCCTGCCATATCATGGATCCAGTATTCATGGCGCTAAAGCTGAAATATCCATCCAAGGTACAGGGTTCCTCCACCCTGCTGAACACAGAATCTGCACCGGTAGCGGAGGTGGTAACCTACACTTTCCCTGCACGGGAAAACCTCCCCGCAGTTGGTATGCCGGAGGTAAAGGTGACATGGTGGGACGGTGGGCTCCTCCCTCCACGACCGGAAGAGCTTCCCGAAGGAGAGATCATGGGCAGGGATGAAAGCGGTGGTTGTCTTTTCATCGGAACCAAAGGAAAGATCATGTGCGGTTGTTACGGCAAAAACCCCTTCCTCCTACCCTTATCTATGGACGAAGCATATCAGCGCCCGGCCCCGACCATGCGCCGTGTGGAAGAAGGCCATATCAAGGACTGGATCAGGGCATGCAAGGAAAGCCCGGAAAACCGCGTCGAAACCAGCTCATACTTCGGATACTCCGGCCCGCTGAACGAAATGGTGGTTATGGGTGTGGTGGCAGTCAGGCTGCAGGATCTCAAACGGGAACTCCTGTGGGATGGCGAGAACATGCGCTTTACCAATATCTCCGATACCGATGAGATCCGTGTCGTCACTTCCGATAAGTTTGCCGTCATCGACGGACACCCGCATTTCGATACCCAACGGGAAACAATGAACGCGAAACAAGCCGCGGAAAGTTATATCAAACACACCTACCGTGAAGGCTGGACCATGTAAAACCTAAATATCAATATTATGAAGAAAGTATTATTATTTTGTATTATCCCTGCCATCCTGGTTTCCTGCAATATGCAAACCAAGCAGACCCAGGATGTCGCAGAAGAAGAACAGGTTATGGAAGAAGTAATTGCACCCAACACCCTTACCCAGGATGAAACAGCCCAGGGCTGGATACTCCTTTTCGACGGCGAGAACCCCGATCAATGGAGAGGATACAACAAAGAAGAATTCCCCGGTGGTTGGGAAGTGGTTGACGGAACCATCCACGTGATTGGTTCAGGCCGTGGAGAGGCCGGACAAGGAGGGGACATCATCACTAAGGACAAGTTTAAAAACTTCGAGCTGGCATTGGAATGGAAGGTAGATACCGGAGGTAACAGCGGTATTTTTTACCTGGCCAGGGAAGTGGAAGGCGAGCCCATCTGGAAAAACTCTCCCGAGATGCAGATCCTGGATAACATCAACCATCCCGATGCCGTGCTGGGCATTCAGGGCAACCGTCAGGCCGGTGCATTATACGACCTGATCCCTGCCGAACCCCAGAACGCCAAAGGCCCGGGAGAATGGAACTCCGTGAAGATCATGGTTTACAACGGAACCGTCGTCCACTGGATGAACGGCGAACAGGTGCTGGAGTATCACCTCTGGACCGACGACTGGAAGAATATGGTTGCCAACAGCAAGTTCAAGGATTATGAGCTTTTCGTCAATACGGCGGAAGAAGGCCATATAGGATTGCAGGACCACGGCGACGATGTATGGTTCAGGAACATAAAAATCAGAGAATTATAGGAAAGATATGACGCAGCGCATAGCCATATCCTGCATCATCTTCCTGAGTATCTCCGCACATTTATCAGCACAGATCGACCGTTACTGGTCGCAGAATTTCAACGATGAATCGTCGATGCTGGCAGGTGCAGTAGTGGGAGGTGATGCAGGCGTGGCTTCTATTTACTATAATCCCGCTAATATTTCCGAGATCACAGAATCAAGGCTGTCTGTGAGCGTGAGCTTGTTCTCCCTTTCCATGTACAATCTTAAAAATGCAGTGGGGGATGATCTTGACCTTAACAAAACCAAGTTCATGGCTCAGCCCCGGTTTATATCTTATCTTCTCGATTTCAAGAGATTTCCAAAGGTAAGCATGGAACTGGCATTCATGAATGTAGCCAATAACCAGGTAAGGTTTTCTTATACCGAAGATGAGCATATGGATATCCTCACAGAATTACCCGGAGAGGAAAGATATTACGCTTCATATGTACAGGAAAACAATTACCGTGATGATTATTTCGGGGCCGGGTTTTCCTATCAGTTCAGCGATAGGTTTTGGGTAGGCACCAGCGCGCTGGTCTCGGTGAAATCGGTAAGGAGCCTGCGTGATCTTGACATTGAAGCCATACCTCTTACCGATTCGGTCGGGCCGCCGGGGTCACAGGTGCCGGCTTATGATGCATCCTATGCGGAATATGATGAGATACGATTCGACAATTTCAGTCTGGTATGGAAGTTTGGCGCTGCCTATCGTTTTCGCTTCATCCGGTTGGGAATGAATATTTCACTTCCATCGGCAAATCTCTTCACCGGTGGCAAGTATGCGAGCAGGCTCATTAAGCAGAACAACATCACAAGCCCTGATGGCATCACTTTCCTGCCGGATTATTCTTTTGCAGGAACAATGTCGCGCAAGGAACTGAAAGTCAGGTATCGCACTCCATTTTCACTTGCCATTGGCGCCACCTTCAATTCCCCGACGCAACCCGACAAGTCGTTTTTCCTGACGGCCGAATATTTTGCTGCCTTACCGGTTTATGAGATGTTACATGGAGACGGATATCCGGCTCCCATGCCGGAAGGAGTCATAGGTGTTGATTCCGCTTCCTGGATGACCTACAAGGCAGCCGCCAGGGATCTGATCAATCTGGCAACAGGATACCGATGGATCATATCACCAAAGGTACTGCTGCTGGCAGGGTTTAAGACCGACTTTAATTTCCTTAAAGGCGTTGTCATCGATGGTAACCGGACGGATAACTACTCCATCAACGTTTACCACCTGACCAGCGGATTCAGGATAAAAATCAAACAAAACGTTATTTTATGGGGAATACAATACTCTTTTGGTTACGACAAGGGCAAGAAGCAACTCATGAACCTGAGCAATCCGGTGGAGTATAATCAAAGTGAACAAAAACCTCTCCAGGGAACACGTGAAAACAACATGAACGTGCTATACAACGGGTTAAGCTTCTTCCTGGGAGCAACCTTTAATTTTGGCGGTAAAGCCGATTAAGAGACCTATCTTGGGATGGAAGCAATGTCCTTCACAGCTTCAATAGCCATATCGACATGCTCATCCGTATTGAACGGACCGATACTAAGGCGCACGGTTCCATGAATCTGGTCGGTACCCAGCCCTACGTGTACCAGCGGAGCGCACTGCAATCCGGTACGGCAGGCGATATTGTAATCTACATCCAGCATGGTCCCAACATCACCGGATTCGAATCCCTTCACATTGAAACTCAGCACAGGATTTTGGTTTTCTATGCCCTTAGCACAGTATATTGTGATATTTTCTATTTCCGACAGGCCTTTGCGGAGTTTGTCCCATAAGGTAATCTCCTTGTGGTGGAGGTTTTCTATCCCCTGTTCCATCACCCATTTGGTACCGGCATAAAGCCCGGCTACCCCGACAATATTCAGTGTACCGCATTCCATGCGGTAAGGGAATTCCGAGAGGTGGGTTTTCTGGGCAGACCTGACCCCGGTGCCTCCGAAGCGGGTACCTCTGACAGGGATGTTATCCATGATATAGGAACCACCAATTCCGGTAGGGCCCATCAGGCATTTATGACCGGTGAAAGCAAAGGCATCGATGCCCATGGCCTGCATATCCACCGGGGTGGCGCCGGCACTCTGCGACCCGTCGACAACAAAAAACACCCCGTTTTCTTTGCATATCTTTCCGATCTCCATGAGTGGCTGAATCGTACCAATCACGTTGGAGCTGTGGTTCACCACCACCATTTTGGTGTTCTTTTTCAAAGCTTTGCGGATATCATCCGGGTTGACAAAGCCGCTGGCATCAAAGGGAACATGAGTAACTTCGATAATTCCATCCATCTCCAAATGATAGAGTGGGCGGAGGACAGAGTTATGCTCCAGCATGGTAGTAATCACATGATCGCCTTTTTCTGCCATTCCCAGCAGGATCATGTTGAGAGAATCGCTCGCGTTATAACTGAATGTAAGCCTGTTAGGGTCACCGTCTCCGTTAAACAGTTCCATTAAAAGTTTACGGGTATTGTAAACGATCTCTTCCGTCTCAATAGCCGCATCAAACCCTGATCGGCCGGGGTTTACCCCGTGTTTCCGGTAAAACTTGTCCATGTAATCATACACCACTTCCGGTTTGGGAAAGGTTGTAGCGGAATTGTCGAGATAAATAAGTTTGCTCATAACAGCTTGTTTGGGTCAATGGTTTATTGTTTATTGTTTTCCAGGATGAGTGCATCGGCAACCACTTCAGCAAGGGTCTTGATCTGCACACCCAGTTTATACGCGGCATTGATCTGGATCAACTGATCAACGCAGTTATGGCAGGGTGTAACAACGATTTTGGCCCCTGTCTTACGGATCTGTTCGGCTTTCAGGCCGCCAATTTTCATCCTGCGCTCGTTATATTCGCTCATGGAAAGTTGTCCACCGCCCCCACCGCAACAAAGGTTATCGGTGCCATGAGGGGTCATCTCCACGAAATCTTTTACGGTATGTTTCAGGATATAGCGCTGCTCATCGACAATACCACCGCTCCTGACAAGGTTGCAGGGGTCATGGAGAGTAACCCTTTCGGTATTCTTTTCCGGGTCGGTCTTTATTTTACCGATGCGGATGTATTCTGCCAGGAGTTCAACAGAGGTAAGGGTTTCAAAAGGATATTCCTTTCCCATGTAATTGGGGCCTTCCCAGCGGAAAGAACGGGAGCCGTGACCGCATTCGGCAAGAACGCAGCGTTTTGCACCCCTTATCTCCATCTCATCATGAAGACGCCGTGCTATCTCCCTTGCTTCCTCATTATTTCCTGAAAAATAAGCATAATTGGTTACATCGTACATACGGGTTGATAAGGACCAGCTTTCCCCAGCCGCATAAAACACTTTGGCCATAGCAGAAATGGATAAAGGGAAAAACTTGGGTTCCCTGGGGTTCAGTGTATACAGGATGTCCTTATCATTCTGATCAAGTGGAATACAAGCATTATCATCGTTCACCTCAAAACGGAGGTCTTCTTCCAGCCATTGAACGGTATCCACCAGCTCCTGTGTGGGTATCGACATATTGTTGCCTGTGGTCATGGCAGCATTCACCGTCGATTGAAGCGTAGCGGGGACATAGCCCATGTTGGCCAGCATGGTCCTGCCTGTCCTTACCAGGTACCCGATATCCACCCCGATGGAGCAGTGCACCGTACAGCGATCGCACATGGTGCAGGAACCGTAAAGCAGATCCACCATTTCTTCGATGGTGGCTTCGTTCAGTTCACGGGCCCCGGTCAGCCATGGGAAATATTTTCCCGAAAAAGTATGATACCTGCGATATATGGAAGCAACAATATCCACTTTTTTAGCCGGGACAAAGCGTTCATCACCGTAAACCTGGTAATAGACGCAACTTTCCGCACAAAGACCGCAATGAACACAACTGTTCAGATGTGTCAGCAGGCGGGAGTTTCCGTTGACTTCCAACGGATCCAGCCCTTTCTTCATTTTTTCACCGTTAAAGTCGCTCATTCACTCTGATTATTGATCTTCCTGGGAGGCCATACGCCGCGCCAACCGTAAAAATACCCGAGCTGATAGCGGGCCGCAAAAAAGTATACCGTATGTTTAAGCTTACCTAATGGCAGGTAAAGCAGTAATAAACTAACACCGATATAATACAACGGTCTGACATTATCCAGGAATAAGGAAAGTAAAGTAAGAACCTGAAATCCTGTTACCAGGAGATTTGAAATAAAATCATCCGGGTTTGACAAACTGCGCAACTGCTTTCCCAGTATCCTTTTAATTAATATTGCCAGTCCGCTGAATGACGACACAGCCAGAACCCCTCCCAGTAACCATTTTATTATCCCGGTTGGGTAAAAAGAAAACAGGAAAAGGAAAAACAGGAAAATGGAAAGAAAAGTCCCTATATGATAAAAAATTCCTGCAGTATAAGTAGGAAGATGCAGATAAGCCGATTCCTTTTTCTTTGGGCTCATAGCCCCCGAAAAAGAATAACGTATTGCGTTGCCTGTGGTTCCTGCAGGAGCTGAAAAATCAATTGGTTTTCCTGCACGCAGCAGGAGGATGAAATGATAAAGGCAGCTTATCAGGCAAACTGCAAGTGAAAACAGTGTCAACCATAGATACCAATGCATAAGTAATAGATTATCCGTTACACACAACCATCGGGTTTGGGCAGACCGGCAACACGGCAGGCACCGCGGGCAGGGCCAAGGGGGAAAAGTTCATAGATCTCTCTTAACCTGACTCCCGTATCCTGGCAAATCGTTCTCACCATAGGAGCCATACCCTTTTCCTCCCAGTTCTTACGGATAACGTTAACTATTGCCCAATGCTTGTCATTCATCTCTTCTATGCCATCATAACGCGCAATTAACCTCGCAACCTCCTCATCCCAGATGTGAGGATCCTGCAGGAAGCCATCACCATCCACTTCAAATATTCTTCCTTCAATCTCCAGGGTAGCCATATAAATACCTTTTAATTATTGTTAACTATTTCCTCTTCAAATTTATCCAGGATTTCTTCGGGAGACATTGTCGAATCCGGTAATACAAAATCCGGACAAAGGTCGTACCTGTTCTTTGTTACAAACCGTTTACAACCCTCCCATGGATCACCCTCACCTTTACAAAAATGTTCGATGTATTTGAGTTTCGACACATTATCATCCATTACTTTCACGGTGGTGACAAGACGGCATGTTTTATAATTCGGACAGGTTTTGTTCATCTTGAAATCCTTAAAGGGCCGAAATTATAAAAATTTTTTTGATCGAATGATTTAAATATGTGAGGATTTACTTTATTGATAATTGATTTAAATAAATCTGACTGGTATTTTCAAAAACTTACTATTGATTTCATACGGTGAAATATCGTATCTTTAGTAACTCTATACAAATAAAACCATGAAACGAATTATTTTAGCATTAGTCATTTTGAGTATCCTGATATTTCAGGAAACTCAGGCAACTGACATTCTGGTGGTTGACCGTGACGGTAGCGCTTGGAACCCGGCTTTTACCGACTGCTGGCCCAGGTTTATGGATGCGCTTGATGCCAACGGGCTAAACTATGATTACTGGGAAGTTGCCCAACAGGCCGACAATGGCCCATCATTTGAAGTCATGCAACACTATCCGGTAGTGATCTGGTTTACCGGTGAAGTGTACTCCATGCAATCTACCCTCACCGTGGAAGATGAGATACAATTATCTGCTTACCTCAATAATGGGGGTAAGCTATTTCTTTCTTCCCAGGATTATCTTTACGACCGGTACCCATCGGGTTTTGGGGAAGATGATTTTCCCAGGAATTACCTGGGGCTGTTGACGGTAGAATACGATGTCTGGGTAGTTAATGCTCCTGATCTTCTGAATATTACAGGGGTTTCAGGAACCCTGGCTGAGGGTTATGATTTTTTCCTGGAAGACATTTTTTCAACAGCAACCCGTGAAGGTTTGTATGTTGACAGGATCACATGGTCGGTAAGTCAGGCAGCGTTGGAAGCAAACGGCACTTCTCTGACCGGGCCATGCGCTGTACAATATGATGCCGGATCGTACCGTGCATTTTTTACAACTGCTTCATTTGCGGCCATTCAGGATGCTTCGGTAAGAAATAACCTCATCCTGGACATTTATCAATTCCTGCGTTACGGGGGATATGAAGAATGTTACCCGTATTATTCAGGATTCGATCATCTCAACATAACCCAGAAGCTTTGCCAGCAGGATCCTTGCTGGATCCCTTATGACTTTACCCCCGGTTCACTGATCGATCCGGGTATAACAAACCTAAATCCCCGAAGCCATCCCAATTCCGTGGTTATGGTGAATGGAGATCATACAATATTTTATGCCTATAAATACAATGGGCATCATCTTTTGAGCTGTGATCTTTTCATCGACCCATTGTTTACCGGGGATATTTTTATAAGACAGGTTGGTGCGATTGCTTGCCGGTTTGATTTTTCTTCCGCTACGTGCACGCTTCATGCCGGAGGCACCCTTATTACAGTCCCCTGGGTTCCATCCTACTGGAATAATTTCCAGGCATGGATTGACCTGGGATCGGATTATTATTACCTCTTCTTTAACGAAGCCCTCATATATGAAGGGCAATTCTCCATGCAAAGCAACGGCAGCCCAGGGTTCAAGGTATTGGAATCTTTTGAGATCCACGCAACCGGGGGGGCACCTTTGTATCTCGATAATTTCTTCCTGATCCCTGTTCAGGATTGCGAACAATATGAAATGTTCACCGCAGGAGAATATATTTGTCTTCAATCCCCCCTCTGGAAAACCTGGGACGATGTGCCCGGCACCTCAGAAGATGCATATGTTTCGGAAGATATTGCCTTCCATCAGTCGCTGAAGATCGAAGATCAGACAAACATCTATAAGGCTTTTTCCTGGGAAAGCTTTACCGACGGATATCATGTGCTGCAGATGAACATTATGGTAGCCCCGGATCATACCGCCTACCTGAACCTCCAGAAAGAAGTCGGCATTATGGGGTTTTATTACGGACTGGAAATATTTCTGGAAGCCGATGGCACCGGCAGCTTAAATGCAGGTGGGATAGCTTCGGCCTCATTCGCTTATGATCAGGGGGAATGGCAGCATCTGGAAATACATATTGACCTGGATGCCGACCTTTGTCAGGTGTGGCTGGATGGCATGCTGATCCACGAATATCCCTGGTCAACCGGCAATAACGGCATTCCCGGGCCGGTAAAATTTGGCTTTCTCAACATTGCTGCCTGGAACCCGGCTGGATATACCACACTTGCTTACGTTAACGAAGTTTGCTTCAGTACCTATACCGGGGTCGGCCTGCCGCTCATGGGAGAAACACAACCTGCCGTATTGCTTTTTCCGAATCCTGTTAAAGACTGCTTTTTCCTGGAAGCTCCATGGGATATACAATCATACCGGGTATATAACCTCAACGGACAATTGATTGAATCAGGGAATAGCCGTTCCTCCAGGATAGAACTGGATGCCTCGTCATGGCCTGCAGGGGTATATCTGATACGCCTGTTTTCACAGGATCAATGCCTGATGGGCAAGATGGTCAGGTATTAATCCTATTCTGAAACCACCAGTTTCGACCAGGATTCACCGCTTCCTGAACGAAAGCAGATGATGTATGTTCCTGGTTTCACATCAGGATTCCATATAGTCTGGCCTAACCCTTCAGGAAATAAACCCAGGTTTTCCCTTTTAACGAGGCGTCCGGAAATGTCATATACGCTTAATTCCAAATATTGAATATTTTCCAGGAAGAACTCTATTCTGGTTTCCGACTGGGCTGGGTTTGGAAAGATGCGGATTATTCCCGGCCTGCTAAGGGCAGAAGAAGGCTGCAATCCCGTGAAAAGGGATTCATAGCAACCCATATCAATCCTGCCTCCTATAACACGGGCATTTCCTGCCAGGCAATATGGATACAAAAACAAACCGGTAGTATCCGGTGTTCCGGCGTTAATGCAGGGAGATCCTGCTGATAGGGTAAGGTCATGGCTGAGGGTATCGGTAAATTCCGGGTTGGTCTGGATATTGTTTTCATAAATACCTGTATAACCCGCACCACCGCCGCTACCGGCAAACATCTCCCAGCCTCCCTGCACATTGCAGTAATAAAAGTCGGCCGATGCATAGCTGTCCCACAGGTATACCTGGGGTCCCGGACCGCTGGCCGTATTGCCCCACAGGATACAGTTGTAAAGGGCAGGAATCAGAGAATCCTTAACATACAACCCCCCGCCATAAACAGACTGATTATAGGCTATGGTATTGTTGACAAATAGCGGCCCTGCATCGATACAGGCTATGCCACCGCCAAAAAAGACCGATCCGTTTTGTGTGAAAAGATTATTACACTGGCTGTGGAAATTCTCATAATAATGCAGGAAACCCACAGCACCTCCCAAAGCGCTGTAATTCAGGGTAAATGAATTATTGCATAGCCTTGCATCCCGGAAACGGATAGCGACGGCCCCACCCACTCCGGTTGAATAGTTATCGTTAAAAGAATTATCCAGGATGATTACCTCCGAATGGTCGGAGCATACCGCCCCGCCATAGCCATAAGGGTCATAGGGAGGGCCGCAGCGGTTGCCTGTGAATACTGAATTCCGGATCAGCACATCCGCCTCCTCCAGGTAAACGGCACCACCGTTATAAAAAGCGAAATTGTCCTCAAACGTGCAATGGTCAATCCGTACTTTATCAAAAAACTGAATGCTTAATGCTCCCCCGTAATTGCGCAGTGAGTCCTGGCTAACTGCTTTTCCATGATGGAATATGCAATACTCCATGATAGAAGAGTCAGCCCCCGGATCTGTATAATAAAACCGTATCCCGTTCCATCCTCCCCTGGCAAGGGTATCTACCGAGAAACCGGTTGTGTCGCCGGACTTGAAAATGACCGGGTTACCCTCAAGTCCCTGCGCCTGCAACGAACCTCTTACATACAAGGCATACATTCCTTCAAAGCGAATTAAGGTTCCGGGAAAGATCACCAGGGATTCCCCCTCCGGAATAGAAATATCATCTGTTACATAAACTGTATCGACATCCCATGTGCCGGATACGAACCCGCTGACGGTAATGGAATCGGCAATTACCGCCTGAACCAGGATCATAAAAATGACGAGGATCAAAGAACCGTTGAATAGTTTGCTTCTCATGTAGTAAATCTTTTGTGGCAAATGTAGGGAATTTGGAGTAATTTTATGGCGGGCCGGCTTTCGCCGGAGGCCCCGGCTTTCGCCGGGGTGACCCGGCTTTCGCCGGGATGTCCCGGCTTTCGCCGGGATGTCCCGGCTTTCGCCGGGATGTCCCGGCTTTCGCCGGGATGACGGAGTATTAAAATAGTATTTGTTATGAGAATGTTTGTGTTTTTGGTTGTTTGTTATTTTTCTGTTGCTATAAGTGTGTTTTCACAGACAAGCTCCGGTTTATGGGTTAGTCCGGAGCCCGGATCGGAGTATATCAATCCTGAACAGACCATATTGGTAAGGACTCAAATGAGGTTGATTCCCTCTGGTTTTGACGCCGGGTGTTTCCGGATTACCGGAAGCAAGAGCGGAAATGTGGATTTTCAGCTTATTACGGATCCCGGGAAAAATGCTTGCATCCTGAAACCATTATACC
>Ga0180009_10006732_pt1 | contig 11950 bp, 9 predicted proteins | sample OS_PC_MetaG_FD_123537 | JGI IMG/M metagenome (GOLD analysis project Ga0180009, IMG submission 123537) | Groundwater microbial communities from the Aspo Hard Rock Laboratory (HRL) deep subsurface site, Sweden - OS_PC_MetaG | ecosystem: Environmental > Aquatic > Deep subsurface > Groundwater...
AGGGTGGAACTGATGACGGCTCGGTGAAAATCTACCGGTCGTTTCAGCAGGGAGTCAATAAGGAAGGGTGTCCCATCGAAGATGCGGCATCCACCCAGAAGGGATTCACCGCTATCCTGGCCTACCTTGCCCGGGAAAAGGGCCTGCTCGATTTTGACGATCCGGTTGCCAGGTATCTGGGAGCAGGCTGGTCACTGGCAGATGAAGCGGCCGAAGCCAGAGTGACGCTCAGGCACATCCTGACCATGACCACAGGGTTGAACGAGCAGCTGGAATTCGAAACTGAACCGGGCACCAGGTGGTTTTACAATACACCTGCCTATCAGCATTTGATTCGAGTGATCGCGGCAGCGGCGAAGATGGATTACCAGAAGTTAACCCGGGAGTGGTTAACCGATCCAATCGGGATGGAAGATACCACCTGGCTGGAAAGAACCGGGTTTCCCAAAATGAACAGGGTGACCATGCTGGGGCTGGCAACCACCGCCCGGGACATGGCCCGATTGGGATTACTGCTCCTGGCAGACGGCAGATGGGGGAAGACCAGAATCATCAATGACCAGGCCCGTTTTCTGGAGATAATCCAACCCTCCCAGGCACTCAATCCGGCCTATGGCCATCTCTGGTGGGTCAACGGTCAAGGCCAGTTTATCATGCCACTGGAAACCCGGAAACAGGATGGACCCATGTGGCCGGCGGCACCGGATGATACGGTGGCAGCCCTGGGTCATTTTGGACGGAGCCTGTTTGTCTGTCCTTCCCTGGGTTTGGTGGTCGCCCGCCTGGGATATGCCCCCAGGATGGCGCTGCAGGGGGATCCCGGTTTTAGCCGGAAACTGTGGGAGCAGTTAATGGCAGCTGCTCCGAAGCATTAATTGTTTGGTTCCATTCGGTTCCTATTCCGCCCAGCCCCGAAGGTATTGTGTTTTAAGCACCCTGGAAGCAATGAATGGCTTCCAGGAGATCCATGGATGGACTCGTGCGTTTCCTGCAAGATCAACCCTTTGGTGCGGTAAGGTCGATAGTCTTAATTAATCAAGGTGCCCTTAATAAATCTCAGAGGAGTTCAAGTAATGAGCCAAAAGATTCCTGATGTTATTATGGCGTTCAACGTTCCGGCTATCATGCGGGATGGTGCCGTGCTGAGAGCCGATATCTACCGTCCGGCCACTGAGGGCAGGTTTCCGGTTCTATTGCAGAGAACGCCATACAGCAAAGCAAATATGTCACTGGTTTTTCAGACAACCATGGATCCGATCAAAGCGGCCCAGGCCGGTTATATGGTGATTATTCAGGATGTCCGGGCACGGTGGGAATCTGATGGGGACAGGTTTTATCCCTATCGGGATGAGTTCAACGACGGATTCGATACGGTGGAATGGGCGGCCTCCCTGCCCAATGCCGATGGAAATGTGGGCATGTTTGGCTATTCTTACTATGCAACAACGCCGTGGTTTGCTGCGGTAATGCAGCCTTCGCACCTGAAAGCGATTTTCCCGTTTGCATCCGCCATGGATTTTTACCACTATCGGGGAGGGGCGCTGGAACTTTCTATTATCATCGCCTGGGCGCTGTTGCTCCACGGTCCAAATGGCATCAGGAAGGCAAAAAAGGACTCGCCTGAGCTGATCCCGGAACTGATGGCCCTGTTTTCCAACATCGATCACATCGAGCAGGTTTTCAGAGCGTTGCCGTTTCAGGAGATTGAGGTGATGAAACTGGGAGACAAATTTGCCCCCTATTTTTATGAAACGCTGGCACATCCCCTTTATGATGATTACCACAAGCAGCAGACCCTGATTGACAAGCATGATCGTGTCCAGGTACCGGCCCTGATCTACACCGGATGGTATGATTTGCTGTTGCAGCATGATCTGCAGCACTTTACCAGCATGCGCAATGAGGCGGCAACGCCGGAAGCAAGGGAAAAGACCCGCATGGTGATCGGCCCCTGGACGCACGTCGGCATCACCGATTCGGTAGGAGAACTCAATTTCGGCTTAAGCGCTTCCACCCTGCTGCTGGAATTGAAAACAAATCTGACAAACGTTCACCTTGAATGGTTCGATTATTGGCTGAAGGGTGTCAAAAACAGCATTAACGATGAACCACCAGTCAAGCTATTTGTCATGGGCGACAACGTCTGGCGCGGAGAAACCGAATGGCCGCTGGCCAGAACACAATACACGCCGTTCTACATACACAGCTCCGGCAAGGCCAATTCCCTTCTCGGCGACGGCCGTCTGTCTTTTGACCCGCCCGTCAACGAACCTGAGGATCACTTTGTGTTTGACCCGGATAATCCCGTACCCACGATGGGTGGGAATCACATCCTGCCGCAGTATTATCACCGCGGTCCGGTTGACCAGACGCTTCTCGAGCAACGATTGGATGTGCTGGTATACACCAGCGATATTCTGGAGCAGGACGTTGAAGTCACGGGTCCTTTGTCCGTCAGGCTTTTTGCGGCCAGCAGTGCTCCGGACACGGATTTCACGGCGAAACTGGTCGATGTGCACCCGGACGGGAGGGCCTTCAACATCGCCGACGGGATCATTCGCGCCCGCTATCGGATGGGTCGGGACACCGAACCGAGTCTGATCACTCCCCATGCGGTCGTCACCTATGATATTGATCTTTTGGCCACCAGTAACGTGTTTAAAAAAGGTCATCGCATCCGGCTGGAGATTTCCAGCAGCAATTTTCCCCGTTGGGATCGCAACCCCAATACCGGCGAGCTGGCCCATGAAGCAAAAACATTGGCTACGGCGTTTCAGACGGTTTACCATAACAGCCGGTATCAAACCCATATTCTGCTGCCCCTGATTCCCCGGTAAGCGTCCTCGCTTACCCAGCCAGCGCGCACTCGCAGCAATCGTGAACTGTTGCAGGAGATTACCCGCAATGCCAATATGGTGTCGGACCTGGCCACGACAACCGGCAGCGTCGTGGCCATACTTTGCCCCACCTATGATCTGATTCCCGCAGTCATCTGGGGAGTGGAGACCGCCTGTGTCGTCAGTTGCATCAATTACCTGCTGGCCCCCGATGTGATTGTGGACCTGTTGCTCTCGGAAACAGCGGACATCCTGATCGTTCCGGGTCCGGATGTCGACAAGGAAGCTTAGAGAACTCGCTGCAAAGGAAAAAATAAGACAGGAAATCGAAGAACGCACCGGCAAGGACACGGTCCTGGATATTCAGACCGAGATGCTGAAATCCGGGAAAATCACCGCCACCGTCAGGGTGCTTCTCAAAGCCGACGGTAACAACAAAACAGGCATCCAGGAGGCCATATTGGCAGCCTTTGTGGATCTTCCCATCGAACTACAGCTCAAGTGGGACTGACGGCGGTTGTCCCTGGCCGTTTTTCCCCGTTGTCCGCCGGCTCAACAGTCCATCACCGCCCCGAAGAACCAGGTCGTGATGGATGGCAGCGGCTTACGGGGCCGCACCCGACCGTTGTGCGACTATCCAGGCTGGCCGAAATACAATGAATCGAATGTCGTCCTTTTCTCGTCTTCGGCAAAAATGTCATCAATATTAACCCCTGACCCTTTGGCAGACAATGGGGTCGTTTCGACTCCGGCTGTCACTAAAGCCCTGGAATTAAGTTACGACTGGACAGCATGCACAGCAATGGCATTGATGATCTGTTTCCAGGCCTCAGGGGGCAGATCATGCCCCATCCCCTTGATGGTTTCCATTTTTGCCCCTGGAATCGCTTTCAACGTCGCAAGTCCTGCCGCGTACGGTACCAGTGGATCCCCATCGCCGTGGATGATCAGCGTTGGTATGGTTAAGCAGCGCAGTTGTTCTGTTCTGTCTCCAGAGGCTAAAATGGCAGCATACTGTCTGGCATAACCGGCCGGATTAAATTTTCGATCAAATACTTTTGCTGCCCGGATCCGAATTTGTTCTTCATTAATCGGGTAACCGGGTCCTGCCAGTATTTGAGCCACCTTCACAGAACGCTGAATGTTTGCTTCTCTCTCTGACGGGGCCGGTGTCATCAGGATTTCCATGGCTGCAGGGGTAGGCGGCGGAAGCGTGGGATCCCCCGTGGTGGACATGACGGATGTGATCGTCAGTGCCCTGGCCGGGTGATGAATGGCGATCATCTGGGTGATCATTCCACCCATGGACATACCGACGATATGGGCCGCCTCAATCTGGAGCGCATCCAGCAGACCGACGGCATCATTGGCCATATCCTTGAGATGGTATGGCGCCTCAACGGATTCCCCCTTCATTAAGGCTGCTGTCATTGTCCCCAGATTCGGAATCCCTTTTTCATTAAAGTCGGTGGACAACCCCACATCCCGATTGTCGAATCGAATCACCCGGTATCCTCTTTGCGCCAGTTGACCGCAGAATTCATCATCCCAGTGCGTCAGCTGGTAACCGAGACCATTGACCAGCAACAGGGGAGTGGCGTGTGGATCCCCAAAAGTGTCATAGACGATATCAATCCCATTTGCCTTGACTGTGGTTTCCGGGCTTCGTCGAATTCCGTTTTCCATAAATATTTCTCCTGATCGTTGAATTGCTATGTTATTTCTCTTACAGGTCGTGCTTTTTCCCATCCCGTTTCGACCGAGCAGCGCCACGGTTTCGCTTCGGTGGGCCGCAAGTTGTTATTTCTCCGTGATGTAAAACGGTGATGCGATCGGCCAGGGAAAAAACAACATCCATGTCGTTCTCTATGATGACCATGGTCTTGTTTTCCGTCAATGACCGGATCAGCTCAATAGTGCTTCTGGTCTCTTCCTGGGAAATACCGGCGACATGCTGATCCAGCATCACCAGGTCAGGTTTGGTGGCCAGTGCCAGTCCGATTTCCAGAGAGCGGTGCTTTCCATATGACCAACTAACAGCTGTCTGCACTCTCGTGCCAGCTGTCTTGCCAATGTCCTTGCTGTATATTCAAATTTTTATCAGCCTCCATAGGTATGCCTTTATTCTTTTCGATATTCTTCAAGAAGATTTCATTGGGAAGGATTCTGTCTGCGGGAGATTAAAACGCTTGATGCGCTTTGTCCCATCGTTTGGCTAGAGATGAAGCAGGAAGGGGTGCAGCAGGTTTTTACAGGCGGCTGTATAGATCTTTTCCTGTTGATAAATCACGGTTTCCGAAAGCAGACAGGGCCGCTGGAAGCGGCTGAAACTGGCAAACAGCCGATGGGGAGGTCGATCCGCAAAGGACTTGATGCTGCATGCCGCGTATGGATAAAACTCACGGAAACGGCAAATAGCTTCCAGCCTCGCTCTGGCCGCAAAGGGAACCATGACATGCAGGGCGCCGTTTTCGTTCAGCAGGATTTTTGCTGCATCCACCAGATCCTCCAACCCCAGACTGTCATCATGCCAGGCCAGTCGCTTCTGTGGATCGACGGATCTCGACAGTTGATGGTAGAAGGGGGGGTTGCACACGAGGTGGTCGTAGATACCCCTGGTTTCAGACCGACTGACAAAATCCGACAGGGCGACATGATGGATGACGATCTGTCGCGGCCAGGGAGATGCTGCAAAATTCTCACCCGCCTGCAATGCCGCCTGTTCGTCAATTTCCAGGGCATCGATGGAAACCCGGCTGCGCTGGGCAATCATCAGGGACAGGATTCCGCAGCCGGTCCCCACATCCACCACTCTGGAGCCTCTCCCCGGATCGAGCCAGGCACCGAATATACAGGCATCCGTGGTGACCTTCATCGCGCAGCGGTCTTGATGGATGGTGAACTGTTTACAGGAAAAACTGTTGTTTCGAGCCATCTTGCGTGATGTCCAATCCAGTGAACATGTTACATTTGAAGTCCCGATTCACCCCTTTTTCTGAGCAGAAGCCGAGACCTGTGTGTGATTGAACGGAATGGGCGTGGTTAACCGATATTCTTCCGCTGTTTCCAGGCATCAACACCAGATGAATGCCAGGCAAAATTCCGGCCGGCGCGGCACTGCCGGCCAGAATGTGATTGACATGGTGCGACACTGCATTCTACGATGCATACAATATTGACACACTATCTGTAAAGTGTTTATTTTCAGCAACTTGGAATAATTTGCCGCTGGTTTTAGGTCTATCGGCTGGTATGAGCCGGTCAATTTTCGGTTTTTCCAGGCCGGCCAGGGGTCTGAAGATTCACCGAATAACCGCGCAGGCAACTATCCCGGTCCTCGTTTGACGCCAGCCCCTGTCAGACTTGTGCGAGCTGTGAACCCGGCAAAAGGAACATGATGCAACAGGATAAACTCACGTTGAAGCAGAAAATGGGATTTGGGGTCTGCGATCTGGGGGGAAACCTCTTTTTTACGGTCATCGGTTTTGTGCTTCTCAACTATCTCACCGACTCCGTTGGTATCTCAGCGGGACTCGCCGGTACCATCGTGATGATCGGCAAGCTCTGGGATGCCATCACAGACCCGTTGACCGGGTACATTTCAGATAAAACCCGCACCCGATGGGGCAGGCGGCGACCGTTTATCCTGTTCGGGTCCATACCGCTGTTTCTCTCCATGATCATCATGTTCACGAATCCCCATCTCTCCAGCCAGATCGGGTTGTTTATCTGGGGGGTGCTTACCTTTTGCCTGCTCTGCACCGCCTATACCCTGGTCAATATCCCTTACAACTCGCTGACACCGGAAATGACCAAGGACTTTCATGAACGGACCAGCCTGAACGGCTACCGATTCAGCTTTGCTGTTATCGGGACACTGCTGGGCGCCGGTGCGGCGCTGCCCATCGTGAATGCCTTTTCCAGCAGGGATCTCGGATACACCATGATCGGCGTCATCTTCGGCTTTCTCATGATGGCAACGGCACTCATCACGTTTTTTTCCGTCAGGGAGACGGAAGCAGCCGCAGTGGCCCCCACCGTGGGATTTTTCAGGACCTACCTGAGGGTGTTCCGAAACCGGCCCTTTGTCCTTATTCTGCTGACCTATACGGCCCATTTGTCTGCCATCACCATTGTCAGCGGTATTGCCATCTACTATTTCAAATATATCCATCACGACGAATCCAAGACAACCCTGGCCATGGTTACCCTGCTGGGGGTTGCCATGCTCTTCATTCCCGTCAGTGTTAAACTCTCGAGAACATTCGGAAAGAAGCCGGTTTACGCCAGCGGCTTGGTCATTTTTTCAATCGCCATGATGCTCCTCTCGTTTCTGGGACACCTCTACGGCCTCACATTCTCCCTGCTGATGATGGTTCTGGCAGGGGTTGGCGCCGGATTTATCTATGCACTGCCCTGGGCCATGGTGCCGGATGCCGTTGAATACGACTACCTGTTGACCGGCGAACGCACTGAAGGCGCGTTCTATGGCATCTGGACCTTCGGCACCAAAATCGGGCAGGCGCTGGCCCTGGGTATCACCGGGGCCATTCTATCACTGACCGGATACATCCCTGACGTGGTGCAGACGGAAACCGCGGCACTGGGCATCCGGATGTTGCTGGGACCGATCTCCACCGTGTTCTTCATGCTGGCCTTGCTGGTACTCTATTTTTATCCCATTAATGAGACGCGGTATGTCGAAATCATGGCAGATATCCGTCAAATGGAAGATAGAAAGGCCGCATAACGGCATCCCCAGCCCCCTGGTCTGTGCCCTTTTCCCCTGTTCCAAGGGCTGGCGTATCCTCTCCCGGCAAACGAAGACGGTGCCGGTTGATGGCGGGTATCTAATCCATGGCCGAACCACAGGGGGAGCTAACACCGGAACCCGCGGACACGGGTGTGAGATCGATTTCAGATATGCTTTTCAAACAGAAACCAGCATCACCGGGTATTCATGAAAGCTTCTGTATTGCGGCTGTTTAAGGATTCATTTGGCGAACACCCCCGGTTTCTGGTTCGAAGCCCCGGTCGTGTCAATATGATCGGGGAGCACACTGACTACAACGACGGCTTTGTCTTTCCAATGGCGATTGACTATGCCGTCTGGATCGCCTTTTCGCCTGTTCCCGATAAATCGGTTTCACTGATTGCAGGGGATTTTGGTGAATCAGGGGGGTTTCATCTGGAGGCCTTTCGCAACACCCAATCGGGCTGGATTGAATACATCAAGGCGGTTGCATCCGTTCTGCAGAACCGGGGGTACACCCTCTCAGGCTGGAAAGGCTGTATTCTGTCAAATTTACCCATCGGTTCCGGATTGTCATCGTCAGCAGCCCTGGAAATGGCAGCGATCAAAGCATTTTCCGGGGTTTCCGGCTTTTGTCTCAAACCGGCGGAGATGGCCGTCATCGGTCAGAAAGCGGAAAACCACTGGGTCGGCATCAACTGCGGCATCATGGATCAATTGGCCTCTGCCTGCGGGGTTCGTGATTGTGCCCTTTTAATTGACTGCCGATCGCTTGAACTGGAAGCGGTCCCTGTCCCGGAAAAAGCGGTCATTGCCGTGCTGGATACCACCACCCGCAGAAAACTGCTCGGGACCGAGTACAATCACAGAAGACAGCAGTGCGAGACAGCGGCAGCCTTTTTTGGTGTGACGGCGCTGCGGGACCTGACCCTTGAGAAACTACTGTCCAGATACGATCGCCTGGATGAGGCCGTCGGGAGGCGCGCACTGCATGTGGTTTCAGAAAGCGACCGGGTTCTATCCACCGTCCGACATCTGAAAAACGGCGATCTGGAAGCAGCCGGCCACCTGATTCACGATAGTCATGTCAGCCTGCGGGACCTGTACGAGGTTTCCAGTCAGCCACTCAACCAGATCGTGGAGGCCGCCATGGAAAGCAGCGGATGCTATGGTGCCCGAATGACAGGGGCCGGTTTCGGCGGGTGCGGTGTTGCCCTGGTGGATAAAATGAAGTCTGAACCATTCTCCCATGAACTTTGCCAGAGATACCGCTCCAAGTCGGGACTGACCGCAGAAGTATTCATCACTCCGGCCACAGCCGGGACAGAACTGATCCCCCTGGACTGACCCTGCTCTTCCCGGGCAGGATATGGAATGGAAAGAGAAGATGGATCATCTGGACGAAATAGCGGTTTTCAGGTCCACAGATTCGCTTTTGCTATATACAGAATCACAATAACACCCTAATATTAAGGAATGATCTCACCGGATTCCGAATCTCCTGCACCAAATTGGATTCCTGGTGACAAAACCTTTCAATGTTAAACAGTTACCTTATTTCCCGCCCATTACCGGATACCCCCTTTTTTGACCTGCAAGAATCCGTAAAAACATTGGGTTTGCCGCTGACAGTGGTTTCAGGCGATAACCGTTCGACTATTCGCACTCGGTAACAAGCTGCAAGATAACGGGCTGAAAGACAGGTTCCGGTCGTACCGTCGTCCCTGCACGCCAACGGGATAAGATACTGGGACAGACCATCGCTTGTGATTGTTCGAGACCGGTTGGATCTGCCGGGTTTATTTGCAGGTCCCGAAAGACCGGGGCTGAACCACGCTTCCGGAGATCGGACCGGCATGGAAATGATGGATGGCAATAGAAAAGTGGTGACTAGTGACTAAAAAATACTAACTTAAAGAAAAGAGAACAACATGATCAGTACAACCAATATCAGTCTAAGCTTTGGAAAGAAAAAACTTTTCGAGGATGTGACGATTAAATTCATCCAGGGTAACTGTTACGGCCTGATTGGCGCCAACGGAACCGGTAAATCAACATTTATCAAGATTCTTTCCGGTGAAATGGAAGCCCAGAGCGGTACCGTGAACATCGTGCCGGGGAAGCGACTCTCCATCCTGAAACAGGACCACTTTGCCTTTGATGGGTATTCCGTACTCAGAACGGTACTCATGGGGAATGAAAAACTGGTGCAGATCATGGAAGAAAAAGACGCCATTTATGCCAAACCGGATTTTTCGGATGCAGATGGGGTGCGAGCCGCTGAATTGGAGACCTCCTTTGCGGAAATGAACGGCTGGGAAGCGGAATCCGACGCCGGTATCATTCTAGCCGGTCTGGGGATTGGAGCAGCCGATCAGGAAAAACAGATGAAAGAGCTGAACGACACGGAAAAGGTGAAGGTTCTGCTGGCCCAGGCCCTGTTCGGTCAACCGGATATCCTGCTGCTGGATGAACCCACCAACCATCTGGATATCAGCGCCATTCGCTGGCTGGAGAGTTTCCTGCTGACGTTTGAAAACACGGTGATCGTGGTCTCCCATGACCGGCATTTTCTGAACAAGGTGTGCACCCACATCGCCGATGTGGATTATGGCCAGATCACCATTTACCCCGGCAACTACGATTTCTGGAAGCAGTCCAGTGAGCTGGCCCTGCAGCTGCGGTCCAATGCCAACAAGAAAAAGGAGGAAAAGGCAGACGAATTGAAACGCTTCATCGCCCGCTTCAGCGCCAACGCCTCAAAGGCCAGGCAGGCGACCTCCAGGCAGAAGCAACTGGAAAAGCTGGAGCTGGATAACCTGCCGCCCTCCAATCGCAAGTATCCCTATATCAGTTTTGAACCAAAAAGAGAGGCCGGTAAAAACCTGTTGACGGTGAAGGGCCTGACCAAAAGCATGGACGGCGTCAGGATTCTGGACAATATCAGCTTCGAGTTGAAAAAAGGGGACAAGGTGATTTTTACAGGGGACAACGATGTCGCCAAAACCACGCTGTTCAAAATCCTGGCCGGCGAGCTGGCACCGGATGCCGGCAGTTACGAATGGGGTGTGACGACCTCCCTGGCCTATTTCCCGAAGGACAATGCCGCCTACTTCGACAACGGTACCAACAGCCTGCTGAACTGGCTGACCCAGTTTTCCGAAGATAAGGATCCCGGATTTGTACGGGGATTTCTGGGGCGGATGCTGTTTTCCGGGGAAGAGGTCTTCAAAAAGACCAATGTGCTTTCGGGCGGCGAAAAGGTCCGCTGCATGCTGTCCAAGATGATGCTGTCCGGGGCCAATGTGCTGTTGATGGATGGCCCCACCGATCACCTGGATCTGGAGAGTATCATCTCCGTGAATGAGGGGTTGAAAAAGTTTCCCGGAACGCTGCTATTCACCTCCCATGACCGGGAATTTATCAATACGGTGGCCAACCGGATCATCGAGATCGACGGGCAACTGATCCGGGACACTGTGATCGAAATCGAACAGTACCTGGAACTGGCCGGGTAGTCCCCTCTCAACCCCGCACCTGATCGATCGCATGCACAACATGCATTGTCAGGTGCGCCCCGTAGCACCGTCCGTGCAGTCATATGAATGTTGTTATTTGCTTCTGGATGAACGGAGACCGATTGCAGAGACCTTTCCTTTCACTTCAGACTTCACTTCCCAAACCCCGGCAAAATGCATGGTTCAGATGGCGGATTGGGGCGAGGCCGTCTATATCGACTATTCCTGCCGCCTGGGAAAGAATCTGACGTTTTCAAAGGTCGCAAAATCAGCATCCTGAGTCCAGACAGTCGCCTGGTGCCCACTGGCAGTTCGATCCAACTTGTCAACACCTCCTCCCGAAGATATCGTTGACCCGGTAGAGACTCTCTATCGGTGGCAAGATCATTGACCGCCCTCGGAAGACGGCCATGGATGGCCGTCGAGAATGAGTTCAATGACATACTGGTCCACGCTTGGATGGCAATTAAAAAGTGGTGAATAGTTAGACCTCAGCCGAAAAGCATCGGCGTGATGCCGAAACATGGCTAATGAATTATCAAGACGAGCATTTATTCAACACCCGTTGGTTTTTCACTCAAAAACCCAATAATACAGCTAATGCAGCCGGTTTTTGGACACACTGCCACCATAATTCGGAAAAGAATACTCAAATGGTAGCTGATAAAGTGTCAGGCAGCCGAAAGTTGTTGCTTTGAATCGACCACCCGGTCCTTCGATTCCATTTTGCGATCTCTGATCTCTATGATACGACAAAAATTATACGCCAGTACTTTTTCCAGCAGTTCGCCCCGTACGTCGTCTATACCCCGTCTCATAACGCGACCGAATTGATGATTATG
>Ga0180009_10006733_pt1 | contig 11948 bp, 11 predicted proteins | sample OS_PC_MetaG_FD_123537 | JGI IMG/M metagenome (GOLD analysis project Ga0180009, IMG submission 123537) | Groundwater microbial communities from the Aspo Hard Rock Laboratory (HRL) deep subsurface site, Sweden - OS_PC_MetaG | ecosystem: Environmental > Aquatic > Deep subsurface > Groundwater...
ATGCATCAGATGCCAGATAAATTACAGCGCCAACAATATCCTCCGGTTTTGCCATTTTCCCCAAAGGAGTTTTCTTCGCATATCTGGATACAAAAGAAGAATCTTGATTATTAAAAACACCCCCGGGCGAAACTACATTTGCCCTGATATTATATTTTGCATAATAAGTAGCTATATATTTTGTTAGTGCAATAATCCCCCCTTTTATCGCTGAATAAGCTACTGGCATGGTCATATTCCTCCCTTCATAAATCATGAAATCCGGGGCTACGAGACCATAAATCGAACCAAAATTTATTATTGAGCCTCCGTTTTGCTGCTTCATTATTTCTGCTGTTTTCTGGCAACATAAAAAATAGCCGCCCAAGTGAGCATTGACATTTTCCTTCCAAGATTTAAAAATTACCTTCTCAAACTTAAAGTTCCAATCTGATGTTTTGGGATAGGCACAATTTACTAAAATATCTATTTTATCGGAAGATTGTTGTATTTTATTTAACATTGTCTGTACTGAGTTTTCGGACTTTATATCTAGGGGTATATAATTGATGGGTGTATTTTTTATAATATTTCTGGCTTGTTTTTCATCACTATCGGCAATATATACTTTCGCTCCAAAATTGTATAATCCTCTGCATATTTCCCTGCCGATTAGGCCGGCTCCCCCGGTAACAACTGCCACCTTGTTTTTGCACAAAAATATCTTTTTGTATTCTATTTTAGTTTTATGCATAAAGCGCCTTTTCTATATTTTGTCTTTCGCAAAAATATATTTTGATTTAAACATTTACAATCTCCCAGCCTTTCAAGAGTTTTTTAATTTCATTGATACTTAACAAATGTACTTTATCTGATCTATACATTGGAATAAGTATCCTTTTGTAATTAAGACATTTCTTAATAGTTGTCTCATACCGCTTTACATAAGTTGGAAAAATTGTAGGTGGAACAAGGACGAACATATTTTCGGTTTCATACAAGTATTCCATTTCATGCTCAGTCATAAGTTCTTCATAAAATTTTTCTCCGCTTCTAACCCCGCTCATTTTGAATTTAATCTTTCTTGGGTCATAACCATGTTTTGGTGCATATATTTCAACCATTGCCTTGGATAGCGTATCTATTCTAACTGCTGGCATCTTAAGAATAAAAATCTCCCCACCGATTGAATGTATTGTTGCCTTCAGTACTAAATCTACTGCCCGCAAAATATTCATTATAAATCTAGTCATATTAGAACTTGTTATAGTTAGTGGTCCGCCACGTTTAATTTGTTCTTTGAAAACTTCTACAACTGAACCACGGGAGCCGAGAACATTCCCAAATCGCACACAGCAAAATATCGTTTTATGATGCCCTTTATAATAATCTGCTGAAATAGTCAATCTCTCGGCAAGTAATTTAGTGGCTCCGAGCACATTGATTGGATTGGTTGCTTTATCTGTACTAATAGTAACAAACCTTTCTATATTAGCGTTTAATGCAGCATCTATAAGGTTTTGCGTTCCGATAACGTTGGTCTGGACTGCCTCAAATGGGTTATACTCGCACGCTGGAACATGTTTAAAAGCAGCCGCGTGGAATAAAATATCTACGCCTGATATTGCACGATTAAGCCGATCTTTATCTCGCACGTCACCAAGAAGATATCTTATGTTATCGTATTCTCTCAGTTGTTGCCGGAGATTAAATTGAGCATTTTCATCATTGCTAAATACTCTGATTACTTTTGGGTTGTATTTTAGAAGGTGTTTTACTATCTCGCTGCCGATAGAACCAGAACCACCAGTTACTAAAATAATTTTATTCTTAAAATATCTTTTCATTTTTTTCACCTATTTCCTTTTATAGCCCTTTTTAATCTTTCTACAATATAAACAATCTGTTTTTCATTAAGGTTATTAAAAAAAGGAAGTGCTATCGTTCTGTCTGCGATTTTTTCTGTAACAGGAAAATCTCCTCGTTTAAACCCAAATTTTTTGACATAAAATGGCTGTAAATGTATAGCCGGAAAATAACTATTACATCTTATGCCATTTTTCTTTAAAAAATCAATGATTGAATCTCTCTTTCTCTTAGTAAACGCATCCGTCAAACGTATTACATAAACAAAATAACTTCTCTTAATCACGCTGTTGGTTCTCGGAGGAAGAATTATTTCCTCAATATTCGCAAGTTTTTTATTATAAATACCGGCTATCCTATCTCTTTTTGCAAGAAGTTCGTTTATCCTTTCAAGTTGGACTATGCCTAAGGCACAGTTTATGTCGCTTAAGCGGTAATTATAGCCGAGACGTCTATGGAGTAGCCATTTCATACCTTTGTCCCTACCTTGATTTTTCAAACTACAGCATAGGTCAAATATTTTCCTGTTGTTTGTGGACACCATTCCACCTTCACCAGTTGTCATTTGTTTGTTCGGATAAAAAGCAAATACAGCACAGTCACCTAAAGCACCAACTTTTCTGTTTTTATATTCCGCACCGATTGCCTCACAGGCGTCTTCGATTACGGCCAGATTGTGTTTTCTGGCAACTCGGTATATTTTGTCCATCTCACATGGATAACCAAACACGTGTACGGGAAGTATAGCCTTTGTTCTTTTTGTTATTTTCTGTTCAATTGCTTGTTCATCGATGTTAAGTGTATCTTCTCTTATGTCGACAAATACTGGTTTAGCCCCCTCAAACAATATGCAGTTACTTGATGCAATAAATGAAAAAGGAGTAGTAATTACTTTATGACCGGCCCCAATTTCTAAAGACTTAATACAAAGATGGAGCCCCGCCGTACCACTGCTCACCGATACCGCATGTTTTGTTCCAATATATTTTGCAAATTTATCCTCAAATTCAGTAACTTTCGGTCCGAGGCTCAAATTAGGCGTCTTCAAAACGCTCACAACAGCGTTAATTTCTTTGTTTGTTAAATCTGGCTTTGAAAGCGGGATTTTCATTTTCTCACCAATTTCTTTACCACATTTGCAGGAACCCCGAATGCCACAACGTTATCCGGTATGTCAGAATTTATCATGCTATGTGCTCCGATTATAGAGTTCTTGCCGATTGATACGCCAGGCATAACTGTCGAATGACTTCCTATACAGGCGTTTTCCTTAATGATCACTTTTCCCCTCTTATTATCTATCGTCGAATATGAATACACAGCGCAGTGAGAACCTATCTGGACGTTGTCCCCAATTACAACGCCAAACTTAGCATTGATGTATGTGAATGCCCCGATATCGGTAAACTTGCCAAGTTTTAATCTCTCTTTATATTGTACAAGCCAATTATATTTCGTCATTTTGCCATTTTCAATAATAGGGTATTCCCATTTCTTAAATCGCTTTCTACTCATTTTAATATGTCATCCTTTTTTGCAATAATCTTTTATCAATATTTATCGTACTGAGGAGCTTCGCAATCCTTTCACCGGACTTTCCATCTCCGTAAGGATTTTTGCATTTGGCAAGTATCTCTCTGAATTTCTTGTCTTTTAGAGCCTTGTTTATACCTTTGGTTATTTCCTTTTTTCCATAACCCACATCTATTACATTGAATGCCCGCATCCTTCCCTTTTGTCTGTCACCAACATTTACGACAGGCAATTTGAATGAGGGTGCCTCTATCAAGCCACTGCTTGAATTGCCGACCATAACGTCAACAACATTCAAAAGTCCGAGATAATCTTCTCGCACTAAATTATTGAAAATACTTATGCGAGGGTTCCGCTTGTAATTTTTCAGCACGTCAACAATTTTTCTGCCACCGGCATCCATATTGGGATATATCACTATTGTTCTATAACCTGAATCAACCACTGCATCTATTGTCCCTCGAATATGATACACTACGTTTTCCGTCTCAATTACATCAGGATGCTGTACCACGAGAATGTTAGCCCTCTTTTTATCAAGATTAAATTTTTTGATTATTTCATCTCGTGGTGTAAAATTATCCTGTTTAATCGCATCAAGGCCTGGGGCACCCACGATATGGACTCTCCATGGTTGTTCTCCCATGCCTATAATCCTTTTTGCACCTTCCTTTGTTGCCGGCAGGTGAACATGAGCCAACTTCGTTATTGCATGTCTTATAGATTCGTCAACACTCCCGGAAACTTCTCCACCATGGAGGTGCGCAACAGGAATATTCATATAAGTGCCAACAACTGCTCCGGCAAGCGCTTCGCCGAGATCTGCAAGTACTAATATTAAGTCCGGTTTTATTTTACTAATTTCTTTTCCAAAACCAATCGCATATTTACCAAATGCCTCAACCATTGAAAATCCATCATCTTTCAAAGGAAAAGCTTCTATCATATGGTTGGTAGAAAAACCATCTTTTTTTATCTGTTGGATAGTATTTCCGAATTTTTTCGAAATGTGCATACCTGTAACAATCAAAGTAAAATTCAGCCCCCTTTTTCTCATGGCATTTAAAACTGTAAGTGTTATGCCATATTCGGCACGGCGCCCAGTTATGACGGCGATTTTTCTTCTTTTCATCTCAAATTTTCCTTTAAAACAAAACTATCTTTTTTTATGAGGCGTTTTGTTCTCTTACCGATGACATTGCTTATTAATGATGGGGCTAACCCGTACCCGGGTCTCTTAAATGTCAACATATCTCGGGTTATAATAGTTCCTTTAGGTATATTTATATTTGCAACGATGCTTTTTCTTACTATATTTTTAATCTTTTTTTCCCCTATCGTAGGCTTTTTTATACCAGTACCAAACGCTTTCTCGGCGCACCTTATAATCCTAACCATTTCTTTGAATTCTTTAGGATCAAGACTCGCCTTATGATCAGGCCCTTTTAATTTTTTATCCAAAGTAAAATGTTTTTCAATAACTGTCGCCCCCATTGCTACCGCCATCACCGGGACATATATTCCAATGGTGTGATCTGAATAGCCGACACTCAGCCCAAATACTTTCCTTAATGTTTCCATGGCTTTTAAATTAACTTCTTCAGGGGGACAAGGGTAATTCGAGGTACAGTGCAGAATTACAATCTTTTTATTACCCGCTGCTATTATCGTATCAACTGCAGATTTTACTTCTGCAAGTGTAGCCATCCCTGTGGAAAGCAATATAGGTTTATAGGTCTTGGCGACCATTTTAAGAAAAGGTATATTGATTAAATCACCTGAACTTATTTTATGTACGGGAACAAGCGGGTCTAAAAAATTAAATGCTCTTTCCGTGTGCGGGGTTGAAAGAAATAAAATATTTTTTCTATCGCAGTATTTTTTTAATCTAATAAAATCCTCCGGACTTAATTCAAGTTTTTTAAGCATGGACAATTGATATCGACAACCGTCTGTATTCCTTTTCTGATATTCAGCGGTCTTTGCTGACTTTATTACCAGATCTTCCGCAGTAAAGGTCTGGAATTTTATTGCATCGGCACCGGCCTCCACCGCCGCATCTATTAATTTTTGGGCTGTTTTTATATTACCGCTATGATTAACACCTGCTTCTGCAATGATAAATACTTTATTCATTTTATGTTGATTAAGTAATTTTTTCTGTTTTTAATTCAATTAGTTTTTTGACTTCGGTTTTAAACTTCTCCGGTTTGAAATATTCATAAAACATAAGTTCTAAAACTTTTTTGTTATCAATAACGGACAATAATCCTCTATCAGTGCGAAAATCAATAAGTATTTTATATTCTGTTTTTTTGGGTTTGTAATCTCTCAAACTGTATCTCGTATTAAAACATCTATAATGATAGGGGTTAATTTCAGTATCTGCGCCATAACGTGTTTCTTCCCCAAAAGCTAGTTTCATAAGACCCGAATACTCATAAAATCTATAATATCTCATATTAGCATTCAATCCATATGTATTATCTTTAAATAAAAATGTTGTGTTGTTTCTGATAACAGAGTTCGTTTTGAAGTTTTCAATTAAAGAACACTGTTTATACCAGTCCTTTTGAAAATCCAGATAGCTTAAAATATTCAATTTTGAAAACATCACTACTAAAATTGAGTATATAAAAATTCTACCCTTGATATTTATTCGCAGTATATTAAAAAATATTCCAAGACTACTAATTAAAATAATACTTGCGCCGGGGGGTATTAAAATCTGGTGTCTGCTGTCCATGTCACCCATTTTTGGTATTCTGTTTGTAGATAAATATGCGTAAACTGCCGTCAAGAAAAAAAACAATCCCAATAAGAATAAACAGGAGAATGTTTTAGATTTTGTTTTATCTATGGTATTTCTTTTTAAAATAATACTTATGATAAAAAACACTATAACTAATACTGGAAGTTCTAATGGTGTTATTGACTGTGCGGATTTGGATAGTATTTCTAGAAAAGAGGTTCTAAAGGTAAGAATCAAATTGCGAATATTCATTATAGATGTTATTATATATACATCTTTGTAAACACCATAAGGCACAAAATATATTTGTTTTATTACCCAGAATAAAATTGGAAGGATTAAGAAATCTTTATATTCCAAAATCTTCATTACAAACCCTGAAATAGATTTTATATTTTGTTTTTCCATGTACAAAATATAGAGAGGCACAGTAATGTAGAAAACCAAAAGAGAATACATTGCAAATGATACGAAAAAAACGAGTAATGAAAATATTCGTAGAAGGATATTCTTTATCACTAAGTATTTGGAAACTATCCAAATGCCACAAAAAAACATTACATAAGACACGGCGTAGTGAATATGGCAAATTGCAATTCTTGCACTGTTGACTGGAAATAAAGTAAAAAAAAGTACAATAAACATCCTGGATGTAATATCTATTTCTCTTATTGTTTTCAATATACTATTCAAAAATAGTGCTGAAATTAAGTAGCAAGCAAATGTCATACTTCTGTATAAAAAAACATTATCCTTAAAAGAGGCATATAAATATCCTACCCACATATGACCAAGTTGTCCCATGGCTTCTCTCGTGATTGTTGTATCGACACCATAGAAAACCCAATCATCAAAAAAAACACCATTATTAAAAAGAAGCAAACCAAAAGACAAAGTATACATTGCAAATATTATGACAATTATATTTTTTTCTAAATTAAAGTTAACTTGTTCCCTCATATATCCTCATTTAGTTTAATTGCAGGATTTACAATGCCTAAAAATTATTTTTTTCATTTTCTTGTTTTTTGTCCTATTAAGATACTATAAATAATACCCCCAAGACCAATAATTATGGTAAAAGCATTTACCAACACACCAATAAAAGGCATCAATACAACCATCATAAGTAAAATTACTCCCAAAAAAACTTCTAACAACACAGGGTGGTCGGGTTTTTTTGAAAGCCTCAACAATGCCTTTCCTATTAACTTAGCAACTGAAAGATATCCCATAACAAATGCACACATAGTAACAAGAACCATTACAGGTATTAAAACTACACCTGCTACAGAAACTGAAAACATTATCAAAACAACTACAATACAAGTGACTCCTACAATGCCCAAAAAAATTACATTTGAAATATCTTGTTCAAGTATTGATGATATTGAGGTTATCGGTTTCGGGAACAAAATTGTCAATAATATGGTTAATGCAATAAATCCCAGAACAACAACAAGAATTATTAAACCAGGATATTTTAACAATAGATTTGGGATGCCTATATCCACAATGTTGCCTTTGATTTTTACATCTCCCGGTTTTTTAAACCCACCAGCAATAATAACAATATTTCCATTAACAACCGCAGTTTTACCAAAAAAAATTGTACCAAAAAATATAACTACATTTTCTTGAACAGTCCCATCAATTGATATATCACCTGAAAACACAACAACATTCTGCACTGTTTCTCTTTCCTCAACGTATGCATTTCTGCCAATTTTTATGATGTTTCCTCCATAATAAGCAAAAAGTGAACTCTCCATCAAACCAATAATAAAAATAGAAACTAATAATTTTTTCATTTTCATCAAATCCTCTCCTCCAAAATATATTTTTAATTATTTAAGTATTTGCTTTACTGAAACAGCAACTTCATTTATCTGCTCTTCATTTAGGGTCATACCAGAAGGCAGATACAATCCTTGTCGTGCAATTTGCTCAGCTACAGGATAATGTTCATCCTTAAACAAGCCCATTTTATGAAATACAGGTTGTTCGTGCATCCCGAGAAAAAATGGTCTTGTTTCAATATTATGTTCAAGCAATTTTTTCGCAAAATCTATACCATTCATCCCTGTGGTTTCATCTAAAACAATGCCATACATCCAGTAAACATTTTTTGCCCAAGGTTCTTCCAAGGGTAGACACAAGCCCGGAATTCCCTTTAATCGTTCATTGTATGTTGCACCCATCCAGCGTTTGTGGGCGACGTGTTGTTCAATTTGTTCCACCTGTGACACACCAATGGCTGCCTGAAGATTGGTTAGTCGATAATTGTATCCTATCTCTGTGTGACAAAAGCGACGATCACTACGGAAGCACAGATTGCGCAGTGAACGCAGGCGATCAGCATGTTCGCTGCGCTTGGCCAAGACCATGCCTCCTTCGCCCGTAGTAATGATCTTATTTGCGTAAAAGCTGAAACAGCTCAGGTCTCCTAACCCACCGACCTTTCGACCCTTGTATTCTGCGCCGTGAGCCTCCGCAGCATCCTCCACGATGAAGAGGTTATACCTACGGGCAAGCTCAATTAGGGGATCCATATCTACTGGATGACCATACATATGAACGGGCATAATGGCGCGCGTACGAGGCGTTATCCTGTTCTCAACCTGGGAGACATCCATGCACCACGTTCGCTGGTCAGCGTCCACCAGAACAGGCAGTGCTCCGGACTCGATGATCGCCATTGCACAGGAGATAATGGTAAAAGTGGGCATAATAACTTCATCACCGGGCCGAAGTCCTAAGCACTTCATCGCTATCTGTAGTGCGGCCGTTCCACTACTAACGGCTACTCCATACGGTACGCCGCAGTAGCGAGCCCATAACGTCTCAAATTCTGCGATGAACCGTCCCTCAGAAGAAATCCATCCTTCCCGTAGACATTCTTCAACATATTTCAATGCGTTCACACCAAGTAAGGGTTCATTGACGGGAATTATTCTCATAGACATCCTTTAAATCTTGTGATTGGTCGAGCTGGACCGCCCTCGTAACGGCTTGCTTAAACGGTACGTGTCAGATTCATAATCCTTGCCACCTCGGGGCCCACGTGTGAACACCAAGAAAAGGGAATTATCCAAAGCAATCATTGCATGTCGTTCCATTGGAACAGTCAATGATAGGTCTCCGGGTTCGAGTATCCGTGAAACTACCTTGCCACCAGGCATTCGAGCGAGCATTTTTATCTTCCCTTTCAGGATATAGACATACTGATATGTGGCTTTGTGATAATGCTGACCTCGTTCAGCTCCGGCAACTGAACTAATGATCGTAATGTATTCAATTATCTCTTTCGCTAGTATGTCAGTTATGTATCCGCGGTAATCTCTTTTCGTTACTTTAATCCTTTTAACTTGCATTTGATATTTCTCCTTTTTCTATTCTTATCTTTGCCATTCTTATACCTATGGCCGTAACCTTTGAACTTACCTAACCCATCTATTCAATGATACGCGGGGTCGGGATTGGAATAATAAACTTTCCGCCCTTTTCCCTGTACGACTTTAAATTCGTCATGATTTCGTCAGCGAAATTCCAGGCTAGAAGGAGACCGTAATCGGGGACTTGACGAATCAGCTCTTCGTCGGCAACCACAGGGATATGCGCCCCTGGTGTAAATCTACCGATTTTCAGACCAGACTTTTCTGTAACAAAATCAAGTGTTTCTGTCCCAATGCGACAGTAATTCAGTAGCGTCATTCCTTTGGCGGGAGCGCTTATGCCAACAATCTGCTTGCCTTCATGCTTCAATTGCCGGAGCATCCAAAGGAAATCCTCTCGGTTCTTCTGAACATCTTCCGAAAACTTGTTCAAAACTTTCAGCGTGTGGATGCCTTTTTCTTCTTCCACTTTCAACAACTTGTCCACGACTGGCGAAACAAACCGCCGACCAACGCGGTTTACAAACAAACGAAATGACCCGCCATGAATATCTTTTTGTTGAATTTCGAAGATCTCCATATCAAACCGGGCAAAGAACCGGACCAATGGTTTGACAGACAAATAGGACAAATGTTCGTGGTAGATGGTATCGTATTCAAAGTTTTCAACTAATTTTAGGAAATAGGGTGCTTCTATGATTAGAACCCCGCGTTCATTAAGCAACTTGTCAACGGCAAGTATAAAACTGTCAAGGTCATCTACGTGGGCGAATACATTTGTTCCCGTGACAACGGTGGCGTGACCCTTGTCTGCCAGAATCCGTTCAACCACGTCCATACTGAAAAACTCGCACAAAGTTTCAATCCCTCGTTTCTCTGCGATTCGGACTATGTTTGACGCAGGATCCACACCAAGAATTCGTGTACCGTTTGACCGGAAGGACTCCAGCAAGACACCGACATTACTACCGACATCTACTACAAGGTCACTGGAATTTAGGGTTAAAAGTTTTGTGGCGGAAGCCGCAAATTCTTTCCAGTGAGATTGCCCTGTCTTAGTGGTAGAAGATTCGTACGGATAGTCATGCCGATATAAAATTTCTTCTGAAACTACGTAACTAAGTTGGCTCAACCCACAGTTCGTACAGAGCATGACCTCAAGAGGGTAATAAATATCCGGCTCACATAATTGTTCTCGACGACGAAACTGGTCAGCGGGCGGAGTGAAACCCAGGTCAAGAAATTGATGCAAACTTGCACTTTTACACATTCGACATATCATTTAGTCACCTCCTAGCTATTACTGCCATATTCCAATCGTGTTCAGTAAGTGGTTTTTCTAACTCAAGAAACGGACAAAACTCTATTTTCTTAAATCCGGCTACCTCAAGAAAATATTTAATCTCCTGAGGAAAGAGAAAACGCATAAAGTGAGATTCGTTTGTTTCACTTACCAAACAGCTATTTTTTATCTTTAAAACTTTGAAACGAGTTTCTACTGTGTGGTCTAAAATATTTAGAATAGGTTCAGTAAAACGGATTATTTTCTCGTCCTTATTTAAACTTATTTCCTTAACCCGAATACATGGTTTCTCAACAAGCACCGCTGGCCCATACCAACAATCAAAGAGAAAAATTCCGCCTGTTGATAAATGTTTTTTTGCTATCTTGCAGACATTTTCAATAGCAGAATTCGTTGTCTGATAACCCATTACAGCAAACATAGAAATTACAGCGTCAAATTTTTCATTAAGGTCAATATTTGTGATATCCCCTTTGATAAAATCTATGCAGCAGTTCGTATTTTTGGCTTTTCTTTGGGCTATTTTCAGCATATATTCTGCTCGGTCTATTCCAATAATCCTATAACCACGTTTAGCCAAAATCAATGCATGCCCGCCTGTTCCACAACCTAAATCCAAAACTTTCTTTACTTTTTTAGATTGTTTTGTGAAAATTTTCTCAATAAAGTCACATTCTTTTTTATAGTCCTTGTCCTGATATATATAATCGTAATTTTCTACATATTCTTTACCAAAAACAGTCATATTATTTTTCATCTTTCCTATACCGTTAAAAACTTTTCCTTATAGAAAACCTTTTGACTTTGACAGATATAAGACTATGTTGACATGTCTGTTTTTGTTAACTTTTGTGTTCCCGATTACCAAAAAAACTGTATCATTTTTAAGAAATTCAGGTTTATCAATATATTTTTTTATTTTTATATATTTTATTTCGGGCATATCTATCCCCCTAAAAGCGATCTCAATAATATCTGATATCTCATTATCTCCTATTACAATAAATTTATTTATGCCTTTTTTGTAATAATTAAGAATCAATTCTTGAATTTTTTGTTTTGCGAAACGAAACAAACCTATTGTCTTCAGGGTGTAGTTGTATGACTTTTTTGCCTTTTC
>Ga0180009_10006734_pt1 | contig 11947 bp, 5 predicted proteins | sample OS_PC_MetaG_FD_123537 | JGI IMG/M metagenome (GOLD analysis project Ga0180009, IMG submission 123537) | Groundwater microbial communities from the Aspo Hard Rock Laboratory (HRL) deep subsurface site, Sweden - OS_PC_MetaG | ecosystem: Environmental > Aquatic > Deep subsurface > Groundwater...
AGTCGCTTCTCTTGACGGTGATCAGAGATTCGACGCCCATCTTTGTGTTTCCACTCGGATCAATGATCGTCCCTGTTATGGTGAATGGAAGGGCGATCTCTTTGGTAACGCCGTGCATCGTGAAATCGCCGATTGCCACATATCCTTCGTTAGCTTTCTCGATCTTCTTGCTCTTGAATGTGATCTCCGGGTATGTTTCGATGTCCAAGAAATCAGCGCTGCGAAGATGATTATCTCGCCTCTCGTTGTCTGTGTCAATGCTTGAAGACTGAATTACGACGTTCACCGACGACTTCGTAATATCTTTCTCATCGTACGTAACGGTTGCCGAAACATCATCCAATGTACCTTTTACTTTAGATATCACGAGATGTTTGACCGAAAAGCCGACTGAGGAGTGCGCCTTGTCTATCACGTACGTATCCATCGCCAGGACGGGTCCAGCCGCAAAGAGCATCAGCACGATTCCTGTGACGAGTCTCTTTATTAGCATGTGGAATTCCTCCGAATTTGGTGATTAATTTGTGTTCCGGTAATCGAGCGACCTGGGTCGCTCGCCATTCAGTAATCATAAGGATTTGTGTGTGCCGTCACAGAATGGCTTGTTGCCGGTCTGTTTACATTGGCACAAATAGACCCTCTTCTTCTCGCTGATTTCAAACTGCAACGGCAGAATGTCCGTAGTTTTATGCGATCCATCGCAGAAAGGCTGATTTGCGGATAGCCCGCACTGACACCACCAGTAGTTACCCGGCTCCAATTCCAAACTGGCCGGTTCTTTGAATGCAATCTTAGGCATACTCAATGATTCCTCCCCATTCACCGTTACAACTCGCTACATTCCTCTGAAGTAAACGCTATAACCGTGGCTGTCTGCTGGGGTTCCGCGCAATTAGAAGTCTCTCGCAATTGGAAGGGTGGCTTCAACTAGTGAAGCTCAAGTAAGTTGAGAGGAAAAATCGACGGACTCTGCGACTAAGCCCTTGCAAGTGAGACCGTTGCGACTCTCGCAGCATCTTTCGGGTCGAGCTCTTTGAATTTGACTATCATCTCAAGCTCCCAGCACTCGTCAGGCTCAAGTCGCAGCTGCCATGACGGCAGCATGCAGATGCTTTGCTGCACCTTCTCGAAACCCTCCTCGGAGAGAGACACCGAATATATCGGCATCCGCCAGAGTGTGGCCTTCTTTTGGATGAAGATGTCGAGCTTGAAATTGTCGTCGCCATTGTGCAGTCCAAACTGAGAGATGCCATCTACTGAGGATGTTTTGTCCGTTCGCTTAAACTTAGCTGGAATCTTTCCATCCAGTGTGTAGCTCACATTGTGCGATGTCAGGTTCGGGAACCCGAAATTGAATTCTATGCCGAAATTGAGGCTTGCGGCGGAATTGTCTCGATTAACCAGATGGTAGCTGACTTTCACCTCCGGTCTTTCGGAGAGGATTACGAATTCTTTCTCTATCGTTACAGGAGCATGTCTGCCATCCACCCACACTTTGCCGTCGCGTCGAAACGTGACGACCGAATCGCTGCTGACTACGCTGTGTTCGAATGAGTACAGTTGGTTGACGAAATCGCCCTCCTCGGGATAACTTGCCGTCCAGAAGCTTTCCGGATCGAAACTGCTTCCGAAAAAGTGATCAATGAAGCAGCCGCGCCTGTACCAATCGTAGGAGAGGAGTTTATCGAGGCCCTCTTCTTTGGAACTGATCATATCGTGAATTGAAGCTGTCTCGCCTTTGGCGTTGTTCGTCTGAGCGGTTTTGATTTTGTGGTGGTACCCTTCCTGCTGTCTTGTAACGGTGTCGATCACGTTAACATTGGCAGGTTTGTAATCGAGTTCGAAGAGCGTTGCACCCGATGATGGCTTGAAATAGAAATTGAGGCCTGACGAGTCGACTACCAGCTCGTCCATGCCATCGCTGTCAAAATCGTACGTTGATGACTGTGTCCAGTGGGGACGTTTGCGAGTCACAGAGTCAATCTTCTTCTCGGCCATAATCAGATTCTGATATACAGCAGCCCGGATGTGTTGGAGATACATGCCTCCAAAGACTCCATGCCAATACGGACAGTTACACTGACCTCGCCACAGAAGATCCTCCGCCTCATTGATTTCCTGCGTGGGTTCCTTAGTCTGAGATCTCAAGTCTGCGATCTTCTGCGAAACGCGCAACATCTTCTTGTGCATGTTATTCGTTTCAGGGTACTTCGCGAGGAAGTTCCTCCAGAAGCCACCTCTGACGAACACACCATATTCTTCACTGAGATTTGCTTTCTTCAGCTTGTCGGCGAACTCATCGTATTTAATGATTGCCTGCGCCGGAAGAGCCCATTCGTTCATCTCTGTATAGCTTGCTGTTGGCAGATAGACTCTTCCAAGCGGAGGCGTATTGTCTAGTATTTCACGGAAATGCAGCATCTCGATCCAGTCGGAGCTATCCGAGAGTGCGGCGAAGAACCGCTCGATCCATTTTTCCGTGTAGCAGCTCTTGTATGTTCCGGGCCAGACGCCGAATTTTTCCCCGTCATCGGCATAGATGGCGACAGGATCGCCGTCTCTCCCGGAAAGTGCATGAAGGTGATCGATGGTTTCCTCGATTGGTCTGAAGGGAATCGTGTAACGCAGATAGCGAGAGATAGGGAAGAGAGCGACCGTTGCGCCTTCCTCCTCGGTGATGTAATAGCCGTGCAGTTGGTCATCCGTCAGACCGGAGTATCTGAAATGTGCGTCGTCGAGGACGGTGTATTTGACTCCGGCAGTTTTCAGGATTTTCGGCAGGTGTGGCTCCCAGACTCTCTCAGCCAACCACATTCCGGCGGGGATATCGCCTATTACCCTCTGTACATACCGGGTTAGCTTCCTTATCTGTCCAATCTTGTCACGATCCGGAATGACCGGCAGAATCGGTTCGTAAAACCCGCCGGTCATGATTTCGAGTTGGCGTGTGCCTACCAGCTTTTTCAGAAGGTCGATGCCTTCCGGCCTGTTGTCTTCAATCCACTTCAGAAGAATCCCGGAAAAGTGAATTGAGACGCGTATTTTCGAATATTGCTCCAGCAGTTGCAGAAATGGGTAATATGATTTATCGAATGCATCCTGGAAGACCGACTGGAAATTCCCGACCGGCTGATGGTTGTGTATTCCGAATGCGAATTTGATCTTGTTCATCAGAACAGTTTGAACTCCATCTTCAAATACTTCTTAGGATTAGCCCGTATATCCCCAACGAGCTTGTCCACCTCTCGGATTGCTCTCTTGACGTCCTGATAGAGAGTCATGTCGGAGGCCAGCAGCCCGAGCGAACCCTCGTCAGAGTTTAGCTTATCAACAAACGTCTGCAAGCTTGTGGAGAGTGTATCGAGATTATCCGCCAGTTTGTCGAGTTTCTCGGATGCGGCTGCGAAATTCGTCATTGCACTGTCAGCCTTCGGCTTGTTGCTGCTGATAAAATCATCGAGACTTCTTGATGCTCTCTCTGCCGCCGCGAGAGTCCGCTGATAATCCTCTTTCGAATTATCGACGAGCTGATTCAAACTCACTGTCAGATCGTGCAGCCCTGTAACCGTCTGCTGAAACTCATTGAGCGTCCCGGGAGATGCTACGGTAGCGCCGATCACTCTGACAAGCTCTCTGACTTCAGATACCATATCACCCATCATTCCCATAACTTCCGGTATACCGGTATCGTACCGCCCCTCGTGAATCCTGGTCAGATCGAGAGGTACCGACGAAGTGCCTGCCGAGACAGCGACAAATCGCTCCCCCATGAGGCCGATATTCTTGACAGAAAAAGTGGCATCCTCGCCGAGAAATACGGATTCGTCGATGAGACAGCTAACAACAACTCTCCCCGATGCGAGTTCGATCGCCTTGACTTTGCCCATATTGACGCCGGATACGGCGAGGGGATCACCCGCACCGAGTGCACCTACGTCGTTAAAGCTGAGCTGGATAGTCTGGAATCTCTGGCGAAAGCTGTAGCCCTTGAACCAGATGATGCCTCCAAAGAATATCACAATCGCCATGAAGACGGCTATTCCGACTTTAAGCTCTGTTCTTCCTTTACTCATAGTCACCTATCAGTTGTCCGTTTCCAGATACAATCTGCGGAGCCAACTGTTCATACTTTCTACATCGGAATCAGCGAGAATCCTCTTAGTCGATCAACAATAATATGTCTGGAGTCAATGTGTGATTCTGTCGAGCCGAGGGGCTGTTGCCGAACGGTCGTTTGAATGTTGGGTTAGGTGTGGCTGGGGATAAAAAAGCACACGACCGTGGCTATCCGGTCGCGTGCAATGTAGTAACAATTTTTAGGCTTTCTGGCTACTTAAACGATCACCTCCTTCCCGTCAAACGTGATACCGTGAAGGGGGTCGTGCTCAATTCCGCACAGCCCTTACCCTAAACAAAAAAACAGAATCTGCAAGAAGACAGTCAACTAAAACTTTTGCACAAAAACAAATGTAGCGTCTCACTACCGTATGAGCGATTGTGTATTAAGTCAAACACAATATGGTGTGTAGCTGCGCGCATCTACGCCCCTCCCGGATAATTCTTCATTATAACGGCGTATTCTATCAGACGATCATCAACCATTCGATTGATCGTTCCTTCAGGATAACTGCCATCTTCGAGAGGATCTCCCGCCGGAATTCCGGTAAGGAGTTCGATTCCCTGATCGATTGTCTCGACTGGATAGACGTGAAACTCGCCGTTTGTTACGGCACCTACAACCTCCGGCTTGAGCATCAGGTCTTTGACGTTCTGATGCGGAATCAGTACACCCTGATTGCCTGTAAGGCCGCGCGCTTTACAGACCTCGAAGAATCCCTCTATCTTCTCGTTGACGCCGCCAATCGGTTGAATCTCGCCTTTTTGATTCACTGATCCTGTGACCGCCAGGTCCTGCCTGATCGGCTGACCCGACAGCGATGACAAAAGGGCGTATATCTCAGTCGAAGAAGCCGAGTCTCCATCCACGCCACCGTATGATTGCTCAAAGCAAATAGATGCTGACACAAACAGCGGCTTGTTATTCGCGTATCTGCTCCGCATGAAGCCGGAGAGGATCAACACTCCCTTGTTGTGGGTCGGTCCCGAAAGCTCAGCTTCCCGCTCGATGTTAATCACACCGCTCTTGCCGACAGCAGTCGTTGTTGTGATGCGAGTAGGTTTACCGAACGCATACTGTCCCAGATCGTAAACGGAGAGGCCATTTATCTGACCGACGACCGACTTGTCGGTATCGATCATAATTGTCCCCTCGTCAATCATTTCGCCCAGCCTCTCTTCCGGAAGATTCATCCTTTTCTTCCAGTTCTCAATCGCTGTACGTATGTGCTCATAAGTAACATGCTCCGCGCTGTCTTTGCCTGCCCAGTAATCCGCTTCACGCAGAAGGTCAGAGATCAGATTGAACCTTGTAGTGAGCTTATTCTGTCGCCCCGCGATTCTGACTCCGTACTCGACAATACCGGCGATGCCTGATCTGTCGAATGGTCTGAGCCCGTCACGGTCGCAGATTTTCGAGATGAACTTCACATATTCGTCGACAGCATGATCGTCGCGTTTCATATCACGATCGAACTGCGCCAGCACCTTGAAAATCTTCTTGAAGTCCTCGTCTGCAAAGAAGAGAAGATCGTACATCTGGTGATCGCCGATCATCAGTACTTTGACATCGACATCCACAGGTTGCGGTTTCAGAGCTGACCCTGACAGCATGTGAAATGGATCATAGCTCTGTATCTCGACCTGTCCGTTTCGCAGGGTACGTTTCAATGCCGGCCAGACGCCTGGTTCTATCAAGGCATCGATCGCGTTCAGAACCAGATATCCACCAGATGCTTTGAGCAGGGAGCCTGCCTTGATCCTTGTGAAATCTGTGCGGAAAGATCTTCCGCCGTCAGACTCGCGCTCAATCATTCCGAAAAGATTTCTGTAATTGGGGTTTGTCTCGACAACAATCGGAGGCCCTGTGGTCTTTGAGTTATCCACCATCACGTTGACACGATAGGCAAGGAATGGATCTGCCTCGCGCTTTCTCTGACCCGCTTGGTCCTCGGGCTTAGCGCTTCCTTTCTCTTTCATGAAGAGCGAAATGTTTTTGAGCACATCCTCGCTGACATCATCAAGATACTTGTGTAGACTCTCCGATTCGAATTCCGACTTCAACACTTTTATAAGTTCATTCACTATCGGCCCGGTGCGCTTCTTCTCGAGCTGCCGGAGTGTCTCTTCGAGCTTGAGTACAACATCGCGATTCTCTTTGAAAACTTCGTGCAGGCGGCTCTCGAGCTCGCCATATTTCTTCTCGAATTTCCGAAGTGTCTCCTCCGGAACCTTCTCCTCTCTCACCAGAACCTCGAGTTCATCGAAAGAGAGCGACTTGCCGTCGATGACCGGATGAAGATCCGGTTTCACATATGGGCCTACCTGCACCTGGACCAGGACGAAACTGTGTTCGGCGATTTCTTTCTCGAAAGCCTGCAGCATTTCCTTTTGCTTCGCCAAAAACGTCCGCACAATGTTCTTTCTGTGTTCCTGGAACTTCTCGGACTCGAATAGACTCGTGATATTCTGTACCAGATCATCGACAAGACGGATCATTGCGAGTTTGAATCTGCAGCCGTCACCGGCAGGCAAAAGAACTGCGGTGGGCAGATCAGCGTCCTTGAAATTGTGGAGATAGACTATGTCAGGAGGAAGACCTCTGAGCGTGTCAATCGTTTCGAGGAGATGTTTAACCGTAGTCGTGCGACCGGTTCCGGCAAGGCCCGAGATAAAAATGTTGTAACCCTGGCGGTGCACCTCAAGGCCAAGCTTTATGGCATTGACAGCTCTTTCCTGGCCGATAATGACATCGTCAGGCTCCACTCCCTTACTATTGTCATATCTCAAAGACCCCGGGTCACATCGCCATCTTAATTGCTCAGGTTTAAGCTCTTTCGCAGAATTCGGAGTAGGCATTGGATCCTCCATTTGTCATACTCTAACAACGGGATAGATAATTCGTTGTTGCGGCATTTGCAATGTTTTTGTGATGCACACACGCTAATCGTCGGAGAATGCACTGGAATTGCCATTGAATTTGTTGGCGCAGTGCAACATCCGCGGCTGCAATGCGTTTAAGTGTAAAGCCAACGTGAACCAGCAACGGAGGAGAATATGCTGAGAATGTGCATCATCGTGACATCGATCCTGATTCTGACACTGCTTGCGACTCTACCATCGCTGGCTGCCGACACGGTGAAGAAAGTCCCCACAAGAGATGAGATAGAGGACAAATACAAGTGGAACCTCGAAGATATCTACGCGTCTACTGCAGCTTGGGAGGCCGATCTCGCGAATGCTGAGTCGATGCTTCCGGCGATTGACTCCTTCAAGGGGCGTCTCGGCGAATCGGGAGGCACGCTGTTCGATTTCCTGAAACTCCACGAGAAGCTCTGGATAACCGTCGATCAGTTGTATGTGTATTCGTACATGAAACTCGATTCCGATACCCGTCAATCGCAGTACCAGGAGCTTTCCGATAGAATCGGGGCATTCGATACTCGCGTTGTAGCTGCTGAGTCCTTTGTTCGCCCAGAGATTCTCGCAATCGAGCCGTCGAAACTTCAAGGATTCTTCAGTCAAACGCCTAAGCTCGGAGACTTCCGGCATTATCTCGAGGATATTCAGAGAGCAAGAGAACATACGCTCACACCTGAAGCCGAGGAAGTATTGGCATCGGCAGGAAACATCGCACGAGGCCCGAACAAGCTTTTTACAATGCTCGATGATGCAGACATCGAGTACGGGACTATCACCGACGAGAATGGGAACAAGGTGGAATTGACGAAAGAGAGATACCACAAGATTCTCGAATCTGAGAACCGTCAGGTAAGACGGGAGGCAAGCGAGGTCTATAACGGCGCGTACAAGAATTACATGAACACACTTGCTGCAAACCTTTCGAACTCGGTCTATTCAGATGTCTTCTTTGCTAAATCTCGTAAATACGGTTCGACCCTCGATTACAGACTTGACCAATACAATATACCGCCCTCGGTCGTAGAGAATCTTGTGGCTGCTACAAATGCGAACTTTGCCCCTCTGCACCGGTATACTGCCCTGCAAAAGAAAGTCCTCGGCTACGACACACTCTTCACCTACGACACCTCCGTGCCGCTCGTGAAGGGAGTTGAATTCGAAATACCGTGGGATGAGGCTGTTGAGATGGTCAAGAAAGCTACCGAGCCGCTCGGAAAGCAGTATTCGGCTGATTTGGCCAATGGTTTCAATTCGGGATGGATCGATGTCTATGAAACCGAAGGGAAATCGTCCGGAGCGTATTCATGGGGTGCTTATGGCACGCATCCGTACGTGCTGATGAATTATAACGGCACAGTCAATGCTGCGTCGACTCTCGCGCATGAGATGGGTCACGCCATGCATTCGTTCTATTCCAAGCAGAATCAGAGTTATACAAATGCGAATTATGCCACTTTTGTTGCTGAGGTTGCCTCGACCGTCAACGAAATCCTTCTCAACGACTATCTGATGAAGACGATTCTGGACAAGAACCAGAAGAAGTATGTCGTGAACAAGTTTATAGAGACAGTACTCGGTACCTATTACGTTCAGGTCATGTTTCATGAGTTTGAAGCAGAAACACATGACGTTGTGGAGAATGGAGGCTCGCTTTCATCCGAATCTATGACGGCGATGTATCATGAGATATTTCAGAAGTATTTCGGCCCCGATCTCTACATTCCTGAAGGGCGGGATATCGGCTGGGCACGGATTTCACACTTCTACAGTGCATTCTATGTCTATCAATACGCCACCAGTTTCTCGGCGGCGACGATGATTGCGAGCAGAATTCTGGAAGGCGACACCAAGGCGCGCGATGCTTATCTCGAAATGCTGCACTCCGGCGGCAATGATTATCCGATTGAGCTTCTGAAGAAGGCGGGTGTCGATATGACCAAACCGGACGCCATAAACAGTGTTCTTACGCTGTTCGATACGCTCGTCGGGGAGATGGAAGAACTGACGCTGAATTGATAAGCCGGCAGGCGAGTGCAACGGTGATGTTCCATCACTCAACCATTGATTCATGTGAGGGTGGAAGGGCTCGAACCTTCGGCCCTCTGCTTAAAAGGCAGATGCTCTACCACTGAGCTACACCCCCACAAATCAGTCGGGAATATACGTATATACGTCTCATTGTCAATCGGTATGAGGAAAAAACTTATCCACCCCATCAGCTCCCTTCACTTACTGGCAATCTGTTGACTTGGCCATTTACTCCGTGCAGGCTCGCTCTGTTCAGTATGATGGATCTCCGATAGAACATGCTGAGTATGGAATGGAATTCTATCTAGATTCTCTGATCTCCCCGATCAACCTGTCGGCAAAGCTGATTTCATTCTTGATTGCGTTGAGAGAATGCTCGAATAGAACTCTGATATGGAGTTTCAGGTTATCGCCTCCGGATTCCCTGTAGCGGCTCTCGATTTGTGCTGCATAATCTGTCAGAGCTCTCTTTCTATTGCCTAACGCGACGACTATCTCATCTCTGTCAAGAAAGGGGATGCCTGCGATTCCAAGATCAAACCTGCTGTCGTTTACCTGCGCCGATGACAACGCATCGACCATTTCAGCCTTAAGTCTCTCTTTCCCGGAAGGTGTGATGCTGAACATTTTTGGAGGCGGCCCTTTGCCTTGCTTGTGAGTATCCAGGAACGACTCAACCAGTTTCTTGCTTGCGAGTTTGGTCAGGCCGACATATATCGGTGTACTCCCGACATCCACCCAGTCCCGGTAGCCGCGCTCGGCTATCAGTCTATTGATCTGGTAGCCTGATATTGACTTCTGCTGGCTAACGATCTGCAGGAGCATGAGTTCAATGTTGGTTAAGTTATTGTTATTCATAACCTGCCCTATAGAGCGCTACCGTAATATTACATATATGATTTAATATGTCAATCAAGAATCTTGGGTCCCGTTCCTGAAAGAAAAAAGGGCGGCAGATTTGTATCTGCCGCCCGGATATTGTAAACTGACCGATCGATCATCACTTCATCAGATGTTCCATCGTGAAGGTGTAGCTCTTGGTCAGGTCGAAGATGATCTGTTTCTTGAATGAACCACCGTGGCCTGCCTCGGTCTCCTCGTAGTACCAGACTGGCTTCCCGAGTCTGGAGAGCACATACGCGAACCGTCTTGGATCTGACGGCGGCACGCGTGGATCATTAAAGCCGGCTGTTACCAGAATCGGCTTGGTTAGATTTTCCGCCTTGAAGATGGGTGTGAGCTTGTGTGTGAGATCGCTTCCAACCGGTCCCATTTCTCTTTCCCATCCTGCAGAGAATGCCTGATTCTTCGAGTGAGTGTTTGTCCAGTCAACATCGGAGACGCCGACATCAGATACGCCGCACGCGAGTTTATCAGGACAGGTTGTTGTCAGCCAGTCAACTATGTATCCGCCATAGGATGCTCCCCAGACAGCGATCTTGTCGGGTCTGGAGTAACCATTGTCGATCAGGTAATCGAGTGCCGCTTCGCAATCGAGCAGAGACGCGAATCTGCCCTCGAGATTGTCCGCTCGCTCGTAGGCGGGACCGTAGCCGGTCGATCCGCGGACATTCGGGAACATCATTACAAAGCCTTTGCTGAGAGCAAAAGCAATATTGCGCTGGAAGTAGGGTCTGCTCTGCCCCGGAGGCCCGCCGTGGTAGTTGACGATGGCCGGGTTTGATCCATCCATCTTGGCACTTACCGGTTTGTACAGCAATGCCGGGATCTCGGTGCCATCTTCTGACTTGTATCGGATCACTTGCACTTCTATGCCCGAGAAATCGAATCCGAAGGTCGAGACTTTGCCGATCTGCTTGAGGCCGGTGTCACCCAGAGCGAATGAGAACGCCGTCGGAGGAGTTGTCGGCGATGAGTATCCGAATACTACTTTGCCTAGATCATTTGATGATATTGCGCTGGCGACGCCGATCTTCGGCTGCGGAACCGGGATGACTTTGCCGGTCATGTCAAATGCAGCCATCTCAGAGTAGCCATCCAGGTTGAGAGCCGTGACGACAACACCTTTCTTCCTGATAAAGGTGAAATCTTCGGTCTCTTTCTTTGGGTCATAAATGACTTTGAATTCCTTCGGTTTGGCGGGGTCGAGCATACAAAACTTCATGAACTCATCATCATTGGATTTCGCCGAAGTCAGCGTGATCATCTTTCCATCATCGGTGAATCCCGCTCCCCAGACGAGCGTCGTATCGGAAAGGTCCGTCACTTTGCCGGAACTCAAGTCGAGCATCGCCAACTGAGTTTCCGAGAAAGAGATATACCGCAGGAACGCCAGCTTACTCTTGTAGTAATCGAGCGGATAGAATGCACCCGGCTCGGAGTAAATAGTGTCGAGCTTGGCTGTCGACATTGTGTAGCGTCCGATACGCATCTGATCGGTCTGGATATACAAATAGAACTGGTCAGGATTGTCCTCATCGAATATCAATCCGCTATACCGCTCAGTCCTGCTTTGGAGCAACGGTTTGAACTGACCGTTTCTCTCGAAACGCCAAATGTCATGCATCTCGTCGCCAAATACATTGACAGTCACCAGAACGAAATCACCGGACGGATGGACGCTGAAGCCACTAATTATGATGCCTTCGTCGGTCCAGTTGTTCGGTGTAAACTGAATCGGCCAGCCCATCGGACCATCCATGTAAAATATCGCCTGACTTTCGCCCGTGATTCTCATCTGGAAATAGATGCGACCCGTGTTGTCGATCTGCGGATCGGTAACGAGATCGATACCGAGCAGAAATGACAGATCGGTCATTGTCGGTTCCCAGAATTTCGAGGATTCGAGCATCTGAATCGTGACAGCTTCCGTGCTGTCGATGTAAGCGAGGATTTTGGTTGTGTCGGTAGTGACCCAGGG
>Ga0180009_10006735_pt1 | contig 11944 bp, 11 predicted proteins | sample OS_PC_MetaG_FD_123537 | JGI IMG/M metagenome (GOLD analysis project Ga0180009, IMG submission 123537) | Groundwater microbial communities from the Aspo Hard Rock Laboratory (HRL) deep subsurface site, Sweden - OS_PC_MetaG | ecosystem: Environmental > Aquatic > Deep subsurface > Groundwater...
CATGTCGGGCGGGCGCATTTCGATCGGTTTGCTGCGGGGTTTGCCCGCCAACCAAGCTAATGGACTTTTTCCTTACATGCCGAAGATTCCCGGCAGCTTCCTGCGGGGACCTTCAATTCCTGACACTTCCATGCACAGTCAAAACGGACTCATCTGCCCTTGAACCCGACTGCAATATCCGGGTCTAAGTTACCTGCGTGCCGGAACACCGGGAGACTCGGCCGTGCCGGTCGTTCTTCCCTGCTATCTGGACGGTTCGGCCGTGGATATCCGGTCTTTTCAGGACTGGTGAATCTATGAGAAACTGCTGCGCAGGAAACGGATCGTTTACCGGGTCATCGGCAGCCCCGAGGTGGGCATGGGGCATGTCTATCGGCCCTTGACCATTGCCCACGAGGTGACGGACCACGAACTGATCTTCGTCTGCAAGGAAGAGGACGAACTGGCCCTCAAAGGGCTGTCCGGAAAGGGATATCCGGTGCGCGTCTTTCCAGCGCACGCCATCGATTAGGCGATCATCGCCTCCCGGCCCGACCTGGTCGGAGTTCTGGAACGGTTGATCGAAGACCGATCATTTCGAAAACATCTTTACAACAGGATGCATGGCTACGATTTCATCCAGAACAAGGCCAAGGTCATTGGCATGATCGAGGGCCTGCTTTCGTGAAGACCCCGCCCCTGGAACGCGTCACGGGCATCATCCAGGCCCGGATCGGGTCGACCCGGCTGCCGGGCAAGATGCTGCTGCCCCTCCATGACCGGCCGATCATCGAATGGGTGGTCCGACGAGTGGCCCGTTCTACTAGACTGGATGCCCTGGTCGTGGCCCTGCCTGATACCGAGGCCAACGATCCGCTGGCCGCCTGTGTCTCCAGTCTGGGCGTCTCGATTTTTCGCGGACCTGAAGACGATGTGCTGAGGCGATTCCACCTGGCGGCCCAAGACGTCGGCGCCAGCCATATCGTCCGTGTCTGCGCGGACAACCCGTTGATCAGTTGGGAGGAGATCGATCACCTCATCGATTTTTTCCGTAGGGAGCCCTGCGACTACGCGTACAATCACATTCCCCGGAACAACCGCTATCCGGACGGACTGGGCGCCGAAATGGTCCCGTTCTCCATACTCGAGCGCATCGAGCGTCTGGCCGTCCAGCCGAACCATCGGGAACACTGTTTGTTATACATACTCGACCATCCGGACCATTTTTCCATCCGGACCTTCGATCCGCCCAATGAAGAGGTGGCCTGTCCGGACCTTCGACTTGACGTGGATACCCGGGAAGACCTGGACCGCCTGTCGGCCCGGACCTGTGATCTCTACGCGTCCTCGGAGGATGTGGTCCGCATGTACAGGAGTGCTTGACGTGTCCAGGCTAATGGGTCTGCTCTAACTCGTCGTGGAACCCGCGCCTTGTCTCGGCCCTACATCATCGCCGAAGCGGGCGTCAATCATGATGGCCGGATGTGCCCGGCCCGGCGGTTGATTGAGGGAGCTGGTTTAATCTCTTAAGAGTTGATTTTTAGTCAAAATGGCCAATGACCGGGCAAAACCTGTCGGCGAACTGGTCCAGCTTGTTATGAAGCCGCTCCGGATGGATTTGGTCGGCCAGCACCTGAGCCTCATCCCAATCTTCGATGGAGACAAAGGCGTTGTCGAGCATCTCGAAGCCGATATCATTTCCCCGGAGCTTGGCCGCCAGTTCTCCGTGGCCGTTGTAATAGAACTGAAGGCGGAAAGGCGCCCAGGTGGGCACGAGCAGATGGCAAAGGCCCAGGTCGGCATCTATGAAGTAAAAATAGTAGTGCAGGCACTTGGCCTGCCCGGGCTTGAGAAAGGTCTGATGGGTCTTCTTGTCATGCCAGGGTTTGTATGTCGGACAAGGATCCATGGCCGAAAATATATGAACCCGGCCAGGCTGATCATCTCGTTGTTCTACGATCGCCCGGACACGCTCTTCTTTTCGGAAGTTCTTTTTGCCGATGAATTCGATCTCAAGGTTGTTTTCTTGGGCCAGCCGTTCGGCATTGGAACGGATTTCTGCTCTCAGAGGTTCGGCCCACCGGGGATAGTCGAAAATTCTGGTCCTATGGGAATTCAGGCAGGCGGTCATTCGTCCCGCGTAGCAGGTGCCGGGGATCGTCCCGGTGATAACCACCTGGGCGAGGCAAGACCGGTCACCGCGTATTTTGGCGGCGTGACGGTCGATGAAAAGTTCCATGACTCAACCGCCCTCAAACAGTTTGAGAAACCATTAATACAATTCGGAAACGCGGCATAAGGAAAAAACCTGTTTGGTTCCGGCTATGCCGGGTTAGGACAAGAAAACTGAAATGATCGCCCCCAAATTTAGACAAGGAAGAGGAAACCGATAGTGGACGGCCAGAGTCCAATTCAAAACGGATCGCCTCCGAACTGGGTCTGTATCCCCGCTGGCGTTGCGGCTCCGGAGGAGAACCTGATCGACTTCGGGCAACTCCTCGGGACTATTTGGCGATGGAAGTGGGGTATTGGCGGCTTCACGCTGGTCTGCACCCTGATTGCCGTGTACGTGACCCTGTTCGTCATGCCCGTCAAGTTCACCTCCGATGCCAGTATTCAGCCAACCGAGAGTTCCAATCCCCAATTGTCCGGTCTGCTGGCGGCTTCCGCCCAGTTCTTGCCCATTCCGCTGGCCAGGGGCAATGACAAGTCCCGGGTCATGCTCAACTATCTGGAGAGTCGGGCACTTCAGGCCTGGATGATCGAGAAGTATAATTTGAGGGTCCGAATGTATCCGGACCTGTGGGACGCCGAGCAGAAAAAGTGGCGGGTCGATGACCCCAAGCAGATTCCCTCTTTGGCCAAGATGCTTCAAAGAAACGTCGTGTTGAATACGTTTGGCGCCGATAAAGACAAGGATACCGGCCTGATAACCATATACTTCATTGACGAGGATCCGGTTTTCGCCGCCAAGGTCGTCTCCGGCACCATCGAGAAGCTGGACCAGTACCTGACAGAGGAATACATTACTGATGCCAAGCGAAATCGGATATTTATCGAGGAGCAATTGGCCCGGGCGACCAAGCTGTTAGAGGATTGGGAAAAAAAGGTACCCAGCCAGGATTTGACGGCCAGCAAGATCGAACGGGAGCGGATGGCTACGACAGCGGTTTACCAGGAATTGAGACGGCAGTATGAACTGGCCAAAATCGAGGAGGACAAGCAGCTCGTCTCGTTCAGGGTGCTGGACCAGCCCTTGGTCCCGGCATTCAAAAGCGAGCCGCAACGGTCGAAGATCTGTCTGGCCACGATGATTGTATCCGCTTTCATGGCCTTCATTCTGATTATGCTCTGGGAATATTTTCGGGGCACACTGATGTCTGGAAACGGTACGGCGCCAGATCCGCAATCGGAACAGGCGCATACACCAGAATCGTGAGGGGTTGCCACCACCGCTGTCCCCAACGCTTCGAGATCGTGTATTATCACGAAAAACAGCCTGTCTAAATGCTGATTTCATGCTATATGGTAAACCTGAATTGGCTGTAAGACGGCCCGGACACGGGTCCGGATTCTTATTGGCCAAGGCACCTCAACCGGCCCGTCACCTGGACGGAGCGGATATGACGAACAAAAGGTAATCCTATGCACGAAGGGCTCAAGGCTTTGCCACCCTTTACATTCAGTCTCAGGACCAAGATCCGTTTTGGAAGCGGCGTCAGGAGCGATCTTCCCGAAGCGGTGGAGGCGGCGCACTGGAAAAAAATCGGTGTCGTGATCGACCACCAGATAATCGATCTGGAAACCTTCAAAGGCCTCCTTTCGGACCTGGAAGCGGCGGGGAGCCGTTTGACCGTCGAGGCCTGTCGAATTTCCGAACCGACCTATGCCTCCCTCGATAAGGCCCGGCAGTCTTTTGCCGACCCGGAACTCGACGCGATGATCGGTATCGGCGGGGGCAGCGCCCTGGACATGGCCAAGGCCATGGCGGTCCTGGTTCACAACCGGGAACCGGCCTTGGCCTATCGCGGCTTTGACAAGATGGCCGAGCCGGTTCTGCCGATCATCGCCGTCCCGACGACCGCCGGCACGGGCAGCGAGGTGACACCCAACGCCTCATTTATCGACGACCAGGCCAAGAAAAAACTGGGGATCAACGGTGAAGCGGTTCGCCCGATGCTGGCCTTTCTGGACCCGGAACTGACGGTGACCTGCCCCATGGGGCCGACCGTATCGGCAGCCGCGGACAGCGTCGTCCACGCGGTCGAGGCCTACATGGCCCAAAAAACGAACCCGATGGCCCGGACCCTGGCCCGGGAAGGCGTGCGACGGGTGTTCGCGGCATTGCCCCGTGTGGTTGAGAACCTTTCGGACCTGTCCGCAAGGGAAGATGTCATGTTCGGCGCCTTCCTTTCCGGCTTGGCCCTGATGCATTCCGGCACGGGACCAGCCGCGGCCCTGTCCTATCCCCTGGGTGTTCACTACGGCGTTCCCCATGGTTTGGGCGGGGCGATTTTTCTTCCGTCCGTTATCGAATATAATATAGAGCAGGGTGTTTACGATTATGGCGATCTGGTCCCAGGTTTGTCCGGGACCGCCGAGGAAATGGCCAGGCTCTTCCTGGACCGTCTGACCGCCCTGTGGGAGATGCTCGATATTCCTCGGGACCTGGGTCGATTTGGGCTGTCGTCCGCAGGGGTGGAAACGTTTATCAGCGACACCATGGAGCTGAAAGGCGCGCTTGACCAGAACCCGGCCCCGTTCGGAGAGAAGCAGGCCCGAACGATCGTCGAACGGCTTATAAATAATTAGAATTCGGGAAAGAAGGCCCCATGGAATTTCGAATCAGGTTCAGCGGCAAATCTCACGATTATACGGAAGAAGAGATTCAAACGGTCGTCAGAACAATCAAGGAGGCCGAGCCATATACCCAGGGTCGTCACATGCAGGCTTTTCAGGAAAGATTCGCCGGGTACATCGGGGGAGGGCAGGCCTTTGCGGTCTGCAACGCCACGGCCGCCTTGGAAATGTCGGCCCAACTCATCGGTTTCGAACCGGATGACGAGGTCATCATTCCCGGGCACACCTTTACCGCCACGGCCTACCCCTTTGTCAAAAAAGGCGCCCGAATCGTCTGGGCCGACATGGACCTGGGGACCCGCGTCGTGACGCCGGAAACCCTGGCCGCCCGGATCACCCCCAGGACCAAGGCCATCGTCGTGGTGCACCTTTACGGGTACGCCGCCGACATGCCCGGTATCATGGACCTGGCCGCCAGGCACAACCTGCTGGTCGTCGAGGATGCGGCTCAGTCCCTGGGCACCGACGTCGGCGGGGGCAAGTCCGGGGCCTTGGGCGACTTTGGCGTGTTTTCCCTGCATTCCCACAAGAACATCACCACCCTGGGCGAAGGCGGCGTCCTGTGGGTCAAGGACGAACGATACACCCGGATCGTTCCCTTGCTTCGGCACAACGGCCACACCGGCTTCGATTTCGAACGGGAACATTACTGGGTGCCGGCCATGGGCAACGTGGATATGCCCGAACTTGACGGCCGGTTTCTGATGCCCAATAATTTTTGCCTGGGTGAGGTCGAGTGCGCCCTGGGCGCCAAGATGCTCGAACGCATCGACCGGATCAATGCCGAAAAACGCGCCCGGGCTTTGACCTTTATCGACGCCCTGGCCGGTTTTCCGGAATTGGAGTTCCACCGCGTCGATACGACCCGGCACAACTATCATCTCCTGGCCGCCAGGATGACTAGCGGCCGGCGGGACGAGTTCATGGCTGCCATGGCCTACCAGAAGGGCATTCAGTGCGTGGTTCAATACTACCCGTTGTACCGCTATCCGTTTTATCAAAAGATCGGTATGGGACAGGCCGAATGCCCCAATACCGACCGGTTTTTCGATCATATGGTCTCGTTTCCTTTTCATCATTGGCTCAGCGACGATGATCTGGAATACATGCTCGATAGTACCCGAGAGGTATTGCTGTCATTAAGGTAATCAATGTCTGAACCGCTTTGCGTCATCATACCGGCCGTAAAAAAGAACGTCGCCTTTCCGGACGATCTGGTCAAGAAACTCGACGGCGTCAGCCTGATCCAGCGGACCATCGAAACCGGACGTACCCTGGGCAATTCGGACAACCTCTACGTGGTGACCGATTCCCAGGAGATCACCCTGATTTGCGAGCGCAACCAGGTCGGCTTTTTTTACAGACCGGAAATCCAGTTGTCCGGCGAGAGCATCCTGCGAGACCTCCGCTTTTCCCTTCTGAGGGTCTACAAAAAATTCGATAATATTCTGATCCTCTACCCTCACGTCATGCTTCTGGACCCGGATGTCCTGCCCCGGGCCTGGGACGCTTTCAGGCAGGGCGATTGTGATGCCATGCTGTCGGTTCGCAAGGAACCGCAAAGCATTTTCAAGGCCGGGGAGACCTGTATCAACGACGCCATCTTTACCGATGCCCGCGAGAACGTCCTGGTCGAGGTCAAGGCCTTCGTGTTCATCCGGTCGGAGCTGATCAAGAAAGACTCGGCCGTGCCGGTCGTTCTTCCCTACTATCTGGACGGCTCGGCCGTGGAGATCCGGTCTTTTCAGGACTGGTGGATCTGCGAGAAACTGCTGCGCAGGAAACGGATCGTTTACCGGGTTATCGGCCGCCCCGAGGTGGGCATGGGGCATGTCTATCGGGCCTTGACCATCGCTCATGAGGTGACGGACCACGAATTGATCTTTGTCTGCAAGGAAGAGGACGAACTGGCCATAAGAGGATTGTCCGGAAAGGGATATCCGGTGCGCGTCTTTCCCTCTCACGCCATCGATGAGGCGATCATCGCTTCCCAGCCCGATTTGGTCATCAACGATGTTCTGGAAACCGAAGCCGAGTATGTCAGGAATCTGATTCAGACCGGGATCAAGGTGGTCAACTTCGAGGACCTGGGAGCCGGAGCCATGGAAGCGGACCTGACCTTCAACGAGCTGTACGACGAACCGCTGATACCGGGAGACCGTATCCGCTGGGGGCATGAATACTTTTTTCTCCGGGATGAATTCGCCCAGGCGGTTCCCCGACCCTTTCCGGAAGAGGTTCGCACCCTGCTGCTGACTTTCGGCGGCACCGACGTCAAAAACCTGACCATGAAGACCCTGGCGGCCATTCTGGATGTCTGCCGGGAACGGGGCATTCAGATATACGTCATCACCGGCGGCGGTTATCTCTACAAGGAAGAACTGATTCGCTTCATCAACGAGGCCGACTACTCCGGGTTGTCTTTCACTTCCGCGACCGGAATCATGTCCAAAATCATGGAGTCCTGCGACATAGGCATCTGCTCCAATGGCCGTACGGTCTACGAACTGTGCTACATGAAGATTCCCTCCATCGTCATCGCCCAGCATGAGCGGGAAAAGACGCATCACTTCGCCGAGGAGCATCGCGGCATGCTACCTCTGGGGGGCTACACGAACTCTGACGAGGAGGCCGAGCTGGTCGGAGTTCTGGAACGGCTGATCGAAGACCGATCATTTCGAAAAAATCTTTATGACAGGATGCATGGCTACGATTTCATCCAGAACAAGGCCAAGGTCATTGGCATGATCGAGGGCCTGCTTTCGTGAAGACCCCGCCCCTGGAACGCGTCACGGCTATCATCCAGGCCCGGATCGGATCGACCCGGCTTCCGGGCAAGATGCTGATACCCCTTCACGGTCGGCCGATCATCGAATGGGTCGTCCGTCGGGTGGCGCGTTCCGGCAGGCTTGACGCCGTGGTCGTGGCCTTGCCGGACACTCCGGCCAACGATCCGCTGGCCGAGGCCGTGGCCGGCTTGGACGTCCGGGTCTTTCGCGGACCAGAAGGTGACGTGTTGCGACGATTACATCTTGCGGCACTGGACGTCGGGGGCAGTCATATTGTCCGCGCCTGCGCGGACAACCCGCTGATCAGTTGGGAGGAGATCGATCACCTCATCGATTTTTTCCGCCGCTGGCCCTGCGATTACGCCTACAATCACATTCCCAGGAACAACCGCTATCCGGACGGACTGGGCGCCGAGATGGTCCCTTGGGCCATCCTCGATCGCATCGAGCGTCTGGCCGTCCAGCCGAACCATCGGGAGCACTGTTTTTCATACATCCACGACCATCCGGACCAGTTCTCGATCCGGACATTCGACCCACCCAATGAACGGGTGGCCTGTCCGGACCTTCGACTTGACGTGGATACCCGGGAAGACCTGGACCGCCTTTCGGCCAGGACCTGTGATCTCTATGCGTCCTCGGCTGACGTGGTCCGCATCTTCAGGAGTGCCTGACGTGTCCAAGCTAATCAGTCTTTTCGAGGGGTTTCGTCGTTCAGAGCGCTCCCTGTTCCGTCCCTGTATCATTGCGGAAGCGGGCGTCAACCATGAAGGCAAAATGGAACTGGCCCATCGGCTGATCGAAGAAGCCGCCGGGGCCGGCGCGGATGCCATCAAGTTTCAGACCTACAAGGCCGAGACCATTGCCTCCAGGCATTCACCGGCCTATTGGGATACGTCCAAGGAACCGACCCTGAGTCAGTTCGAGCTGTTTAAAAAATACGACAAATTCTGGAAAAAGGAGTTCGAGGATATCAAGAGCTGTTGTGACCGAAACGGTATCGAGTTTCTAAGCACGCCGTTCGACATCGAATCCGCCCGATTCCTGAACGATATGGTGGACGTTTTCAAAATATCGTCATCCGACATAACCAACCGGCCCTTCATTGAATTCATCTGCGACTTCGGCAAGCCGATCATCCTGTCGACCGGTGCGTCCTACCTGTACGAGATCGAGGAAGCGGTCATGTGGATTCAGGACAAAGGCAATCCCCTGGCCCTGCTTCACTGCGTCCTGAACTACCCGACCGAGAACCGCAACGCCCACCTGGGAATGATCCTTCACTTGAGAGAGAAGTTCCCGGATCACTTGATCGGTTATTCCGACCACACTTTGCCCGGGGACATGCGGGTGCTCATGACCGCCACCCTGCTGGGTGCGGTCGTGCTGGAAAAGCATTTTACCCACGACAAGAGTCTGCCGGGCAACGACCATTACCACGCCATGGACAAAGAGGATCTGGCCCGGTTCCGGGCCGATCTGGACGAAACTTTCGAAATGCTCGGCCGTTTCGACAAGCACTCCCTTCCGTCCGAGGAGCCGGCCAGGAAGAACGCGAGACGGAGCCTAGTGGCGTCGAGAGACATCCATCGAGGACGGTGCCTGACCGCTGAAGACGTGACCTGGAAGCGCCCCGCTTTCGGCATCTCGCCCAGGGACTATGACCGGGTTTTGGGGCGGACCGCCCGTGTGGACATAGAAAAGGACGCTTCACTCGATTGGGGAATGCTCGATGCGGCCCTGGACGGACCTTCGACGAAAAATGCCTGACCGGATCGAGGAAATCCGGGCCTACCTCAACCGATTGTTTCCCGTTTGCCGGAGCATTACCGGTCCGGGAAACCGGGAGACGCTCAAGGTCCTCCAGGAGATTGTTCCCCTGGAAATCAAGGAATACCCGTCCAGTCGACCGGTCTACGACTGGGTCGTTCCGCCTGAGTGGAGCATTCGGGAGGCCTGGATAAAAAACCCGGACGGGCAAAAGATCGTCGACTTCGACCGATCCAATCTGCATGTGGTCAGTTACAGCCGGCCGGTCTCCGGGAAAGTCAGCCTGGCCGAACTCGAAAACCATCTTCACTATCGGACCGTCCTCCCCCGGGCCATCCCCTACCGGACCAGCTATTATCGGGAGGATTGGGGATTTTGCCTCAGCTATGAAGACTATCAGCGGTTTTTCAGGAAGGAAGGGGAATACGAGGTTCTGATCGATTCGACCCTGGAGGAGGGCGCCCTGACCGTCGGAGAACTGCTCGTCAGGGGGGACAGCCCCAGGGAATACCTGATCTCGACCTATTTCTGCCACCCCTCCCTGGCCAACGACAATCTCAGCGGCGTGGTGCTGACCGCCTTTTTGGCCCGGGAACTGTCACGTAGGAAAAACAATTTTAGTTACAGAATCATTTTCGTGCCCGAGACAATCGGCGCGGTGGCCTACTGCGCGCATAACGAAGCGGCCATGAAGGCTATTGACTGCGGCTTCGTAATTACATCGGTCGGCGGTCCGGGACGGTTTGGATACAAGCGGAGCTTCGATCCGGAACACGTTATCAACCGGATCATCGAGCAGGCCTTTCAGGAAAGCGGGATAGAATATCTGGTCTATCCCTTTGATATTCACGGCAGTGACGAACGCCAGTACTCCTCGCCCGGCTTTCGCATCAACATGGCCAGTATCTGCAAGGACAAATACTACGAATACGACTTCTACCACACCTCCCTGGACAACCTGGACTTCGTCAAGCCCGAGTTTATCGAGCAGTCGCTCCGGCTTTATCTCGACGTCATCGGGCGCCTGGACGACAATCTGGTCTTCGTCAATCAACAGCCCCATTGCGAGGTCATGCTGTTTAGACACGGATTGTATCCGAAGTCCGGCGGCGGTATGCTGCCGGGCCGGAATACATCCGAGGAACTGGACATCATTCTCTGGCTGCTGTTCCTTTGCGACGGAACGGCTTCGTTATGGCAGGTTGCGGAAAAGACCGGGTTCGATTTTAAGGATATTGTCCGGGTGGCCGGCATGCTCGAAAGCCGGGGGTTGTTGAAGCGGATCGACGAGCGGATGACTAACCAATCATGAGCAGAAAAAGCAAGTTTGAACTGATTCCGGCCCTGCCTGACGAGCGGTGGGACGAGTTCGTCGAAGCTTCGCCTCAGGGCACGATATTTTCTCTGAGTCGCTACCTGGAGGCCTTGGAAAGAGACAGCGAGTGTTTTTACGTGATGCGGGGACAGGAGGTCAAGGCCGCCCTGTGCTATACGCCATGCCCTGATGAGGCCGGGTGCGAGCTGGACGATCTGGCCATTCACAACGGGATCATGTTCAAAAACGACGAGACCAAGAAAGAGACCAAGGCCCGCTTCGAACGTTTCGAGATCACGGAATTCATCATCAATGAGTTGGACGGCCGGATGAAGCGTATCGAGCTTGCCCTGGCCCCTCAGTTCGAAGACCTCCGTCCGTTCTTGTGGCACAACTATCATTCGAAAGACCCTCACCTCAAGTTCGAGACCGACCTTCGGTATACCAGCTACCTGGACATCTCCGAGCTGGCCTCCGGAGGGGATGACGAAGCGACAACCGTGTTCAGAAACATGGACACCATTCGCCAACGCAACATCCGAGAAGCAGGAAAAGGCGGGGCCTGGGTTGAAAAGGGAGGAGACAGCGGCCAGTTCATCGCTTTCTATCAGCCCCTTTTGACCTCCCAGGGTGGCGATGTGTCCAAGGGTAAGCTGGGCCGCATGGCTAAGCTGATCGATGTGTTGATTGAATCGGACCTTGGTCTGGTCCTGACCACCCGCAACCCGGCCGGTGAGCCCATTTACGTGACCGTGTTCTGTCATGATTCCAAAAGGGCCTACTATCTCTTCGGTGCCGGTGATCCGGTGGCCACCGAACGCTACAAGGGGACCTTCGGGTTTTGGGAAGGCTTCAAACTCCTGGCCCAGGACCGCGGTCTGAGAACCGTGGATATGGAAGGCGTCAACAGCCCGCAGCGGGGCTGGTTCAAACTCAGCTTCGGCGGGGACCTGAGGCCCTATTACCAGGTTTACAAAGGAAACAGATAATGGCCAAGTCCACCGACTACCATGACTACGTAATCAAGAGCGGCCGCTTCGTGGGTGAGTTCGAAGACATGTACAGGCACTCAAGTGGCAAACCCTGGCATCAGGATGAGTTGGCCTACGCCATCTTCTCCGATATCGACCTGACCGTACTCAGAGCCCTCAGAAAGAGATACGGTTTTACGACCATTGGAGAAATCGGTTGCGGTTTGGGATACGTGGCCGATCGGATGCAGAGAGAGATC
>Ga0180009_10006736_pt1 | contig 11942 bp, 10 predicted proteins | sample OS_PC_MetaG_FD_123537 | JGI IMG/M metagenome (GOLD analysis project Ga0180009, IMG submission 123537) | Groundwater microbial communities from the Aspo Hard Rock Laboratory (HRL) deep subsurface site, Sweden - OS_PC_MetaG | ecosystem: Environmental > Aquatic > Deep subsurface > Groundwater...
ACATCTTCTCGTCTGGATTTGGGCAGCATCCGTCAGTCAAAAACCCCACTCCTCCAGTTGCTTCACCATCCTTTGCCGGTGACTTCCAGCCCAAAAGGAGCGGCGGCAGGAGGGGCAAGACCGAATCTCGGCGCCGCTTTCGTAGAAGACGTAATCAGGGATGTTTTCACGGCCCTCCGCATCGGCAGGCGTTTCTAAAGGGACGTTACAGCGAAGACAAAGCGTGAACCATCTTGATTTGTCCAGAGACAGAGCGCCTTGGTCCCGCATTTCTTGGAGCTGCCCCTCCAGCCGATCCGAACGGATCAGCAAGATATGGCGATACAGCCTGACTGTATCTTTCCTGCGGGAGAGTAGTCTGCGTCCGTCCAGGACGAGTCGTTTGACGGTGTTGCCTCCATAGTAGGACTGGTAATGGGTATCATAGCCCATTACCCGGAGCCATTTGGCCAACCGGCCCAGCATGGCGTCGGCCACAAACCTCGGTTCCATTGATCTCCTGCCTTGAGCGTTGGCGTCAAATCCATTGACGAAGTCTAACGATTATTATAGATTAATTTTCCATTAGAATCCCCACAAAAGAAATCATTAGACAAATTCAAGGTGTTATCTTGCGCATAGGCCTACGAAAAAGGGAGAGGATGGAATAGGCCCCGAGGGTATGAGCCTTTCGCGAAACGTGTGCGCCCTGCGCATGTTTATGGACCGATAGGTGTCAGGGCTGGAGGGTGGACCTGAGTCACCAACAGGGGATATCCTCTTGGGGTGCCTTCGAGAGCATGAAGGGGTTTAGGGCATGGATAAGATCATCATTGAAGGGGGTTATCCTCTTAAGGGCAGGGTAAAGGTGAGCGGGGCCAAGAACGCCGCCCTTCCGGTTATTGCGGCCTGCCTCTTGACAGAGGGTTGGCACCGTCTCAAAAAGATCCCCCGTCTGAAAGATGTTCAAACAATCAAGCTTATTATGTCAAGAATGGGCGTCGACTTTCAAGAGGGGGAGGGGGTGACGTCCGTCAACACGGAACACCTTCAGGCCCACGTCGCTCCCTATGATCTGGTCAAGACCATGAGGGCCTCCATCCTGCTCCTTGGCCCCTTACTGGCCCGCCTGGGAAAGGCCAAGATTTCATTGCCCGGCGGCTGTGCTATCGGCGCGCGGCCCATCAATTTGCACCTGAAGGCCCTGGCTGAGATGGGCGTAGAGATGTTTCTGGAACACGGGTATGTCAACGCAGAGGTGGATAGGCTCAGAGGCGCAGATATCTTCTTTGACACCCCCACCGTTACGGGAACAGAAAATATCATGATGGCCGCAGTCAAGGCAAAAGGTGAGACCGTCTTGAGAAATGCGGCCAAGGAGCCCGAAGTCAAGGACTTGGCCGACATGCTTCTGGGTATGGGCGCCCATATCGAGGGAGCAGGGACGGACACAATTTTCGTTAAAGGTGTGGATGACTTACGCCCGGTATCTGAACACACGATTATCCCTGACAGGATAGAGGCAGGGACTTTCATGATTGCCGCGGCCATGACGAAGGGGGAGATATCTATTGAAGGATGCCGTGTTGATCAGCTGGCTGCCGTGATTGAGAAGGTACAATCCGTAGGGGCGGAGGTAAAAGTGACCGCAGATGGCCTGGTGGTCAGAGGGGCAGATGTCATAGAGAGCGTCGATATCGAAACCATGCCTTTTCCGGGATTTCCAACGGACCTCCAGGCTCAATTCATGGCCCTTATGTGTATTGGGAAGGGTTCGAGCGTCATCAGGGAGACCATTTTCGAAAACAGATTTATTCACGTCAGCGAGCTAAAGAGGATGGGAGCGGATATCAGGATCCATGGCAACCAGGCCCTGGTGCGTGGCAAGGAGAGTCTGCTGGCTGCTCCGGTGATGGCCACGGATCTTCGCGCCAGCGCCTCTCTCGTGCTGGCCGGCCTGGTGGCGCAGGGGGGCAAGACCGAGGTGAACCGGATCTATCACTTAGATAGGGGGTACGAGGCCCTGGAAGAGAAGTTCCGAGCGCTGGGAGCCAAGATCTGGCGAGAAAAAGCGTGACATATGTTTCACCGCCCTTTGATCCCGATTCTGCTCTCCTATACCGGCGGGATACTCACCGGGCATATGGCCCTATCCCCAAGTCCATCCCTTCTTCTTCTCCTCTTCCTATCATTCACGGCGCTTCTCCTTGCCTCCCTTCTCAGCCCTAGTCGGTTCAGGTTCTCCTCGTTCCTTGCCCTTTTTTTTCTTGCAGGCATCTACCAGGACCTGAATCGGCATCAGGCGTCGAGACTGCTTCGATCAGCCGATGAGCGGGCAAGTGTCATCGTGGAGGGGACGGTCCTCGAGCCGGCCAGGTTGACTCAGGATCGCTCAAGGTTTGTCATCAGGGTTGACCGGCTGTCTCTCGAGGGCAAAGAGGAAGAGAGCAGGGAAAGGCTCTTGGTGACGGTTTACAGCCATGGACGCGAATTCTTGCCTGGGGATAAAATCCTGTTTCCGGCCAGATTGAGGCCCTTTGAGAATTTCGACAATCCCGGCCAATACGACTACAAGCTTGCCATGAATTTGAGAGGCCTCTTCTGCGTTGCCTCGGTCTCTGATGGGAGGCGGATCGTGCCTTTGGGCAAAGGGCACCTGGATTTCCCATTCGGAAGGCTGGAAGGAGTCCGCGACGCCATCAGGCATTTCCTGCGCGAAAGGCTCTCACCCCATAACCAGGCCCTTTTCAGGGCTCTTATCCTAGGGGAGAGGCAAGGGATCACCCCTGAGCTGAGAGAACATTTTAACATGACGGGCTTGGGGCATACGCTGGCGGTTTCAGGACTCCATATTGGACTGGTGGCCTGGATTTCTTTCACCCTCATCAGGTGGCTCATCTCCCTCTCTTATAGACTGACCCTCATGACGGATACGCGCAAGGTGGCGGCCGTGGTGACCTGTTTGCCGGTGGTTGTCTACACTTCTCTGACAGGCTTTCAGGTCGCCAGCCAGAGGGCCATGATCATGGTTCTCGCCTTTCTCTTCTCTATAGTCTTGGGTCGTCAAAAGGAGGTCTGGTCTACGCTGGCCTTTGCCGGCTTTATCGTCCTCGGCATTGATCCTCACGCCCTTTTCGGCATCTCTTTCCAGTTATCCTTTCTATCGGTTATCGGTATCCTGTGGCTAGGACCGGCGGTTTACAAGGTGTTATGCCCCCCCGAGAGCCAATCAGCCAGAGGAAAAGGGGTCATACACCGGTTCTACCGCTATGTGGCGGGTCTCATTGCCGTTACCGTTTCTGCGGTGGTTTTCCTCTTGCCGATCACCTCGTTCTATTTTCACCGGATCTCTGTCGTCTCGGTGCCGGCGAATCTCACCGTGGTTCCGATCCTTGGGCTCTGGATTTTACCCCTTGGGCTTTTGGCCGCCTTGAGTATGACCCTTTCTGCCTCGCTGGCCGACCTCCTCTTACAGGCGAGCGCATGGGGGATGGACCGGACGATGGAGATGATTCAGTTCTGGGGCCGATTCCAATGGGCCGAGCTGTGGGTTATCAGGCCGAACTTCGTAGAGATCGTTCTTTATTATGGCCTCGTCTTTTTCCTCTTTTTTCTGAGGCGCTGGCGAATGGCCAAAATAGGCCTCGCGGCCCTTCTCTTCTTTCTCGGAGCTGACATATCCTATTGGATCTACAAGACACGCTATGATTCTCACCTCAGGATAACCTATTTGGATGTGGGACAGGGTAACGCTGCCCTGGTCCAATTTCCGGGGAAGGAGAGGATGCTCATAGACGGTGGGGGTTTTCCCGGGAGCGACTTTGATGTGGGGAGAATGGTCATCGCCCCTTTTCTTCTCGACTCGAAGATCCTGCGCGTTGATTATCTGGTCCTGACCCACCCCCAGACGGACCATATGGAAGGGCTCCGATTCATCGCCCGGCACTTCGGACCAAAAGAATTCTGGCACAATGGTGAAAGAGCGGAGACCCCTTCCTTCAAGGAACTGGAGAAGATCATAGAGGCCAAGAATATCAGGGTCTTCACGCCATCGGATTTAAACGGCGGGAGGGAGATCTCGGGCGTCAGGATAGGGGTGCACCATCCCGACCCGGAAGAGAGCAGAGATCGGCGTTTTCAAGGGGCCATGAAATTGAATGACAGATCGATGGTATTGAAGGTGTCCTATGGGAAGACATCCTGCCTATTCCCCGGGGATCTGGAAGTGGCGGGTGAGGAAATGGTCGTTTCCAAGGCAGGCCCCCTACTCAAAAGCGACATCCTGCTGGCCCCCCATCATGGCAGCAAGACATCCTGTTCAGCGCCCTTTCTTGAAATGGTCAGGCCCCGTATCTGCGTCATCTCTTCGGGGGACAACACCCCAAGATTCCCGAGCCCGGAAACGCTAGATAGACTTGAGCGAATAGGGTGCAAGACGATACGGATGGACAAAGTGGGAGCGGTGAGGGTATCCATCGGGTCCCATGGATTTCAGGTCACGCGCATAGGCAGGAAGGCCAAATCTCCTTTACTTTTCTCTTCTACGATGTGAGTTAGTCAAAAAACCGCAGGAGGCCATCACGGGTATGGGGGCGGATTTTTCAGCTCCGTAGATCCTGAGGGTTTTTTCTCGCCGTTTGGGCTCAAAAAATGGCTTGTCTGCCCCAGCAAGTCTTTGCCATTCCCCCGGGATACCAGGTGACGGTGGAAGGGACAATGTGCGTCCCTATTTGGTCTTTTCATGACAACCGTAACATTTCCTGTAAGGTGCGGTCTTCTTTTTTGGTTCCTCTAAGGTCTTATGGCAGTTCTTGCAATTGGTGTGGTAGGCCTTTTGAAGGTTTGGGACATTGTCCATATCTTCGGAGGGCATGTGGCATTCCATGCATTTTTCTGTCGTGCCCCAAGGCGACCACGTGTTTTTCTTGTCTGCGTAATCGTGATGGCACTCCCAGCAAAGGATCTTGTCATTCAAGGCATGCTTGAGATGATTGAACTTAACAGGCCCCTTGCGGTCCTTCGTATATCCCTCGTTTTCGATCGTGATGAGGTCAAACTCATGATTGGTCAAAACGTTCATGGACATGTTGGCTGCCGATTCGGCCTTTTTCGTCGTATCTTTCGTACAAGAGACGATTCCGGTTGATACCCCCACAAGACTGACCGAAATCGCCAGAAGACAAGCCATCAATCTTCTCTTCATTTGCATCTTCGCCTCCTTGGATATCTCCTGGGTTCAGATTCTTCCCTTACGATAGGGCTCTGTACAACAAACTGGTATTTCCGTCAAGAGTATTTAGATGCCAGATGTCCAAGCAAGGAAAAAGCGGTGAAAAAACGAGCGGGCGTAACAAAGTTTTTTCGGAAAGGCCGGAATCGACCCTCCCCAGTAGAGAGGGGGTATTTGGGACTTTCGAGCGAAGGATTGAGGGTATTGCAAATGAATCTTAAGCCATTAACTTTGCGGAAAGAGCGAGCTTGCAAAGGGCCTCTAGCAAGACTTTGCGTCATCTGTTGGACACAAGAACGATCGCCGATAGAAATAATGTCTTCACCGTTTCAGTTTTCCCGTGTAAGGGTTTTGTGGTTCAAACGACCGATGGCCAAAGCAGATTGTGAAAAACCTTTTTTCGGGGTCTCAAAGACCAAGAGGAGGAAAGAAATGAGAAGGAGGGAATTAATCATTTTAGGGATGTTAGGTCTTTTCTTCGCGTCTCTTATTTCAGGGTGTGCAGGCTACGGCAAACTCAGGCCGCTTTCAGGCCAAGACAGGGCCACGAGCATTGAGGCATTGGAAAAAAACTGGGAGGACCATGCTGTCTATTGGACCGGCCTGTCCGTCGGTGAACCTTCGGGCATCATGTTTGATCCGAAGAAGGACGACAGGACTCTGGTAAACGATAAGTGGACAAAGGTGGAAGACGAAAAAACTTTGGCTGAAATTATCAGTTGGATCCGGATCAACAGGGATTATCCCCCTTTGCTCTGGAGGATTCTTGGGCCGGATGACCAATTCTACGGCTACATGTACACCGGCTGGAGGTTCGGGCTCATAAGAGAGGTCGACGAAAGGACCCTCTATGTTCACGATTTGCCGGCTCCCCTTCGCGTGATAGAGCGTGATATTTCAGAGTAGAACAGATCTAATGAGGTGAAAACGGCCTCCAGAATCTCGGGGTGAGTCTCTAGTGGGAAGGGCAGAAGGGGTTGTTTAGACCAAGAGGGAGAGGCAGCCCATTCCTTGAAGCCAATGAGGTCATCTCCGGGCGCATTTCCATCCTTTATATTGGATCATCGCCCAGGGCCTCTTTGTATTTGAGGTAGTCCTCCAGGGTATCTATATCCATATCCTCATGAGATTCTGTCGCTTCCACCAGGCAGACCTGATCGGGGTGTTTCTCAAAAAGGCTTCTGGCTCCCATGTCGCCCTCTAGTCGGTGGAGTTCCGGGTAGAATGGGCGGCCGATGATGGCCGGGTGGGACCGCTTCTCCTTTATTCTTATGGCGCCCAAGGGGAAATGGGATGCAAGATACCTATGAAGAAGCAGATTAATGAGCCCGGAGGTGACATAGGGCATGTCGCCAAGGATGACCATGACATGGTCATATTCATCCTCCACCGCGGACAATCCGGCAATGATGGACGAACTGATCCCCTCCTGGTATCGGGTGTTTTGAATGACCTTTAGCTTTGGGTGGCCCAGGTCGGTCCTCATCCCTCGTCTTATTTCCCGGGCCTTGAAGCCGAGCACCAACGTGACGAGATCGAGATCGGAGTGCAAGACCTGTTCAAGGACACGATCAAGGAGACCCAGGCCACCCATCGGCAACAACTGTTTGGGTTGTCCCATCCTGCTCGATGTCCCGGCGGCCAGGAGCAGACCGGCTACCTTGTTCACTCCGCCCTCTCTTCCTTCCCCCTTCCAAGGCCGGCATCAAAAACGATGAGGTTTTTCTCCTTAAACCGATCGGGGCTGATATTTTCGACCGTTTCGCGCACCTCTTCATCACCAAAAGGTCCTTCCGCAAAAGCCGAGAAGTAACCCAAGAGGGCGAGATTTGTGGCCATGGGAACTTTCAGTTCAAATGCGATAGAGGACGCAGGGACAGAACGAAATAAGATCCCTCTCTTTTCCAGAAATGTTTTTACCTCCTCCCTCGGGAACCCCTGGGAGTTCGTGTTCACGTACATCCTGGCTCCCTTTGCGAGGAAGGGGAGATTTCGGTATCCTTCATTCTCTTCGAGTGCAAGCAGGAAATGGGCAGAATCGGCCCTGACGAGAGAGCCCTTTATGTCCCCTATCCTCAGGTGGGACACGACCGAGCCGCCCCGCTGAGCCATGCCGTGCGTTTCAGCTCCCATGATATTCATCCCCTTGTTCAAGGCGGCCTGTGCCAGCACTCTCGTCATAAAAAGGATGCCCTGGCCCCCCAATCCGCAAAGTACGATATTCGTCGTCTCCATTACGATCCCTCAGCCTCCACGATAGCCCCTTTGGGGCAGATCTGGAGGCACACGCCGCAGTTGGAACAGAGCAGTCTGTTGATGTTGGTACGCCCAAGTTCTTGATCATGATAAAGGGCAGGACATTCAAAGCGGTCCATACAAAAATTGCATTCCAGACAATCGTCCGTGATTACGACGGTCTTCTTTTCGGGTATCGCCTCTTCCCTGTACGCAATGAGGCAGGGATGCCGCGCGATGAGGACTGCGATACCTCCTTCGGGCTCTTTCAGATACTCACCCGCCTTCTTGAGTACCTCGGTCATCTTCTTGATATCGTAAGGGTCCAGGACCTCGATAAAGTCAACCCCGCAGCCGGCCACAATCCTTTCCAGGGAAACGGGCTTTCCTTCTGAGCCGTCCGCACGGATGCCGAGTCCGGGGGTCGGTTGCATGCCCGTCATGGCGGTGGTCAGATTATCGAGGATGACGAGAATGAATCGTGCCCCGTTATAAACAGCGTTTACGAGCCCGGCCGCCCCGGAGTGGAAAAAGGTTGAATCTCCGATGGTCGCCACAATGGGTTGGTCCACCTTGTCTTGCTCAAAGGCGTGGTAAAAGCCAGAAGCCATGGTGATCGAGGCGCCCATGTCCAGACAGGTATCCACACCCCCGAGATTGAGGCCCAGGGTGTAGCAACCGATGTCCGAGGTAAATATCGCCTTGGGATGGCTCTTTCTGATGGCAAAAAAGGCTGATCGATGGGGGCATCCCGGACAGAGGGTCGGCCTTCGGACAGGCAACTGCAGGCCCTTCACCAACTCCGCCCCTTCCGTGTCGGTCGTCTCCCGGAGGCTTTCCAAACCACATTCTTTGAGGACCCTACTCATCGTTCTCTGGATCACCTGGGGAACGAGCTCCCCTTCAAGGGGGACATGACCTGAAAGCCGACCGAGGACCTTCTGCCTGTCCCTGAGCAGGTATTCGATGAGGGTGTCGGTCTCCTCAACGACCAGGACCTTATTGCAAGCGGACATGAAGTCTCCGGCCAAACGTTCCGGGAAGGGGAAGGGGGTCCCGATTTTGAGCAGAGGGATATCGATGCGACCCTCTTCGGTGAGGATGTCTTGAACGACAGCGTAGGGGACACCCCCGGCGATTATCCCGAGGGGATAGCTTTTGCCCGGTTCAAGATCATGAAAATTGTATTGCGTCAGTCCATTGAAACGTTCGGCAATCGCATGCAGTTTCTTATTCAACTCCCCATGGAGCATGAGGCGAAAACGGGGGGTCGCCGCCCACCTCGAGGGGTCCTTTTCAAAGGCACTCCTTTTCTCGTTGCTCTTGAGGGAATCGAATCTGATATTTTGCCTGGCGTGGCAGACCCGGATGGCGGGCCTCAAGATCACCGGGACCCTGAATTCCTCTGACATATCCAGGGCAAGGCCGGTCATCTGCCTTGCCTCCTCGGGCGTGGAGGGGTCAAAGACGGGGACCTTGGCCAGACGGGCCATGAAACGGGTATCCTGCTCCGTCTGCGAGGAGTGGGGACCAGGATCGTCGCAGGATATGATCAGGAGTCCTCCCACCGTCCCCGTGTAGGCGGCACTCATCAGGGAATCGGCCGCCACGTTGAGACCCACCTGTTTCATGCAGCAGGCGGCCCTTTTCCCTGTGATGGAGGCAGCAAAGGCATTATCCAGAGCCACTTTTTCATTCGTCGACCACTCCACATAGGTGTTGAGGTTTTCAGATTTGACGAGGCGAACCACCTCCGGCAGTATCTCCGAACTCGGCGTGCCGGGGTAGGATGTCACGACCTGGCATCCAGCCTCGAGAAGTCCGAGGGCAATTGCCCCGTTTCCTAAGAATATCTCTTGTTTCATCGTGTCACTTCTTTCCTGACCTTTTCGCCTCTTCTATTAGTTCCACCAAGGAGAGGACCTTCGGTTTTCGGGGTCTCTTGAAGACCTTGTCCCACTCTTCAGGCTTCAATTCCTTGCGTAAGTACTCTTCCACCAAGAATTGATCAAACCAGCAGTCCAGAATCTTGAAACATGGAAGGCCCATGCTTTCCGAACGGCAGTATGAGAAGGTGATCTGATGACCCAGTCTCGGGCATCGGATCATACAATCTTCTCCTGGCGGTCTATTTTCTCTTTTCATCCCTGAAAACCAAAGAATGGTGCGTTATTTGGATCGGGAAGGGTCGGTCTTCTCAGGCGCCCACGTGCGGCCCAAAACCCAAAACAAGACATAGCCCATTACTCAAGGTGTTGTAAAGCAGTGAATCACTTCAGTCACGCGGACATCGGACAACACCGATGCCCATGAGAAATCATAAGCCGCGCCGAAGACCGATTCGATCGACCTCCGGCGCGACTGGGTGAATCCATCATGAGGGCTTATACTGTCCCGGGCTTATACTGCTTTGGTTTGGGCAGCTTGGCGATGTCTTCCAAGGCCCGGTGGATCTCTTCCTCGGGCAGGGCGTGATCTGATAGCTGCCCTCGCATATAAGCCTCGTATGCGGCCATGTCGACGAGGCCGTGACCGCTCCAGTTCATAAGAATGACCTTTTCCTTGCCTTCTTCTTTCGCCTTGACGGCCTCGCGGATCACCATTGCGACGGCATGATTCGTCTCAGGGGCGCCGATAAAGCCCTCGGTCCTGGCAAAGGTGATGCCCGCCTGAAATGTCTCCAGCTGAGGGAGGGCCTCTGCCCTGATCAGCCCATCCAGGATGAGTTGGCTTACCAGGGGCGCCATCCCATGGTACCTCAGTCCTCCGGCGTGGATCGGGGCAGGGATGAAACTGTGGCCCAGGGTGTACATCGGGAGAAGAGGCGTCATCTGGATCGTGTCTCCGAAATCGTAGGCAAAGGGCCCTCTTGTCATGGTCGGGCAGGAGGTGGGTTCCACGGCGATAATGTCGATATTCTTGCCGCTGATCTTGTCCCTTACAAAGGGAAAGGCGTTCCCGGCAAAGTTGCTGCCCCCACCTGCGCATCCTATGATCACATCCGGGTAATCCCCGGCAATGGCCAGCTGCTTCTGGCACTCGAGGCCGTTGATCGTCTGGTGGAGCAGGACGTGATTCAGGACACTACCAAGTGAATACTTCGTATTTTCATCCATGACGGCCGCTTCGACCGCCTCGCTGATGGCAATACCAAGGCTGCCTGGCGACTCCGGATTTTGCGCCAGTATCTGCTGTCCGGCCTTGGTTTCATTACTTGGACTGGGCACGCAATTCGCCCCCCAGGTTTCCATCATGATTCGACGATAGGGCTTTTGTACATAGCTGATTTTGACCATGAAGACCTTACATTCAATTCCAAACAAACAACAGGCCATGGCCAGGGCGCTGCCCCACTGGCCCGCACCGGTCTCGGTCGTCAGTTTTTTGGTTCCGGAAATTTTGTTATAATAGGCCTGTGGGATGGAGGTATTGGGCTTATGGCTGCCGGCAGGGCTCACCCCCTCGTTTTTGAAGTAGATCTTGGCAGGTGTTTCAAGATACTTTTCGAGGCTCAGGGCCCTGTAGAGAGGGGTCGGTCGCCACAAAAGATATTTTTCCAGGACTTCTTCAGGGATGTCGATAAATCTTTCCTGGCTAACCTCTTGTTCAATCAAGGCCATCGGAAAAATGGGGGCCAGATCATCCGGACCAACAGGTTGTCCGGTCCCCGGGTGAAGGGGCGGTTCCATCGGTGTGGGCATATCCGCCATGATGTTGTACCACTGGCGGGGCAACTCTGACTCGGGTAGAAAAATCTTTTTAACCTCCATAATCCCTCCTTGTTCTTGATGAAAGTTTCTATAATGGCCCGCAGAAATTGACCTTGCAGACCGACCTCAACTCATCTCACGACAAAAGCAAACCTTTTTTCCGGTGGGACATTTTCATTCTTGTCCGAGCTCCGCATGATCTCGTGTCAAAGGATCACGGCCGCGGTCCATAACGGCGCCTCAGGATGGATTTTTCATAGCCAATGAGGTCTATGAAAAAATCCGATTTTTCGGTTAAAAGGGTCTCTTCTCATAACCGAACAGGCATTTTATCAGATCGAACCTGAAGGAACCAAGAAAAAGGCAGAGGAGGCCCCCCGCCCGCCTTGCCCTTGGCCTGTCTTGCGGCACGCGCCAGGGCAACTTCCTATTTGAAAAGAGGCCACCTCGCCCAAGAAAGAGGATATTAAGGAGTTCAAAAAGAACAAAAAAACTGCGAATCTTCTTGTCAGTAGGAGGAGGCAACCACCCCTTTTCAGGGCACTATTGCCGGAATCGGGCACTAGACGTCTTTATAAGCCAAGATCCTAAATTTTGTGTCAAGTTTTTGTATCACACATTGTGCAAGCTGCAAACAGATCCTGGATCCTGGTCTCTGGATGCTGGATGATGAAGGAATTTTTTCTTTATCCAGCATCTAGGATCCAGTATCCAGTATCGCTCCGCTTCAAGCGAGGGGGTCTTTACGCCACCAACTTGTCGGTTTGAGGCGGAGCTTCGTTGGATCA